>JGI24705J35276_12237929_pt1 | contig 14209 bp, 12 predicted proteins | sample TergutNt197P4_FD_35276 | JGI IMG/M metagenome (IMG submission 35276) | reverse complement strand
CGTTCCGCCGATCTGACCGGAGCCAATCAAAGCAATCTTATCGCGCGCCATGGGAAACCTGTCCTTTATGAAGTCCGCGAGAGGGATGGGAAATCTTTAGGAGGTGGTTATCCCTTTCGCTGCCCTCGTTCAAGTCGCCGGGCGCCCAATTGTCGACCTGCCATTGGCACCGCCCCCTGGAACGACGGCTATTGTGAACAGGATCAAAGCAGGTTTCGGCCCCCAAGGACCGCGTGGGCCGCGGTTTTCCGACAAAACCTGCGATAAAACAAAAGGCTGACGGACGATGCGTGGGCAGGGCCGACGCGAGCCTGCTCAGGTCTCGACCAACCCCTTGGTCGAGCCGCTGGCGCTGGAGTCCCTCCCCCCATGAGGCAGGGCGAGGTAGGATTCCGAGCTCATTTCGATCAGCCGCGAGGACGTCCGCTTGAACTCGTTGGCCTCATTGCCATCGTCCGCGAGATACAGCGACACCGGATTGGCTTCCGCGGAAGCCATCAACTTTACGGCGTTGTCGTAAAGCGTGTCGATCAGCGTGATGAAGCGCTTGGCAGCGTTACGGTCGGCGTATTCCATCACTGGAATATGGTCGACCAGGATGGTGTGATAATCGTGCGCAAGCCGCAGATAGTCGGTTGCTGCGAGCGGCTTCTCACAGAGATCCGCAAATGAAAACCGCGCCACGCCGGGCGCCGAGCACGGCACATGCAGGATGCGGCCCTTGATCGAAATATCACGCGGGTTGCGTGGGGCATGTCCAGTCATCATCCCCCAGGCATGATCGAGCGCGGCATTTGCCTCGGCGTCCGCGGGCACCAGCCACATCTTGACGCCGTGAAGCTTCTCCAGCCGGAAATCGGTGCGCGCATCCAGCCGCCGCACGTCCATGTGGTCTTTGATCTGCTTGATGAACGGCAGGAACAGTGCGCGGTTCAATCCACCCTTGTACAGATCGTCCGGCGCAACGTTGGAGGTTGCGACCACCACGGTGCCAAGTTCGAACAGTTTGGCGAAGAGACGACCGAGGATCATTGCGTCCGCAATATCGGTGACATGGAACTCGTCGAAGCAAAGCAGCCAGCTTTCCTCGAAGATCGCGTTCGCCGTGAGCTCCATGACATCCGTATCGGCGGCAATCTCGCCGCGCGCGATGTTCTGGCGGTAGCCGTAGATGCGCTCGTGCACCTCGGCCATGAATTCGTGGAAATGCGCGCGCTGCTTGCGCGCAACGTCGCTGTGCTGGAAGAATAAATCCATCAGCATGGTCTTGCCACGCCCGACCTCGCCATGAACGTAAAGCCCGCGCGGCGGCCTCTCGCTCTTGTCGCCAAACAGCCGGCCGAGCAGGCCCCGCTTGCGCGAGGGCCTGTAGCTCGCCAGGCGGTGTTCCAGCGCTGCATAGGCTTCCGCGACCTCGGCCTGGGCCTGGTCTGGCTCGATTTCACCGGAGGCGACCAGCGCTTGGTACTGGTCGCGGAACGAGGAATTCAGGGTCGAGAGCATGGCCCTTTACGGCCAGAGACCGGCGCAAATTGCAAGCCGCGATTTGTGGCATACCCGCCTGTTCCACGATTGAACGGCAGCGATCCCAACAACTGGGATCTGCGCTCGACGATGATCGTGCCACCCGTACCGCCGTACCGCCACGCCGATCATCGGCCCGGAGCTTGCCACCTATGGCGTGGTGCAGCCGATGGCGCCATGCTCGGCACCCATAATGCGAAGACACCCGATCGAGAGAGCGAAAGCAGAGGTCGAGGCAACAACGGCGCCGCGCATCCGCTGAAAGCCGACACGCAGCGCCATCGTTGAGCTATGTGCGGATCATTGACCGCCCAACTTGTAGTTCAACCCGACCTTGACCTGATTGATCCACAATTTGTCGGTGATGACTGTGTCACCGTCATCGGTGCTGGAGTTGTGACGCCCGAAGGACAACACGTCATATTCCGACTTGACCGACCAGTTGTGACTGAGATCGAATTCCGCACCGAGACCCAAAGTGTAGCCGACGCGGACGGAGCGTGGTGTGCCGAAGTGCGCCAATTGGGACTCGCCCGCCGGGCTAAAACATCCCCAGGGAGTGCCGTTATCCAAGTTAGGTTTACCGGTTGGACCAAAAATACAATCGACGCTTGTGCTGCTGTCGGCAAACGCAACACCACCCTTTGCATAAAACAGCGTCCGATTCCAGTTGTAGCCCAGGCGGCCGGCGACTGTGCCCGCCCAATTGGATTTGGTGGAAGCTGTATAGAATGCAGGCGAAAAGGCAGCGGTCATCCACCCAAGATTATCAAGGCCGTCAACCATTCCAGCGGGCCGGCCACCATGAACATTCCCGGCACCGATGTCCGCCTCGACGCCAACCACCCAGTTGTTGGCAAACTGATAGTTATATCCAAGTTCAATGCCGCCGATGCCTCCCGCGAGCCACGGACTGCTAGTGTTCATGTTATCCCCGACATAGCCGATGTCATCGCGGCCGGAAGCTGCGCCAGCAAAGCCGCCGACATAAAAGCCGGTCCAATTGGTGGGCGGAGAATACGACTGGACCGCCTTGGTCGACATAACCGGGGCGACCTTCTCGGGCGTGAATGAATAACGCAGACCGGCGTTGGCGCCCCAGCCTTCGATGTTCTCACCATTGCGATAGTCGCCACGAACATAACCGACCAGGCCGGTGTTCACGAATTGCGCCGCCAGACCGACCGAATATTGGCCGTAGGTACCGACACGGGATGTTGTCGTCGTATCGTTCAGAGGAATGGGTATCCCATACGGATCTTTGTACATATTTGAAAACGTGGTAATGTTTGACACAACATTACCAGCGAATTCATGAATCACGCTGCCTGTAACAAAGGGTTGCCAGATCACGTTCGACGTTTCAACACTCTTCGCCACGCGAAGGCTCAGCCGGCCAAGTGCGCTTTCAATATTATTCGTATCAACTGTAGTTTGAATTCCTGGCCCGCTTCCTGGATCAACGTAACGGTCAACTGAGGTGTTGGAATATACAAAGCCGGCCGATGGTTCGATTGACCACCCATTGCCTGCGTCAAAATTGTAGCCTACGTTTGCTGATATTCCGATCCCCTGCGCGCCGATAGGCTGGTTGTAAAGGTCAAACCCGTTTGTACCAGCAGCAAGATTGGCAGCAGGACTATTAAAATTGAAGTTGTAATAATCCCTGCGGACCATGAAGTCGGCAAAGAAACGACCCTTTGACACCATCAGATACGTTCCAAAGAAAGGAGCTTGGACCGCACTCGTGGTATACATAATATCGTCGTTAATTCTGGAACCAACATAGCCGGCCATCCCGCCGAAATGAATGTTCCAGCCGTCCAAGTTCAAGCGAGCAAAATCCGCGCCGACTTGCGCGCCAACAAAGCTCTGTCGCTGCGATTGGTGGCATGTTGATGTATCCGGCTGAACGAGTGCTTTTCCGTTGGAGTCAAATGAACCACTGAAAACCGACGTTGTATTTGACCAGGTGGTGGCCTCACCGCCAAGAGCCCGCATCCAAACTCCGCCCCCCGGTTGATCAGGCTGAACGCCTCCCGGCGATGCAACAAAAGCGCTCTGTCCCAGGAAAATGCTGTTGATGTTACCGATTGCTCCAGAAATCGCAGATGGCATAGCGCCGAACATACTGCTCTCGCTGCCGAATTGACCATCTCTGCCTATTCCGCAGTCGTCAGCCAACGCGGGCACCGCAGAAAACAACACGCCCCCCAGCGCGATCGATGTGCTGATCCCTATTCCAACTCTCGATCCAATCCGAAATATATTTGTCTGTTTCATCACTCTACGCCCACACAAAACTGCTGAGAAATCAGCAACAGATGCATTCAAGTTTTCGGATGCGTTGGTCCATACCCCAAACGGGGTATGCGACCCAACGTTCTTCTTGATGTGGCCTCCATGTCACAGATCGCACGACCGCCACGCCACATGTGCCAAGCTGGCGCGGGAAGCAGCAATAGATTTGGTCTCATTTGAACACCACCAACTAAGTGCCCCTCTCGTCCTCTGAGAGATTGCATTCTCCCTACCACCACGGCGCGCGCCGCAACATCCCGCGTTTAGGGGGGTCGTTTTTCTGAACTCTGTTGCAAAAAAGATGCGATTGGCAGGACTCCAACTGCGTAAGTTCTACCAACGTCGTGTCAGCCATGAATTTCATGGAAATGCGCGCTGCTTGCGCGCAACATCGCTGTGCTGGAATAATAAATCCAGCAGCATGGTCTTGCCACGCTCGACTCTTGGTCTGGCTCGACTTCACCGGAGGCGACCAGCGACTGTGCAAGGGAGCACTGGGCCGCCAGCCGGTTTCACCACGAAGATCGACACACATTTCTCCGCCTTTGCCGAGGCGGGCTATCAGTTCGCAGTGAGCAACGACGGCGGCGGAAAGCGTAACGGCATCAAAGCCACCGCTGGTCTCCGCTATCAATGGTGATTGCGGATGGACCAAGCAGAGCCGTTCACTCGGGCCTCCGGCTCCGAAAACTGCCTACGCGCACAGCTTGTAGGCATCCTCCACCACGTAGGGTCCGCCGCCGGTGGAGGCGCGGGAGGAGAACAGCACGAAGCGCTCGGCGGTGAACGCCTTGCTCGGAAAATAGCCGCGCACCGAGAGATAGTCCGCGACGTCATGGCTTGAAACATCGTGCAGCCGCGCCAGCGTGACATGCGGGATGAATTTTCGTCCCTCCGGATCGAGGCCGATGCGCTGCATCATCCGCTCGTGTTCGGCCTGCAATTCGATCAGCGGCCGGCTCGGCTCAATGGTCGCGACGATGGCACGGGGCTTGCGGCCACCGAAGCTCGACAATCCCTGCACCTTCACCTCGAATGGCTTGCGGTTGACCTGTAGCAGCATCGCCGCAATTTCGCTAGCGGCCGCGCCGTCAATATCGCCGATGAACCGCAAGGTGACGTGGTAATTCTCGGGATCAACCCAGTGAGCGCGGGGAAGACCACCCCGCAAATCGGAAAGGGTCTGGCCAACATCGGGCGGGATTTCCAGACCAGTGAACAGACGTGGCATTGTCAATCGCTCCCGATGCTTTGGGCATCAGAGATGCCGGCTGATATCCATTCGACCATGCAGAATACGGATCACATCGATCACATCGATCCCATCATCCGTCCGCCGAAAATAGATCACGTGCGCCCCAACGATCTGTTTGAAGTACCCGTCGCGGACATCGGCAACGCGGCCGGCTTTGTGTCCCATTGCAAGATCATTAATCATCGTGACCAGATCGCGGTGATAGTTGTCCGCTTGCTCCAAGGACCATTTCTTGAAGGTGTAAAGCCAGATATCCTCAAGGTCGGCCTCGGCAAGCGGTGAGAGTCGATAGCCTTTAGCGGACATGTTTGGCCCGCATCCGGGCCAGAAAAGCTTCGCTGTCGAAAGAAGCCGACGGCCCGGATTCTTCGCCTGCCTTCAAAGCATCCTGCAAGGCGCGAACCTTGGTCTCGTGTTCTTCCAGCAGACGTAGACCCGCGCGCACCACATCGCTGGCCGAGCCATAGCGGCCGCTTTGAACCTGATCATCGATGAAACCGGCGAAGTGGTCGCCGAGCGAGATGGACGTATTGCGTGCCATGGAACTCCTGCCATCAATACCAAAAAATAGTATCAATTGGCACTCTTACCTTCAACGCCTTTGCTTGCCTATCGTGCCAAGAAACGCCTCCACCGTAGGCATGATATTGTGGACGATGATGTCCACCCCCGCAGCCGTCGGATGGATTCCATCGGCCTGATTAAGGTCGGCTTTGGCTGCGACGCCGTCCAGGAAGAACGGGTAGAGCGGCACATTGAATTCTTTTGCAAGCTCTGGATAAATGGCATTGAATCGCGCTGCGTAGTCGCTGCCGTAGTTCGGCGGCGCCTGCATGCCGCACAGCATGACAGCAATGCCGCGTGCTTTCAGCCGCGCTACGATGTCGCTCAGCGCCGCACGTGTCACATCAGGATCCAGGCCGCGCAACGCGTCATTGGCGCCCAATTCAACGATCACGCCCCCAATTCCCTCCGGCACGGACCATTCGAGCCGGTCGCGGCCGCCGGAGGACGTGTCGCCGGACACGCCGGCATTCGCGATATCAACGGCCAGGCCCTTGGCCTGCAAGGCCTTTTGAAGCTTTGCCGGAAAGGCATCCTCGCCCGGAAGGCCCAAACCGGCAGTCAAGGAATCGCCGAGCGCCACAAGCCGGGTCGCCGTGACTTCCGGTGTGACTTTCGGTGTGTCTTGCCGTGTGTCTTTTGGTGTGACTTGCCGCGTGTCTTGCCGCATGTCTTGCGCGAAGGCGGCGGTCGCGCCCGCCATCAATGCGACAAGTAACGCGGCTATCTGCATGAACAATCCGTAACGCCTCTCGACCATCGAGGTGAAGTTGCCATATGACCGGACCATGGACACTTGCATCGAATCCTCTTCTTCCCTCACCGGCACCGCGCCGGACTCCATCTCCATCTCCAACGTCAATCTCTCCTTGGGCGCGGGCGCGGCACGCGTTCACATCCTGAAGGATATCAGCCTGCGGATCGGCCGGAGCGAAGCGATAGGCCTGATCGGCCCGTCAGGTTCGGGCAAATCCACACTGCTGATGGTCATGGCGGGGCTGGAGCGGCCTGATAGCGGAGAGGTAGTGGTCGATGGCACACCATTCAATGCCCTTGACGAGGACGCCCTCGCCCGCTTCCGCGGCCGCCAGGTCGGTATCGTCTTTCAGTCGTTTCACCTGATCCCGACCATGACGGCGCTGGAGAATGTCGCGGTGCCGCTTGAACTCGCTGGCATTCCCGATGCAGCAATACGTGCAGCAGAGGAACTGCGATCGGTCGCGCTCGGCGACCGCCTGCACCATTATCCCTCGCAACTCTCGGGTGGCGAGCAGCAGCGCGTCGCTTTGGCACGCGCCCTGGTCTCCGACCCTGCGATCCTCGTCGCCGACGAGCCTACCGGCAATCTCGACGAGGCAACAGGAAAGCAGATCGTCGATCTCATTTTCGGCAAGCATGCCGAGCGCGGCATGACGCTGGTGCTGGTGACCCATGATTCATCGCTGGCGGATCGCTGCGATCGCGTGATCCGGCTCCGCTCCGGACGCATCGACTCGCAGTCATCACGGCCATGAAGCCCGCCGCCAAATCATTCGTGAACTCATTTTCGCGAAATCGCGCGGTATCGCTGTCACTGCGCTTTGCGTTGCGTGAACTGCGCGGAGGCCTGCGCGGTTTCTACGTCTTCATTGCCTGCATCGCACTCGGCGTGATGGCAATAGCCGGCGTCGGCTCCGTCGCGGCGAGCTTGAGCGAAGGGCTCGCCCGCGAAGGCCGCGCGTTGCTCGGCGGCGATGTGTCCTTCTCGCTGATCCAGCGTGAGGCCAAGCCGGACGAAGTCGCCTTCCTGCGTTCGCGCGGCACGGTCTCCACCGTTGCGACCATGCGCGCGATGGCACATGCCGCCCAAGGTCAGGATAAGGACTCGGGCACGCCCGCGCTTGTCGAAATGAAGGCAGTCGACAGTACCTATCCGACGGTTGGCCGGTTGACGCTGGCGCCAGAGATGCCATTGCCGGACCTGTTTGCCGAGGCCGATGGGGCATTTGGCGCGGCCGCCGATCCGGCATTGCTCGCGCGCCTCGACCTGAAGGTCGGTGACCGCGTCACCGTCGGCAGCGCAACCTTCCAGATTCGTAGCGCCATCGAGGCCGAGCCCGACAAATTGGCTGGCGGCATCGGCTTCGGGCCGCGCTTTCTGATCAGCACGGCAGGTTTGCGCGCGACGGGTCTCCTGCAACCCGGCAGCCTGGTGCGCTGGGTTTATCAGGTGAAGCTGAGCGACGGCGCCAATGACCGCGCGGTCGAAGCTTTCATCGACGATGCGCGCAAAGCAGCGCCACAGGCCGGCTGGGAGATCCGCAGCCGTTCCAACGCCTCCCCACAGCTCGAACGTGACATCGGCCGATTCACCCAGTTCCTGACGCTGGTCGGCCTTGCTGCGCTGCTTGTGGGCGGCGTCGGTGTCGCCAATGCCGTCAAGAGCCATATCGACCGCCGCCTTGAAGTGATCGCGGCCCTGAAGGCTGTCGGCGCTACCGGACGCGACGTGTTTGGTATCTATCTCGCGCAGGTGATCCTGATCGCGAGCATCGGCTCGGTTATCGGGCTGGCGGCGGGCGCGGCGCTCCCCTTTGTGATTGTCGGCCTGTTCGGTAATATGTTGCCGCTACCGGTGGTGCCGGTGGTTCACGCGAGCGAACTGGGCTTGGCCTTGCTCTATGGCCTGCTGGCCGCCCTCGCCTTCGGCCTGTGGCCGCTCGGGCGCGTGCATGACGCACCGGTCGCGGCGCTATTTCGCGACACCATCAGTGCCGAACGGCGGCGCCCCCGCCGGCGCTACCTCGTTTACATGGCTGTGGTGATCGCCTCCCTCGTCGCTGTGGTGATCGGGCTTGCCTATGACAAGTTTGTGGCCGCCATATTCGTGGTGGCTGCCGTGCTGGTGTTCGTGGCTCTCCGCGGCATCGCGGCTGTCCTGATGGCGGTCGCCCGACGCCTGCCTCGCACGCGACTGCCCATGTTGCGGCTTGCGATCGCCAACATTCACCGTCCCGGCGCCCTGACACCCTCCGTCGTATTGTCGCTGGGACTGGGCCTTGCCGTCCTCGTCACGATCACACAGATCGACGGCAATCTGCGCCGGCAGTTCCTCGCGGCGCTGCCGGACCGCGCACCGTCCTTCTATTTCATCGACATCCCGAACACCGAGGCCGCGCGTTTCGATAGCTACCTGTACCAGATCGCACCCGATGCGACGGTCGAGGACGTCCCGATGCTGCGCGGCCGCATTGTCGCCGCGCGCGGCGTTCGTGCGGAAGACCTGAAGCCCGCGAAAGGGGCTGAATGGGTCCTGCACAGCGACCGCGGCCTGACCTACACCGACGTGGTGCCAAAAGGCTCCGATATCGTCGAGGGCCAATGGTGGGGCGCGGACTATTCAGGTCCCCCTCTGGTCTCGATGGAAAAGAGGATCGCCGACGGACTCGGGCTGAAGATAGGTGACGAAGTCGTCGTTAACGTGCTGGGTCGCGACATTCCAACCAGGATCAGCAATTTGCGCAAAGTCGACTGGCAAGGGCTCGGCATCAATTTCGTGCTGGTGTTTTCGCCCAACACCTTCAAGGGCGCCCCGCATACTCATATCGCGACCCTCACCGAGCCGAATGCCGATGGGGCCGGCGATGGCCGGATCGTGAAGGAGGTCGCCAGAGCCTACCCGATGGTGACGAGTGTGCGGGTACGCGAGGTGATGCAGACCATCGGCGCGGTCGTCGCCAACCTGACGCTCGCGATCCGCGGTGCCAGTGCGGTGACCCTGATCTCTGCAATCCTGGTCCTGGGCGGAGCGCTCGCCGCCGGGCAGCGCCACCGGGTCTACGATGCCGTGATCCTGAAGACGCTTGGCGCCACCCGGCTGCGGCTGCTCGGCGCCTATGCCCTGGAATATCTCCTGATTGGACTTGCCACGGCTGTGGTCGGCGTCTTGGCTGGCAGCATCGCGGCCTGGCTGATCGTAACCCGGCTGATGACCCTGAGTTTTGTCTGGCAGGCCGGAAGCGCAGCCGGTGTGGCGGCCACCGCTCTCATCGTCACAGTCGGGCTTGGTCTCGCCGGAACGTTCCTGGCCTTGAACCAGAAGCCCGCCACGATCCTGCGAAATTTGTGACAAATTGAAGCAGCCGCACTGTGTCCCCTCAAGGAGACGGCAAATCCTATGGATTCCGGCCCGCTCGCGTTAACTGTGGCGAAAGCGCGACATTCCGCCGCGCGTGGACGCTTGCAGCAGATATGTTAGTTTCCCACATATCAAGCAGGCTTGGATGCCGGTTTGCCATGGATTAAGTTGGCGGAGCTAATGTGGTAGACCTCGGTATCCAAGGTCAAATTTTTTGACGACCGGAGGCACCGCTCCTTGTGCCGAACCGGCCAACAAATGGGAACTCGACCATGTCGGACCTAGACCGTAACTACACCTCGCCTTTCGGCAGGGCCGCCGGACGTGTTGACGCCGCGGCGGTTGATGCCGGCCTGCGCGCATACATGCTGCGCATCTACAACTATATGGCCATTGGTGTTGCCATCACCGGCTTTGCCGCGCTCGGCGTCTATATGGCCGCGGTGACCAGCGATCCGTCCGGCGCTGCATTGACGATCGGCAACGTGTTGCTGACACCCTTCGGCTACGCGGTGTATGCGAGCCCGCTGAAATACGTCGTCATGCTTGCGCCGCTCGCCATGGTGTTTGTGCTTTCAGCTGGCGTCAACCGGCTCGCCGTATCGACTGCCCAGATCCTGTTTTGGGTGTTCTCGGCACTGATGGGCGTTTCGATGTCCTGGATCTTCCTGGCGTACGCACACACCTCAATCGTTCAGGTGTTCTTCATCACCGCCGCCACCTTCGGCGCGCTCAGCCTCTTTGGCTACACCACACGCCGTGACATGACCGGGATGGGCACGTTCCTGTTCATGGGCCTGATCGGCGTTATCATCGCGGCCATCGTCAATCTGTTCCTGGCGAGTTCGGCGCTGCAGTTCGTGGTGTCAGTGGCGGGCGTGCTGGTGTTTGCGGGCCTCACTGCCTGGGACACGCAGCGGTTGAAAAACGAGTACATCTACGGCCATGCGTCGGTCGTTGTGGACCGCGCGGCGATCTCAGGCGCCCTGTCGCTCTATTTGGACTTCATCAACCTGTTCATGCTGCTCTTGCGGCTGCTCGGCGTCACGCGCGACTAGGTATAAGCGCTGCGACCGGAACCACATGAACCCCAGCCGAAAGGCTGGGGTTTTTTGCTTGTGCATCCACCTTGGCAATCCTGGTATCTTTGCCCCATGTCCGCGCTTGAAATCAGGCCCACACGAGAACCCGACCTCCCTGCTATTACGGCAATTTACGAGCATGCGGTGCTATACGGCACGGCGACATTTGAGCTCGTCCCGCCCGACATTGCCGAGATGAGGCAACGCTACAGCGCGCTGATGGACGGCGGCTTTCCCTATCTTGTGGCGCTGCTCGACGGACAGGTGGCTGGCTATGCCTATGCCGGCGCCTACCGGCCACGACCAGCCTATCGCTTCACAGTGGAGAATTCGATCTATCTCGATCCCGCCGTGCAGCGGCGCGGAATCGGCCTGCAATTGCTGCAGCGGTTGATCCTCAAATGCGAGGCGCGGGGCTTCCGGCAGATGATCGCGGTCATCGGCGACTCCGCCAATGCCGCCTCGATCGGCATCCACGCAAGAGTCGGTTTCAGGCTGATCGGCACACACCCCAATGTGGGCCTGAAATTCGGCCGCTGGCTGGACACGGTCATGATGCAGCGCGACCTCGGCGAGAGTGCAGGCAGCATGCCCGCAGAGTGACGCGAACCATGACCGCGCAGAGCAGAACGATCCGCAGATTCTGGGCCCGATTCGCCGCCCGACCTCACACCACTGCAAGCTTGCGGTCGATCACGAACAGCACGCGTTCGAGCTCATGGCCCCGGCGCAGGATCAGCCCGGTTGCCGAAATCACGCTGTACATACCCTGTTTGCGCGTGAGCCGTGGGTCCTTTTCGATGCGATAGATTGGCACTTCAGAGGCGCGGCGAAACACCGAAAACACGGCGCGGTCTTTCAGGAAGTCGATGGCATAGTCGCGCCATTCGCCGTCGGCGACCATGCGGCCGTAGAGATTGAGAATCCGATTCAATTCGAGACGGTTGAACGTTACCTGGTTAGGCTGGGAACTCGCAGCGGCGCTGCACACCACTGCGTGCTGCCCACTCGGGTCGACTTCCTCCGACACAAGACTCATGGAGCGCCTCCTGGCTCTTGGTTTGAGCGTGATCTCCGTCCAGACAACCTCGCGTCTGTCAGAGGCCGCCCTGAAGTCGTGACATCTGCATGATTACGCCGACCGGGTTCCGCCGCAAGGGCGGCCCAGGCTGTCACCCTATCGATTCGTATACCCCTGAGCTTGCCCCTTGGGCAGCACGCTGTCACGGGATCGTTAGTAGGAAACATAGTAAAGTCGCTTTTCCGCCCAGCGCCTGCCGTCGTACATTGCGAAATATATCATGTGCGTTGGCCCGGTCCTTTCGGTTCCGGATTCCTCAGCCCCCAGCCCCCCGGTGTCGTGAGGATCGGGCCTATACGCCTAGCGTATAGGAAGACCAAACGAAAGTTGGTCTTTTTTGTACGAGGTGACCACCCAGGCAGAGACGTGTCGTCTTGCCCAGAGATCGTCTTGCCCCCGGCCCGCAGTCTTCGGAGCCAAGAAAAATCACGGATCAGTGCAGCGAGGTATACCCCGCGCCCAGCATCGGGCCCGGCTGGTCGCGACTGCCGTCCTGGACGTAGACCACCGCCCCATCAACGCCTTCGCGCGCAACATTCTCCATCGGCACGGTCCAGCTCTCAGAAACACCGTTCCAGTCGCCGACCTTGAGGAGATTGCGAACCACGTTGTGGTAGGTGATCTCAAGACCGCGATTTTCGCCGCGACTGATCGCGATCGGCACGGACCTGGCGATTGAGCAAATCCATACTTCACCGTGCGAGACCGCCGGTATCTTGCCGGCAGCCACCGATACTTTGATCTGATGGCCAGTGAGCGACAACTTCACCGGCACGCTCATCACGTTGTCGTTCTTGATGGTCTCGTCGATTGCGTTTTCTATGCCGGCACGATTGCTGCCGATGACATGGGCTGAGCCGTTGACAACGACCTGCGGCGTATAGACTTCACGATCGCCGCGCACCTGCGAATAGGCGCGCTGCCGAGCAGAAAAACGGGAGTCCGCAAGCGTGTCCTTCCAGCCCAGATAGTCCCAATAGTCGATAGGCCAGCTCATTGCGATGATCGAGGGATCGTTCGAGAGCTCGCCAAGGATCTTGTCGGCCGGTGGACAGGACGAGCAGCCCTGCGAGGTAAACAGCTCGACCACAGCTCGGGGATTGGCAAGGGAATTAGCAAGGGAATCGGCATGAGCGGGACAAATGGTGGCGATGATCGCGCAGACCCCGAATGCACCTGACCAAAGTGCGCGTGACCGAAAGGCCGCCGACCGGCGCGAGGTCCGATGAGAGGCCAACATGACGTCCGCATTGGACGCTCTTGAGCCGTTGTGCAGAGAAAATCGCATCGCCAATCGGTCACCGTAGTCTTGCGGACGCGGCACACTGCCACACTACCAACTACCTCATCGGGATCTATCGCCCGACGGGCTTGATCATACCGCAAAAGCAGGAAGGCGGCCCTTGATAGGCCGCCTTCCTTGGAGTCTCCACTCACTTCGCAGTGAGCCTTCGTTCACAAATCCGCGTTTATGCCGCGAGCTTGCGCAGCACGTACTGCAGGATGCCCCCGTTGCGATAGTAGTCGAGCTCATCCAGCGTATCGATGCGGCAGAGAAGCGGGACACGCTTCAGGGAGCCGTCACCCGAGACGATCTCGGCTGTCAGCTTCTGGCGCGGCTTCAAGTCGCCCACAAGGCCACGCAGCGTCACCTTCTCATCGCCTTTCAGTTCGAGCGATTGCCACGAGGTGTCGTCCTCGAAAGTCAGCGGCAGTACGCCCATGCCAACCAGGTTGGAGCGATGGATGCGCTCGAAGCTCTGGCAGATCACCGCGCGCACGCCGAGCAGACGCGTCCCCTTCGCCGCCCAGTCGCGCGAGGAGCCGTTGCCATATTCGGCACCCGCGAACACCACCAGTGGTACATTCTCCTCCTGATACTTCATCGCGGCATCGTAGATCGACATCTGCTCACCGTCGGGCCAATGCCTGGTCAGGCCACCCTCGGGGATGTTGCCATCGGCATCCTTCAGCATGAAGTTCTTGATGCGGATGTTGGCGAAGGTGCCGCGCATCATCACTTCATGATTGCCACGCCGCGTGCCGTACTGGTTGAAGTCGGCAGGCCGCACCTGATGCTCGCTGAGATACTGGCCTGCGGGCGAGGTCAGCTTGATCGAGCCGGCCGGCGAGATATGGTCGGTGGTGATCTTGTCGCCAAACAACGCGAGAATCCGCGCCTCGACGATGTCGGTCACCGGCTCCGGCTCCTTCTTCATGCCTTCGAAATAGGGCGGGTTCTGCACATAGGTCGAGCTCATGTTCCAACGATAGGTCTCGCTCTC
>JGI24705J35276_12237930_pt1 | contig 14212 bp, 12 predicted proteins | sample TergutNt197P4_FD_35276 | JGI IMG/M metagenome (IMG submission 35276) | reverse complement strand
AGCGCCAGGATCGCAACGATCTTGCTGATCGAAGCCGACAGCGCCAGCAATGGATAACCGGTGACGGCCGCGAGCGCGATGATCGGAGCGCCGAGCGCGCCGTAGGATACAGGTGCGTTGTTGGCGATCGCAGCAACCCGGATGGCATCCAGGTCAGGAATACCGAGGGCGATCAGGATGGGTGCGACAAACGCCCATGGGTAACCGAAGCCTACAAGGCCTTCCAGGAGCGCACCGAACGCCCAGGCAAAGAGGATGGTTTGAACCCTGACATCCTGCGTCCCCTGCGCAATCAGCCAGCGCCGCAGTTTCTCGAACGTGCCGGTGACGACCAATGTATTGAAGAGCATCACGCCCCAGAACGTGATCCAGTTGACGTTCCATATGCCTGTCGCGGCGCCATAGACATAGGCGAGGATGCCGTCATCAAGCGGCATGTGCCAGACCCAGATCGCCAGCACGAGTGTGATGATCGAGCCGACGAGCGTCGCAACCCAGGCCGACCAGCGAAGCCCCGCCAGCATGAAAAGTAGCGCCGCTACTGGAACCAGAGCGACAATCCAGGTGATGAACAAATTACCGGTCGGATCGAGAATTTGTTTGAACATAGCATTTCCTTCCCGCGCCGTTGTCCCCGCGCCTTGGCTGCGCGGTAGACCAGACATGCTTGGCGCGATCGCAGAGGACCCCCGCAACGCCGAGTCAAGTCTGCTTGGAAGCCCACTTGGCAACCGGCAAACCCGCCTCAAAAGCTCGCGAAATGCGAAGGCCTCCCCACCCCGCGCCGTTGCTGTCATGCTAGGGTTGACTCGAAGGCGCGGACAAGCCAAGGCGGGCCAAACCTTAGTCTAAGCTGGCTAGATTGTTAGTCTAACTGGTCAGATTGTTCCAGTTTTTCAGACATTGAACCATTCACCAGGAGACGCTGATCTCGTGAAAAACCTCCGCGCCACACTCGCGACCGTATGGCGGATCTCCGCCCCCTACTTCCGATCCGAAGACAAACTGGCCGGCCTGACGCTACTGGCCGCCGTGATCGTGCTCGAGCTGGCACTGGTTGCGATCAATGTGCTCGTAAACTGGTGGCAAAAACGCTTCTTTGATGCGCTACAGAATTACGACTGGAACAGCTTCGTCTGGGAAATCGGCGTCTTCGTCGTTCTAGCGAGCGTCTTCATCGCGCTGGCAGTCTATAAGCTCTATCTCAACCAGTGGCTCCAGATCCGCTGGCGGAAGTGGCTGACCAGCCACTATCTCGGTGAATGGCTCAACGGCGCCACTCATTACAGGGTGCAACTCACCGGCGATGCCGCCGACAATCCGGACCAGCGCATCACCGACGACGTGAAGATGTTCGTTGAGCAGACGCTAAGCATTGGCCTCGGCCTGCTCAGCTCGATCGTGACCCTCGGCTCCTTCGTCGTTATCCTCTGGGGTCTCTCCAACGCGGCACCGCTGCACCTCTTCGGCAGCGAATTCGCCATTCCTGGCTATCTGGTCTGGGGCGCACTGATCTATGCCATCTTTGGCACGGCGCTCACGCACTGGATCGGCTCGCCTCTTGTCAATCTCAACTTCGAGCAGCAGCGCTATGAGGCCGACTTCCGCTTCAACCTCGTCAGGGTTCGCGAGAACTCCGAGCAGATCGCGCTGCTCCGGGGCGAGCACGCCGAGCGCGAGCAGTTATCGGAGCGCTTCGGCCGTGTCATCGGCAATTGGTACGCCATCATGACCCGGACCAAGCGCGTGACGGCGTTCACGGCGAGCTACGGGCAGGCCGCCGTGGTCTTCCCGTACGTGCTGGTGGCGCCCGCCTATTTCGCCAAGAAGATCCAGCTTGGCGACATGATGCAGACCGCATCGGCCTTCAGCAGCGTGCAGGAAGCGCTGTCGTTCTTCGTTTCGGCCTACCGCTCGCTGGCAGAGTGGCGCGCCGTCGTCGCCCGCCTCGACGGATTCGAGAACTTGATCGGCAGCGCGTCGACGCTCCCGCAGGAGGAGCCGGCGATCGGACTCGTGGCACCGAAGGCCGGCGATGCGATCGAGATCGAGCAGCTTCTGGTCAATCTGCCCAACGGCATGCCGCTGGTCGCCGCCGACGGCTTCTCGATCCGCACCGGTGAGCGCCTTCTGGTCACAGGGCCCTCGGGCGCCGGCAAATCAACCCTGTTCCGCACCATTGCCGGCATCTGGCCGTTCGGCAGCGGCACGATCGCAATCCCTACGCAGACCAAACTTATGATGCTGCCGCAGCGGCCATACTTCCCGATCGGCCGACTGACGGACGCAATCGTCTATCCAGCGAAAAGCGGCACGTTCAGCGCAGACCAGATCCGCGACGTGCTGGCGGCGGTGGGGTTGCCGCAGCTTGCCGAGCGACTCGATGAGGAGGCCCATTGGAACAGGACGCTGTCGCTTGGAGAACAGCAGCGTCTGGGATTCGCGCGAGCGCTCCTGCACGCACCCGACTATCTGTTTCTCGATGAAGCGACCGCTTCGCTCGACGAGCCCTCCGAAGCGCGGCTGTATCGGCTGCTTGCGGAGAAGCTGCCCGCGACCACGATCGTCTCGATCGGCCACCGCTCGACGCTGGAGGCACTCCACGACCGCAGCGCGGTTGTCGCCCCTGACGGCGATCTCTTCGTGCTGAAGCCCCGCAGCGAGGCCATGAAGACAACCGAGCGAACAGACGCAGGCTAAGACTTACTTCAGGTTGCTGACCGCTGTCAGGTCGAACGACAGTCTGGTGATCCCGGCGGCGCCGCACCAGTTGGAGCCGACACCGCTTGGGTTGATGCCGCTGAAGCTGCCGTTGAAGCCGGCCCGAAAGTCGCTGGTGAAGGCATTGCAATCAGCCTTCGACAGGGTGGTGTCGGAATAGCGTAGGTCGAGCGTGAGCACCTTGTAGGTAAATCCGATGCCGATATTCCAGGTATTGTAGTCGGCATACTTGATGCCATTCGGAAACGGACCGGCAAAGCCTGGCGCCGCGAATGTTGTGCCGTAGACGGAGTCGGAAGTGCCGAGCCACTGACGGCCGAACTCGCCCGAAACATACATTCCGAAGCCACTCGTACCGAACATCGCGCTGGGCGCGGTCCACTTGCCTGTTATCGAGGTGTAGTTGCCCCAGGCACCGGTATTGAGGAAGTTCGGCGAGTAGTACTCGTTGATGCCGAACTGCCAGTTGTCGTTCACCGCGTAATTCATCTTGCCGTAGACTTCGAAGAAGTTGACGTCCTTCTTCATGACATTGCCGCTGACAAGAAAGATCGTATTGGTGCTGACCGGGCAAACGCTGCCGCCCGGGATGCCGCCGGTCAGGGTGGTGCCATCAACGCACCTCCCGCGCGGATACAGGTACCCCCAGACACCGATGTCAAACGCGACTGCGCCGAAGATCGGACGAATACCGCCATAGATATCGACCTCAGCGGCTGCGCGGTTCGCAAAGGAAATGCTCTCGGCGGAAGCGCCGATGTAAAGCTGCAGATCCCTTGTGATGTTGTAGCGCGGCTCGAAATAGGCCGCAGCCGACGGCTTATGGTTCGACTGAGTGACGCCACGGAAGATGTAGTCGCTCATGATCCCCCCGCCGAAGGCGATGTCCCAAGGATCGAACCATGGATCGAACGCCGACGGTGGAGACGCCTTCAGCGCCCTGACGGGCATATCCGCAGCTAGCCCAGAGCCCGTCACCATTGCCAGCAGCACCGCTGCCAACAAAGCCACTTTCCTCATTTGGATTCTTCCCGTCCCTGTTCTCCAGCCCGATCCTGGGACCCCCAACGGAATGCGGCCTGACTGCTAGTTTTCCAAACCCGGGGCAGTTTGGAAGATGCCCCAAATTCGTGAAGCAAACACATGAGATAGGCTGACTTCTTTGAATGTTCTGGCCAGATTGTCCACATCGTTGCATTCTGAGAGAGCAAGGTCAGCAATCGCGTGAAGATTTACGATCCGAGCTATCCGCATCGGAATCTATCATCCGAAGGACCTCCCGCCCGACAGGGCGCGCGGCGAAAGCGATGATACGCCATTGATCGATCAGACCAGAGCGCGAGCTTGAACCGATACCCGGTCGGCCGCTCGACACTCTTGCGCATGGAACGGAACGGCGAGTTTCCGCACGCGTGACACGTTTTCGACGCTTTGCCCAACAAGGAGCATGGGTCTCGGCTCCTTTGTCATTCCCCCTTGCACAACCGGCGATCCTCATGCCTGCGCCACAAGGCGATAAGCCAAAACAACCCGGCAACGACCGCGCCATGCGCCGCGAAAAGCAAAAGGCCGAGAATAACCGACCATGCTGCGTAACCTCCAAACCCTGAGCCGTCTAAAGCTATCAAAAGTCCGGCGAGAACACTGAGACCGGCGCCTCCGGCTATGACCGCAGGCAGGCTCAACCACCCTAGATATCTTGCAACGATGAAGGCCGGAATGCCGAGCGTCAGCGCGAAAGGATAGGCGAATATCACAATCCCAAAAGCCATGGGGCTCCCTTTGATCGCGACGCCCAATACCCCGGATGCCAGAGGAGACAAGGCGAAGCCCAAAATAATCCTCAGCAGGCCCCAAACAATCCTCAGCATTGAAATCACTTTCAGCGGCATTTAATCCGGAAATAAGTTGTATCATGAAGGCAATTTCGGCGGTCTGATCAAGGTTATTGGCATCTCCTGCCACAAATCCGATGCCGAGATGCCTCGTTTTCGCGGCATCGGCCAGCCGTGTCACGCAATGAACGGATACCGCGAAACATGCAAGATAGTGAACTTAATGACCTTATCCCTGAGATGCAGGCGTGGAACAATGGTGCTGGTATCGACCCCAAGGGGTGGATTTCCGGTTCGGGGAGTTACGAACTGGCCATCGGCTACAGCCTGATCTTCTGGCCGCGGTTCGTTTTGATCGACGACTACGTGTTGCGCCACGGTGCAACGGAGGAGAGCTTGCGCGAGTGGGACCGTGCCACGGCGGGCGACCACAGGTCTATCGAGGCCGTCATCAACCATGTGCACATGGCCGACATCCATATGAACGCGTCCGAACCCACCGAAGCGCAGCTACGCTACCTGGGGCGCATCCTGAAACAAATCCACGAGGTCAAGCTGAAGGCTGACTTTCCGGATCGCACTTTCGTCGTCAGCTTTCCCGACGAACCCGGTCTCGATCTGTTGCACTACGAACTGACGTTCTGGCAGGTGCGGGATTGAGGCGCGAGCCGGCTTTCACCGTCTCCCCCGCAGAGCCTCAGCATCATCTTGCGCATCCGCCTCCCCGTGGTCCCCCAGCTTGCTTGTGAACCTCAAGTAGCCAGCAGCGTCCCACACCTCGGTTCTATTGAAGGTGCCTAAATCTTCGCAGAAGCACAGGGCCGTCCGGCAATGGAGGCAGATCGCGTGGACATTGCGCGGCGCTCGCCGGTACCTCCAGCCGGGATGTGTCCGCTGCAGTTCGGCATTGTATTCTCGCCAGTATTCGTCGGCCTGTTGCAGCGCCTCGATGCCAAGTGTGCGCCCACACGTCGGACACGCGGCCCTCTTGGCAGCCGCGCGAAGCCGACGCTCGTCGAGGTATAGGAGAGCGCACGCGAGGGGGATGAGCACAGGCAAAGCCAGGACGAGAGCAATGCCGACAGCAACGAGGGCGACTGGGTTTGACACGGGTGTGTTCAAAGCACGACGAACCATCGGTTCAGCGAGCATGACGAAGGGAAAGGCAATCGCGAAACTTAGGATAAAGAAAATTCCAGCGACTACGTCCACTGTACCTTCACTGTCATACACACCGAACATTCGATAGAGTGGACGGAACATGTCCAGCCCACCCTCGAATTCGATCCAGTGGCTCACGAGCCGACCGACCAACACAAAAATTAAAAGAGCAAGTACGAAAGACACCGCCAGCCGAGCGAACCAAGCCAGCAGGCGGAAAAGGATCATCTTTGTCACTGCTCGCTCCCATCAAGTTGATGGCTTCCGCCTACGCGCTGCAGCGGGTTGACAGGACTCAACGTGATTTTCCCGACAAGCCACGATCGGATCAAATCAGTCCGCAGCCTGTCGCGCAATCTCTGCATACGGATCATATTCACGGGCGATGCGAATTTCGTATTCGCCGGGCTCCAACTGCAGTGACTCGTGCGTGTCGTGCTCGCGCAGATGATCGAGCGACGTTGGATTCTCCAGGATGGCCCGCAGGATGCGCATCCCTTCCGGGGGCGCATCCAGAACCATGACGTCAACGCCATCCGTTCGGGAGAGCACGTGATGGTGACCTGTCTCCGAGTGACCGATGACGTATTTGCCCTTTTCCTTGGCGAGCGGAGTGTACCCGCTGCACGAAGGACGCTTCTCCGGAAGGCCTCCGATCCGACGAATCGTGATCTCGCCTTGAGCGGCAACCTTCATAAAGGATTTCATCTTCAATCTCCTGGTCACGCCCGAGCCTCGGGCTTCACGAATTCGGATGGTTCAAGTCCGACCATCCATGCCTGGGCATCAAGCGCCTTTGTGATGTGGGGCGGGACGCCGATGGCGAACTCACGGCCTGTCCCGCAGCGGACGCGCAGGAATTTTGCCTTGGTGGGCAGGTCCGGCAGTTCGACCTCGACGAGGTCGCCGATTTGAGGGTCCGGGTCGCTGTCGATCGTTGCGGCATTGAGGCTGCTCAGAATCCTGCTCCAACCCAGCATCTCACAGGCCGCCCGGCGCACCTCCAAATTTGATTGTCCCAGAGCAATGGACGGGGTCAGTGACGACGGGTTCTCGATCCATTCCGACGGGATGCGCGTGCCATGCCAGTGATACAACGTCCAGCCGTCGCGCCAGCGATGCGATGGTCCTGTCGCACAATGCGGGCGATTTTGTTCGTCCTTTAGAATCAATTCTGGGAAGTCAGAAACCAGGCAGAATTCCTCGTGCACGGCGCGGAATCCACCATGGATCGCCGCCTGCTCCCAAAACGCGTAGGCGGCATGCTCCTTCAAATCGAGCCCAAGAATGTCCCGGCACGCTGTGAGATAGCTGTCCTCATCGGCCCACATGTTCCCACCCTGGTAGCCGCCGCACCAATACTCACAGGCACACTGGATTCCAAATTCACCGGCGATATTTCTGCAAGCCGCCGCGGCATCAAGCTCATGGTTGTCAGTCGCGCTCTGAAACGTCCGGTAGGTCGCACGATCAAAAACACTGTCAGTCGCGTTGCCAATCGCAAGATAGATAGCGCCGCAACCCGCGCGATCGGCCGCGTCTTCAGTCGCGTGGTGGGTCGCACGATCGATCGCGTCTTCAATCGCGTCTTCAATCGCGTCCTCCGTCGCGAGACGTGTCGCACGATCAGTCGCGTTGTCAGCCACGTATTCAGTCGCGAAGCGTGTCGCGTCATCAGTCGCGCGGTCAGTCGCGTCATCAGTCGCCGCTTGAGTCGCGTAGATAGTCGCGTTGCGAATTGCGAAGTCAGCCCTACCTTCAGTCGCGTCGTCAGACGTATCGTCCGTGCGCCTTGCCTCCTCAATATTCCCTTGCTCCGGGCTTTTGCGTCGATACCAGATCGCGGCAGATGCGCCGTAAGCAAATGCCATGACGAGTGGCGACGGCACGATGACGACGCGCGGCTTCTTCAAACCGGCAACCCGGTAAAGCCCTTCGATGGCCGGCGTGATTTTGTCCGGCTCAATCGGGTCTGTGCGCATGGCCCTCGTAATCCAGAGCTTGGCGTGCTCATCCATGAGCTTCTTTTCCTGCTCTGTAATGCCGCCAGCCGCTCTGGATTTCGTTCTGACAATATTCTTTGGATTCATCAGGCACCTAAAACTCATCGCATAAGAGTCGGGTTTGCCACGCTCTATCCGACCTATGGAACAAAAACAGATTCAGTATTGTCATCATCTCCATAAACCGGCGATAAATCCCTCGCTCCTTTATTAAATGTATATTAAACGACGCAGGAAGTTCAAAGTGATCCCTGAACCATGATTGCAGAATTACAGCCTTTCGCCTCCATCAACCTTAATTATGCGCGGCGAGCGACACAGGGCGCGACAAGCGCAGCGTATTGTGCTTGAACCCAGATCGGCGCAATTCAGACATATAGGCAATACGAAGACGCCGCTCTCTTCCAGGGGCGTTGCGTTAATTCGTATTGATATGCGGCGATCGTATCGCCTTCAGACTCTCAAGTGAGGATTTATGCTTCTTCGTATCGTACTTACTGCAACCACCCTTTCATTGTCTTCGTTAACCGTATTTGCAGCTGATGCCGTCGGCGTTCCGGCGTGTGATGATTTTCTGACAAAATATGAAGCCTGCATCACCAGCAAAGTGCCGGCGGCCCAGAAGGACATGATGCAGAATGCTGTCGCTGAAATGCGCAAGGGCTGGCTCGAAGCCGCCAAGAACCCGCAACTTAAGCCTCAACTGGAAAGCATGTGCAAGACGTCCGCCGACCAGATGAAGGCCACGTTCAGCGCCTACGGCTGCTCGATGTAATCCAATAACGGGGCGGGGGTGCTTCCTCGAAGACTGATGTCGATATTGCGGAAGCACCCCCACCCGATTGCACCGGACGATGCTTCGCGTCGCCGGCAGCGATCGACCTCCCCCGCAAGCGAGAGAGGTAGCCAAGCACTGCAATGGCCTAGTCGAGAATGCTCTTGTAGTGCTCCGAGAAGACATCGCGGCCGATGATGAGTCGCATCACTTCGGAACTTCCCGCCAGGATTCGATTGATGCGCGCGTCGGTGAACATGCGGCTGATTGGATACTCGTCCATATACCCCGCTCCACCGTGCAACTGTACGCCAAGATCAAGCATCTTCCACTCGACTTCCGACGACATCATCTTGGCTTTGGCGCCCATATTGCTGGTCAGGTTTCCCGCATTGTGCGTGGCCACACAGTGATCGACGTAGACCTGCACGAGGTCGATTTCGGCATCCATCTCCGCCATGCGAAACTGAGTATTCTGCTGTTCGGAAAGCGGTTTGCCGAATAGCTTGCGTTCCATCACATAGGCGCGCGTGATGTCGAACGCCTTGCGTGCATTGGCGATCGATCCGGTTGCTGAGATCAGCCGCTCCTCGGCCAAGCCTTCCATGAGATAGTAGAATCCCCTGCCCGGTTCTCCCAGCACGTTGGCCTTGGGGACCTTCACGTTGTGGAAGAAGAGTTCGGCCGTATCCTGTGCCGGCATGCCCATCTTCTTCAGATTGCGGCCGCGTTCGAAGCCATCCATGCCCCGCTCGACGATCAGAAGCACCATGGCGTGCTTCTTCTCCGCTCCAGCAAGCTTGGCCGCCACGATCACCACGTCGGAATTTATGCCGTTGGAGATATAGGTCTTCGAGCCGTTGAGCAGGAAATGATCGCCCTTGTCCTCCGCCGTCGTTCGCATGCCGGCGAGGTCGGAGCCGGCGCCGGGCTCGGTCATGGCGATGGCCAGGATCGTCTCGCCGCTGACGCATTTAGGCAGGAAGCGGTCCCGCTGCTCCTCGGTGCCGAAACGCTTGAAATAGGAGCCGACCAGACGGCTGTGCAGGGTGTTGAACCAACCCTTGCTGCCCGAGCGCGCGGTCTCCTCGATGATGATCTGCTCATACCGGAAGTCCGAATCACCCAGTCCACCATATTTCTCGTCGGGCCAGATCATCAGGAAGCCAAGGTCGCCGGCCTTCTTGAACGCACTGCGGTCCACGATGCCGGCCTCCCGCCACTCTTCCATGTGGGGCGTGATCTCGCTGGCGAGAAACTTCCTGTAGGCCTCGCGGAAAATGACCTGATCTTCGGTAAAGTTGCGCATCATTCCTCCAATAGCGTTCTTGAGCGGCGTGGATGCCAGCCTGGCATGCGAAGGCATATCCGGCCTTCTGTTACCCCATCTACAGGCTTTCCCGGGTCATGACGACCCGGGCCGTAACGCCCATTCCGCGATGGTATCGGGCCCGAAGGCCACCAGCCTGCCACGCGCCCGGTCGTGCAAACGGGCCACAAAGTCCGCAAACGTGGCAACTTGTGTGCCGGAACTTTCCCCGCAAGCGGGAAAGGCGGCCGAGTGCGCAACAATTTTCGGGTTTTCATGTAAACGGGGGTAACGGGCCAGCAGACAGCAAACCGCTTCCCCCACCCTGTCGATCATGCCCGGTACACGACGCAAAAGGCCGCAGCTATGCGCTGCGGCCTTTGACGAACCCATCATGAATAGAGCGCTTCGACTAGCCCCGCCCGTCGCCAGTCCAGGACAGAGTTGACGAAGGAGTCGCCCAGCTCGTTTCCGAGCTCTCGTCGACGGGAGCAGGAGCTTCCATCGGCTGCGTTGGAGCCGGAGCCACTTTCCTCCTGGCCGCTCGCTTCTTGGGGGCAGCTTTTTTCGCAGCCTTCTTCGGCGCTGCAGCCCTCGCCTTCTTGGCAGATTTCTTGGCCGACTTCTTCGCAGCTTTCTTCGTCGTCTTCTTGGCGGATTTCTTCGTCGACTTCCTGCCCTTCTTCGCCGTCTTCCTCGCCGCTACTACCTTTTTGGCCTTTTTGGCCTTTTTGCTTTTCTTGCTCTTCTTCGCTTTAGCCATCGTGATCCTCCTGTTACCGCCAAACAATGCCGATTGGGCACTTCCAGTCGTCCACTGTCAGGCGGGAGGCCAGTCGACCTGGCTTGATTCTGGCCGCTGGCCGCCCGTCGCCCAATCGAGAAGCTCAATCGTGTGCACAACCGGAACTGACGTGCCGCTGGCAATCTGCACCATGCAGCCAATATTGCCCGCAGCAATCATGTCCGGCTTGATGCTTGCGATGTTGGCGACCTTGCGATCGCGCAGTTTGCTCGCAAGCTCGGGCTGGAGAATGTTGTAGGTCCCCGCCGAGCCGCAACACAAATGGCTCTCGGGGATATCTTTCACCACGAATCCGTTCTTGGAAAGTAATTCTTTCGGAAGTTGCGTGATTTTCTGTCCGTGCTGGAGCGAACAAGCCGCATGATAGGCGACGACGATGTTGGCCTGTTGCACCATCTGCAGCCCAAGGCCGGCCACGTATTCGGTGATGTCCTTCGCGAGCGCCGAGACCGTGGCAGCGTCTTTTGCGAAGTTGCGGTCCTCACGCAGCAGGTAGCCGTAATCCTTGATGACCATACCGCAGCCGGACGCCGTGACCAGGATGGCATCGAGGCCGTCCCGCGCGGCTTCGGCGCACCACGCCGTCACGTTGGCGCGAGCTCGTGCCAACGCGTCATCGTCGCGGCCAAGGTGATGGGTCAGGCCGCCGCAGCACTGCTCGTCCCTGACCAGAACGACCTCGACACCATGGCGGGTCAAAAGGTTGATGGCCGCCTGGTTGATCCGTGGCGCCAGCACCTGTTGCGCGCAGCCTTGCAGCAGCGCGACGCGCGCGCGACGCTGGCCGAGGGCGGCGAAAACGCTGCCGGCAGCGGGGCCCGGCGGCGGCAGATGTTGCGGCGCCAGAGCCAACATCGCCCGGATACGCCGCAGGAAGGAGGCCCCTGCCGATGCCACCGTCGGCGTCGGCAGCAAGACAGCCAGTGGCCGGACAAACCGCGCCACCATCATGCTGATACGAAAGCGCTGCGGATCGGGCAGGATCCATGACAGCGTAGCGCGCAGCGCGCGCTCAAGCAGCGGCCTCTGATAGGTGCGTTCAATCCTGACCCGCGCCTGATCCACCAGATGCATGTAGTTCACGCCCGAGGGGCAGGTTGTCATGCAGGCGAAGCACGAAAGGCAGCGGTCGATATGCTTGACGACCTCCGGTGTCGGTGGCTGGTTCTTCTCCAGCATCTCCTTGATCAGGTAGATACGGCCGCGCGGACTGTCGAGTTCGTCGCCCAGCAGCACATAGGTCGGACAGGTCGCGGTACAAAAGCCGCAATGCACGCAAGCGCGCAGGATCTTGTCGGCTTCGGCGATGTCGGGATCGGCGAGTTGCGCCAGGCTGAATTCGGTCTTCATGCCACGCCACTCCAGGTCAGGCGTCCGCGATTGAAGATGCTCTTGGGATCGAAGCTGGCGCGCACCCGTTCGCTCAAGGCCGCAAGGCCCGAAGGTTGCGGATGGAACACCGGCACGGCGCGTCGCACCTCTTCAGAGGCACGAATCAGCGTCGCGTGACCGCCTGCCGCATTGACCTGCTGGCGCACCAGCGCGGCCTGTGCATCGGGCCCAGGCGGCAGCGCCAGCCAGATCAACCCGCCGCCCCAATCATAGTTCACCTCGCCGCTGGTATCCTGCGCGAGTTGCTGGCCGAGCGCGCCGCCGGAAGCCGGTGGGCAAACGATTCGCCAAACCGGCCACGCCCCTAGCGCAGCATCGGCCGCGAACGGCCTGACGTCGCAGATGGCGCTCCACAGCCCGGCCGATTCGGCATCGTCCAGAATCCCTGCAGTCCCGAACGGAGTCAGTAAGCGCGCCAGCGAAGCCGCACGATGCGCCGCCGAGGTCGAGGTGCCCTCAAGCCGCAGGAGGGTGATCGCCCCGTTTTGCGCGAGTTGGGCGAACCCGTCAGCGTTGGCCCAGAGTGCCGGGTTCGGCAGGTGCGCGGCGCCAGACACATCGAACGGCGAGCCCAGCGCCGTTGTCATCGCCTTGTTGGCGGAGCGGTCGTCCAGGCCGGAAAGCACCAGCGTTCGTTCGCTTTCCGGTCGGGGCATGACTTTCAAGGTCACCTCGGTCATGACCGCGAGCGTGCCCCAGGACCCGGTCAGAAGCTTGCAGAGATCGTAGCCGGTGACGTTCTTCACGACCTTGCCACCGGTCCTGAAACCCTCGCCGAAGCCGGAGACTGCGTGCGCCCCCAGGAGATGGTCGCGTGCCCCGCCCGCCCTGATCCGCCGTGGCCCTGCGAGTCCCGCGCCAATCATGCCCCCGATGGTTCCCAGTTCGGCCGTGCCGAGCAGCTGACCTGTGTTCATCGGCTCGAAGGCGAATTGCTGGTTCTTGGAATCGATCAGCGACATCACGTCGGCCAGCGGCGCGCCGGCCTGCACCGTGATGATCAGCTCGTTGGGCTCATAGGAGGTGACGGCATTCAGCGGCGAGAGATCGAGCACCGCGTTGGTCGCCATTGGCTGGCCAATCTGCCGCTTGGACCCGTGGCCTGCAATTTCGAGCGGCTGCTCGCTGGCAATCGCCGCGCACACCGCTTCCTCGACGTCTTTGGCGTCACGTATTTTCAGGATATCCACGCCAACCCGTGCCTCGTCTTGACCTGGTGGCGAACGCGACTGCCGCCGCCTTCGCCCTCCTCGCAATATCTTCTAGTGCGGCGTCTCGCAACTGCCTACCCCTTTCACGGGCCGCGCCCTTCGCAGGCAATTCTGCTAATCCGCATCCCATCCGGACCCGACCAGTCCCGTTGCAGCTAAATGATCGAGCGCAGCGGCGACCTCCTCAGGATCAACGCAGAGGCCGCCAAGCTGCCGATCGCCGCGAGCGCAGTCAGTAGCGCGGCCTTCGCGATCGGATGCGCCGGCAGCGGGTGCAGGAGGATTGCGCAGGCGATCAGGATCGGCGGATGGATCAGATAGATGCCAAAGGCATTCTCGGAAAACGTCTCCGCGAACGGGCCCTGGGAATCAAAATAACGGCGAAACAGCGCGAAAAGCATGAAGGCCATGCCGACGCAAACCAGCGCTTCCCAGAGGCATTTCCCCCCGCTGATCGCATTGAAGCCGCCAGCAAATTGAGAGGTATCGCCCTTCAGTCCGCCAAACAGGAGGACGGCAAACAGCGGTACGGAAAGTGAAAGCGCGAGCGCAGCCAGGCGCAGGCAAAAGCCGTCGGGAAGCTGGGTCAGCCATTTGCCGCGATATCCGAGCACGCCGGCGGCATACATCAGGATGTGTTGCGGGAGATCGCCGGGATGCACGTTAAGCACCGACCTGTCGTCGCTCACGGCGATACGGACGAGAAAGCTCAAAGCCGCCATGATGACGATGAACAGCGCGACAGTCGCCCAACGGTCGTCGCGAAGCTTGACCGCGCCCTCCTTCCATCCGGTGAGGCGGAAGACGCCGTAGAGGATCGAGAACAGGAGCAGCACGGCACAGAACCACATCGGTCCGGTTTCCGACAGCCACTCGCCATCCATGAGGTGAACCCACCACTGATGGGCGAAGCCACCGCTGCCCCAGGTCCGCGACAGGAAATACTGCGTCAGCGGGCCGATCGCGAGCATATAGAGCAGCGTCGGCAGCCCGAGCCGAA
>JGI24705J35276_12237931_pt1 | contig 14215 bp, 14 predicted proteins | sample TergutNt197P4_FD_35276 | JGI IMG/M metagenome (IMG submission 35276) | reverse complement strand
CCAGTGCCGATCAGCTTGATCGGCTTGCCGGTGACGGCGCGCATCGACAGCGCCGCGCCGCCACGGCCGTCGCCGTCGACACGGGTCAGCACGATGCCGGTCAGGCCGACGCGCTGGTCGAAGGAGCGCGCAAGGTTGACTGCGTCCTGGCCGGTCAGGGAGTCGGCGACCAGCAGCACTTCATGCGGATTGGCCGCAGCTTTGATGGCGGCCGCTTCCGCCATCATCTCTTCGTCGAGCGTGGTGCGGCCTGCGGTGTCGAGCAGCACGACGTCATAGCCGCCAAGCTTGCCGGCTTCGAGTGCGCGCTTGGCGATCTGCGCCGGCTGCTGGCCGGGCACGATCGGCAAGGTCGGGATGTCGAGATCGCGCCCGAGTACGGCCAACTGCTCCATCGCCGCGGGACGATAGATGTCGAGCGAGGCCATCAGCACCTTGCGCTTGTCGCGCTGGGTGAGGCGGCGGGCGAGCTTTGCGGTGGTAGTGGTCTTACCGGAGCCCTGCAGGCCGACCATCATGATCGGCACCGGCGGCACGGCATTGATGTCGATGGTCTGGCCTTCCGCGCCGAGCGTGCTCACCAGCTCGTCATGGACGATCTTGACCACCATCTGGCCCGGGCTGACCGACTTCACGACGGTGGCGCCGATCGCCTGCTCGCGGACCCTCTCGGTGAAGCTGCGTACCACCTCGAGCGCGACGTCGGCCTCCAGCAGCGCGCGCCGCACCTCGCGCATCGCGTGGTCGACGTCCTTTTCGGTCAGCGCCCCGCGCCCCGTCAGACGATCGAGGATGCCGCCAAGCCTTTCCGACAGATTGTCGAACAATGCCGTTGTCCTGTTGTTGCCCTCACCCTTCAAGGAGCAGGTGGATCCTGCGTCTCGAAGGGTCGGTCGTGGTCTCATCCTTTGGGACGCTTGCGCGGCTCCTCAGGATGAGGTCTTCCAAACACATTTACGCCCGAGGGCGCACAGCGCTGTCGGGCGTTGACCTCCAGCCTCCGGGGCCGGTCGGCGGATCGAAAAGAAAGCCTTTCCGAGAAGTGGTGCAGCCATAAACCCCCGCAAGGCCGAAAAGTCAAGGAAATGAACCCGAATTCGGGTTCCGGAGCCGCCAGCCGGGCCGTTTGCCTCTTGCCGAAAGCTGCATTTTGGGGCCAATCGGTGCGTGAAATGATGCGCCGCCGCACAAAGATCTATTCCGGGCCTCCCTCCGATCATTTCGACGGACGGCAGTTTTTCGATCCCGACGGCTCGCCGCCGAAAACGCTGCGCGAAGTCCTGCGCTGGCAGTTCGGGCGAAATCGCAAGCGGTCGGTCTGGCCTGCCTGGGTTCCAAGCCCCCATGCCGACGTGCCGCCGGCCCAGGTCGACGGGGACAAGCTGCGGCTATCCTTTGTCGGCCACGCGAGCTGGCTGGTCCAGGCTTGCGGCCTCAACATACTGGTCGATCCCGTCTGGTCGGTGCGGGCCTCGCCGATTCCCTGGGCCGGGCCCAAACGCTGCAACGATCCCGGCATCGCCTTTGACGCGTTGCCCAGGATCGACGCCGTCATGGTGTCGCACGGCCACTACGATCATCTCGATATCGCAACCCTATCAAGGCTCGCGTCGAAGTTCTCTCCGCGCGTCGTCACACCGCTGGGCAACGACCTTATTATGCGTCGCGCGGACAAGGCGATCAGGGCCGAGGGGTTTGACTGGCATGATCGCGTCGAACTCGGCGGCGGACTCGCGGTCAACCTGGTGCCGGCCCGACACTGGACAGCTCGCGGCCTGTTCGACCGCAACAGGGCGCTGTGGGCAAGCTTCGTGCTGGAGACGCCCGCCGGCAGGATCTACATCGTCTGCGATTCCAGCTATGGCGAGGGCAAGCATTTTCGTCAGGTGCGCGAGGCGCATGGTCCGTTGCGGCTCGCCATCCTGCCGATCGGCGCCTACGAGCCGCGCTGGTTCATGGGCGACCAGCACATGAATCCGTCCGACGCGGTGAAGGCCCTGCTCGATTGCGGCGCGGAGAGAGCGCTTGGCCACCACCACAGCACGTTCCAGCTCACCGATGAAGCCATCGACGCCCCGAGAATCGCGCTTGGCGAGGCGCTGGACGAAGCCGGGGTGCCCCGCGAGCGCTTTGTCGCGATGATGCCAGGGCAGGTCGTGGAGATTTAGTCCCGCATTTGCCGCTGTAGCGAACGTTATTGCGAGGATTGCGTCTTGATCGCCCAGTCCACATTGACCGTCACCGACAGTGTTTGCTGACCTGTCGCGACGGGGAGATCTATTTGGCCCCCAATGACCCTCGCAGCCATTGCGTCACGTTCGGAAATGCGGAGTGGCGCGCCGATCGCGACACCCGCGGCCCTCGCATAAATTTCGGCTTTGCGGCGCGCATCAGCCAGCGCCTGCTCGCGGGCGTCGTCGAGCAGTTTCGAATGCTGCGAGACCTCAAAGGAAATGTTGCCAACGTCATTGGCGCCAGCGTCAACCACCGTATCGATTACGTTTGGGATTTTCGTCACATCGCGGACTTTGATTGTGACACGGTTGCTGGCGCGGAAGCCTGTGACCGAGGAGGCTGCGCCGCTCCGGCTCGACGCTCCGTATTGAGGCTGCAAGGACAGCCGCGAGGTTCGGTAGTCCTTCTCGTCGATGCCAGCGTTCTTGAGGGCCAGGAGAACCTTGCCCATCACTGCATTGTTGGCGTCGAAAGCTTCCCGCGCGGTCTTGGCATCGGAGGTGACGCCGGCATCGATTCGGGCGAGATCAGGCGGCACAGAAACGGTCGCCTCTCCCATCACGGAAATCGAGGGCGGACGTTCACTGTCCGCCCACGCGGGCGCAATTGCGAGCGTGCTGCAAAGAGCGCCGATGACGGCGAGTCGCTTCATCAACACGCTCACTTCAGCGGCACGTAGACATTGATCACGAGATTGTCTTCGGACGTCTTCAGGGGATCGGTCAGATATTCCTCGATGAAAGTGTCCTTGGCCTCGAGCTTCTTGTCGTCGAGGTGGTTGGTGATCGCCTCATACGTGTTGTCCATGTTGTCGTAGGAGCCGCGATGGACAAACTTCAGTGCCTTGCCCTCCGGTGATTTGCCGATGCTCATGTCCTTGGCGAGATTTTTTGGCTCCTGCTCGATCGGGATCTCGGCCAGAAAGGTGAAGCCGTTATCGTCCGTCGACGTGTAGACGATCATCGGATTGCCGTTCGGTTTGATGCCCTGCTTGTCGAGCAGCGCATACAGCACCTTGAAGGAATCCATCAGCGTGTCGAAGGCCGAATCCCAATTGGCGGTGCCCTTGACGACCAGCACCTTTTTCGGCTCCAGCGTGATCTCCTCGCCGAATGGATCGGCGGGCTGTGCCGGGGTGGTCGCCGGTGGGGCCTGCGCGGCTTCTGGCTGGCTTGCTGGAGCGGGTGAGGTCTGCGCGGCTTCCGGCTGGCTTGCCGGGGCAGGCGAGGTTTGCGCGGCTGCAGGCGGCGTTGCCGGGGCGGGCGGGGTCTGCGTGGCTTCCGACGGGCTTGTCGGGGCAGGCGCAGGGCTTGCAGGTGAGGGGCTTGCAGACGGGGCGGGCGTAGCCGACGGGCTTGCCGCGGTGGCGGGGTCCGAGCTTGGCGATTGCGCCTGGGCCGGCAGAACGATCAGTGAAATTGCCGCTACCGGGATCAGCGCGGCCAAAGCCAGGCGGGAGGCAAGGCGGGGAAAGCGAGGGCAAATCATTCGAATTTTCTCCAGGGCCCTAATGTGTAGTCTCGCCATCGAAGGCGTCGCGTGTCTAGCACGCGAGTCGCGCTTTCGTCTCATGACAGATGTGTCATGGCCCTCCGTGGCAAACGGCTGGCCAATTCGCCAGCATTCGCCATATAAGGCGGGCAAATTTGGGATATTCCATGAGCGCGCTCGCCAACCACGCATTCGCCAAGATGAACGGCATCGGCAACGAGATTGTCGTGGTCGATATGCGCGATTCCGCCAGCCCTGTCACGCCGGACGATGCGCGCGCAGTGGCTTCGCCCAAGGGCGTTCCTTTCGATCAGCTGATGGTGCTCGAGAGGCCGCGGCTCCAGGGGACCGAGGCTTTTGTCCGCATCTACAATAACGATGGTTCGGAAGCAGGCGCCTGCGGCAACGGCATGCGCTGCGTGGTGCGCCGCCTGTTCGAGAAGACCGGCCAGACCGCGGTGACTTTCGAGACCCGGGCGGGCCTGCTGAACTGCTGGCAGGGTCCGGCGCCTGATCTCTTTACCGTCGACATGGGGGCGCCGAAGTTCGGGTGGCAGGACATTCCGCTGGCCGAAGAATTCCGCGACACCCGTTATATCGAATTGCAGATCGGGCCGATCGACAACCCGGTGCTGCACTCGCCCTCGGTCGTCAGTATGGGCAATCCGCATGCGATCTTCTGGGTCGACGACGTCAGCTCCTACGACCTCGGCCGGTTTGGGCCGCTCCTGGAGAACCACCCGATCTTCCCGGAGCGCGCCAACATCACGCTGGCCCATATCGCCGATCGCGACCACATCACGATCCGCACATGGGAGCGCGGCGCGGGCTTGACCCTGGCCTGCGGCTCGGCGGCCTGCGCGACCGCGGTTGCGGCCGCGCGGCTGAAGCGCGCCAACCGCAAGGCGCAGATCACGTTGCCGGGCGGTGATCTCACGATCGAATGGCGCGAGAGCGACGACCACGTCCTGATGACGGGTACCGCGACCTTCGAGTATGAGGGCCGCTTCGATCCGGCGCTGTTTGTGGGGAGCGCGTAGGCCGATGGGCGTCGAGGTCGTCTCGTTCGGCTGTCGCTTGAACGCCTTCGAGTCCGAGGTGATCCGGCACCAGGCCGAGGACGCCGGGCTTGCGCGCACCATCGTCATCAACAGCTGCGCGGTCACCAACGAAGCGGTGGCCCAGGCGCGTCAGTCGATCCGCAGACTGAAGCGCGAGCACCCGGAGGCGCGCATCGTTGTCACCGGCTGCGCGGCGCAGACGCAGGCGCAGATGTTCGCCGACATGGCCGAGGTCGATCGCGTTGTCGGCAACGATGACAAGATGCGCGGCGATGCCTGGAGCGCGGCGCGTGCGGCGTTCGATGCCGGCGCGGGCGAGAAGATTGCCGAGAAAATTGCAGTGAGCGACATCATGGCGGTCAGGGAGATGGCGCCGCATCTCCTCGACGGGTTCGCAAGCGGTCTGCCGCGGGTATTCGTGCAAGTGCAGAACGGCTGCGACCATCGCTGCACCTTCTGCATCATCCCGTTCGGGCGCGGCAATTCCCGTTCGGTGCCCATGGGGGCGGTGGTCGAACAGGTTCGCGCCCTGGTCGAACGTGGGCACGCCGAGATCGTACTCACGGGCGTGGACTTGACCGGTTACGGCGCGGACCTGCCCGGCTCGCCGAAGCTTGGGAAGCTGACCAGGCAGATCCTGCGGCATGTCCCGGAGCTCAAGCGCCTTCGCATTTCATCGATCGATTCGATCGAGGCGGATCGCGATCTGTTGGATGCGATCGCCGACGACGCGCGGCTGATGCCGCACCTGCATCTGTCGCTGCAGTCCGGCGATGACCTGATCCTGAAGCGGATGAAGCGGCGGCATTCGCGGGCCGATGCGACTGCATTTTGCGCGCAGGTGCAACGCCTGCGGCCGGATATTGCGCTCGGCGCCGATATCATCGCGGGGTTTCCGACCGAGACGGAGGAGATGTTCTCGCGCTCGATCGATCTGGTCGCGGAATGCGGCCTCACTTTTCTGCACGTGTTTCCCTACTCGCCGCGCCCGGGCACACCAGCTGCGCGGATGCCGCAGGTCGAAGGCCGCCTCATCAAGGAACGCGCCAAGCGTTTGCGCGCGGTGGGCGAGGCTGCGTTGCAGCGGCGGCTTCAGTCCGAAGTCGGCAAGACACGCGAGGTGCTGATCGAGAGCGACCGCCAGGGCCGTACCGAACACTATCTGCCTGTCGCAATAGCTGGCGAGCGGCCGGGCGATGTGATCACGCGTCTGATCGGCGGGAATGATGGAGAGCGGCTCACGCCGTGAAGCCGCCGCTCACGTGCTGCGCATAGTGCTACGGTATTCACGGATCTCGTTGGCAGCTATTTTCTGGCAAGAGGCTAACCCCGAGTCATTCCCGTTGCGCACTTGCGCAACGTGGGGCGCGAAGCGAGCCCGGAATCCATAGCCACAATCGTTAGTTGGCGTAACCGCTGTCCAGGCAGTCTACTCAATAACAGATCGAGTTTCCTGCTCACTAGAAGGCGCTCGCAATGCGACCGTTTCATCCGCCTGTGGTCATGGTTTCCGGGCTCGGCGCTTTCGCGCCGCCCCGGAAAGACGGCGGGGAAGAGTCGTTTTCCTGACTCAGCATTCCGGTAGGGTGGGCAAAGGCGCGAAGCGCCGTGCCCACCGTCTCGCCGCAATGGCGACGCTCTGGTGGGCACGCTTCGCTTTGCCCACCCTACAAACCGCAATGTTAGACGTCATCGAGGTGAGTCCTAATAGCGCGCTCGAGATGGCGACAGTCCACAGGCTTTGCAGTGGGGGCTATCCAGTCGCACGCGTTGTACATGTCTCCGAGCCAATTCGGGAAATTGTACAGCTGCTCGATCGGTTGAACCATGCGGCATACCGCCCAAGGGCTGCAGCTTCCATTCAGATACTGCTTGAGACGTAAGACAAATAAGTCCATTGCGGCTTTCTCAGACGCCTCAGAGCGAGCATCAAATTCGGGCGTCGCGCTGGCGAGGAAGGCCCCCAGAAGTTCAGCGACTTTAGCCAACTCATCCTTGCGTTTGCGATTGATCCGAAGCAGTTCGAAGATTGGTGAGTTGGCTTCCAGATCCGAGTGCATCTTCGCAAAGCAGTGAGCCCAATCGAGCGCTTCGTTGCCATCGAAGTAGCCGATGAGCAGCGCAATATATGCGTGAGTTGGCGAAAGCGTTTCGATGGCGTCTAACATGTTCGTCGGAGCGTTTTTCGTGGGACGTGGAGCCTGCCACGCATGATGTAGTCCCTACGTCATCGAGACGGGTTCAAGAGACCAAGATGAGCGGCCGATGCCATGCTCCGCGGTTGCCCATTTGGACACTTCCTCGCGCCAACTTTTGGCGCTATTGCCAGCATCGCGCGAGTAGCTGCGCGTAGCGCATGTTGAGGTATGCTTCATGGATTCTACCGTTTACTATTTTGACGATCCCGAAGAGGGGCTGTCACGCGACACCAGCCACCCGCGATTTGTCCAACTGGCGGCGGATGACTTCTACTACGACGTATGCGATGACTTCAGCCCGTTCGGGAGCGATGACGGCCACGACACGCTGTCCGCCCTGGAGGATTGGTACCGTACCCCGTGCGAGGGGCGCAAAGGCATTGATTTTCTGAATTCGATGCTGGCCGATTGGGATTTGGGTGTTCCGGCCGACATATTACGCGCTAGTGCTTCGGCCCGCACCGCCTGGCTGAAGGCCTCGGCGATGAATGATCGCTTTCTGACTGGCGAATGTCGGGCGCGTGTGGCGACGGCCTTCGGGCAACTGAAGATCACCGGCCAAGTGGATGTGGCGATCCTGGACGAAGCCCTGGCGGCGATCGAATGCCAGCTGTGGCTGAACGAACATAGTCGCGCCACTCATCCAGACTGGCCGCATGCTGGCCTTAACGAACAGCGGCTCGTGCAAATGCGGCGCTTGCTGCAGTCACTCTGAATACCGCCTCAGGAGAGCCCGGCCTCTCGTGCAGCGTCTGATGACGTTGGCATCAGAATGAGCTCGCCAGCTACTCCCCGTTCCACCCACATGCCTTCAGTCGCTCATGCGGCGGTGCTGGCGCGGTCACGCGCACGGGGGGCTTGTTTTTCGAGAGCGGGATCACGATCTCGCGCGAATGCAATCGCGGCTCGCCGAAGCGCGGGCCGTTGCCGTAGATGTTGTCGCCCACGATCGGCCAGCCCATGGCCGCCGCTTGCACCCGCAACGGATGGGTGCGATTGAACGACGCGAAGCCTATGTCGCATCAAGGTCCGGGATATCCTTGAGCCATGCATCGAAAACCCAGTCGGTTTCGAACTTAGGCCGAATTGCCAACGGTCTAACCCCGGCATGGGCTGGTACGAGTATGAGGACACCGGCTTTTATTTTAAGGAGCCTGCGCCGGCCCGCGATGTCTTGCTTTCGGATGCTGCGGGTTCGAAACGGCCCTGTCAGAGTGATTGCATCTTCTTGCAACACCAGTTTTGCCCGGACTACGGTCGCGACCAGGACGGAAGTGAAAAAACAGAGAAAGATAATGAAGACGATCATCTGCACGTCGGCAGCTTGCATGGAAGCCCGCGTGGTTGGATCAAGCAGGGCCCTTGCAGCCGCCGCGGTTGGATAAAGAAAGGACTTTGCGACGAGCGCCGAAAACCATACCGCACTAGTTCCAAAAATGATGGCCAGCATCAAGAAAAGGGATCGGTCGGCTAGCCCGTACACACGCGGGAAGTCGGAATGATCCGAGACACCTATTGGCATGTTCGGAGCCGGGCCGATTGGCGGTACATGAGTGGCCATAGGCCCAGCGGCAATCGTTTGAGCTGTTTGAGTGGAGTGACGCCACAAGCCCAGCACGATTAGGAATTGATAAGCAGAGAGGATCGCAATCAGCACTGTGATTGCTCCCGGGTCATGCTCCGCGAACAATTTCGGAGTCTCTTTCGGTATCTCTATCAGCCATGTTGTCAGCCACCAGACGGCATAAATCACGGCAATAGATTTCCAGAAGCGCGCCGAAAGAAAGGTCCTGCTGAAAGCAAACAGGAAGAGACCAATCGTTGCCGGGATATCTAATACGAGGCCGAGTAATCCGGACACCGTTTCGTAGTTATGCGCATGAGAGAAGTCCCATAGGCTAATGAGTGCATTAAGGACAGCAAAGATTTTCCACCATACACTTCGTCCCTGCGCCGAGCGATTTGCAATGGGCTTTGGAGCATCTTGCTTCCTCGCTGCGGACACATCAGACGCCCGGGCATTGATCGGCAATCCCTGCTTCTTAAGCACGCTCCATGATGACCATAGTCCAGCAAGACCCCAGAAAAGAGCAAAGGCAAGAACAAAACTCATCGGTTGGCCGTAAAATGCTGCAGACAACCCTGCAGCTGGAGTTGCGATAAGCATCGCAAATAAACCGCCTGTGGCGAGGTATGGCCAATTTTGAATGACTCCGTCCAAACCCCTCCTGTTGATGAGGATCACGGCAACAATCCCAAGGATACTCATGCTCAGAAGCAGGCCGTTTCCCGCGAGATCCAGCGCGAAGCTCAGCCCCTGATCAGGCGCCCGATCCAGAAGCAAATGTTCGTAAAATCGAACCCCCGAGAAATACGTTATCAAGAGACAAAGGAGTCCGAACGCAAAGCCAATAAGCTTCGACCGGGTTCTTGCCGTTTGCGCTTCCATCCGTGAACCTTCCTCTGTCTCCTTTGGCGGGGAGCCCTTGCTAACCTGTTGATTGCCGCCGCGAATGCGGCTATCTTTGCGCACCCTTTGGTTGTGTAGCACGAGGCGCCCTAACGCCTGGTAACCGCTAAGTCTGCATTCCGATGCGTGTTCGTGATCGACTGCCGCATGCTGCAAACGCGATCTGTCACGCCATTAACTAAAATGTGAGCGGAAGTATTCCGTCGTCATTCTGCATGAGAGGCAGCCGCCGTCGCCAGACCTTAACCTGCCCGCGAGCATTTCGGTTGCTCCCTACAAAGGCAGGCAGAGCGATTTACTTTTCAGGAATGTTATCGAAAGCACAGCCCAGCCCCATACAAGGGTGGACAAAGGTGCGAGGTTCCTTTCGCATCATCCTGGATAGGTGGCAGGCACGACGCTGGCGCGTCTTTTGTTCACTTGATTATGGAGCGTGCCTGCCGGGCAAATCGCCAAGACTCTGTCAAGCCCTCCCTGCAAAAATAATTCACTTTATCGGAATTCGGAATTACGGTATTGAAGGCGCGTCCTGCCCGATGGGAGGGGGCGACTCGCGAATCGTCGAACATCGTGGGGCGGGATGCGGTGGACGCGGACAACGCCGGCGCGCGACTGGGACACGCAAGGGCAGGTGGAGGATTGAGCCGAAGCCTGCGGCTTGTTGCAGATCGCGCACGAGACAATCGGCGCTGTAAAACGTTTCCTTGGGCAGCCTCGAAGGTGAGCACACTCTCGAGCGAGCGTCTGCACTTGGGAGAGGCCGCGGCAGCGAAGCAAGACGTGGGGCGTGATGCCCGGATGCATCAGGCCTTGTGGGGACAACATCGATTCAATCGGGCTTTGGTGCCCCCCGGCAATCCGAAGGTGACGGCGGCAACAGCCGCATCGTTCACCGGGCAGAACACGTGCCAAGCTGTTCAAACCATCACGTGGGAAGGCCGGGCTGATCCGGCTGCTCTCGTGCCACCCGTGTGCATTTCTTGCCCACGGTCACGGGCGCCAGCCGGCGCCCGGCCTTTCCGCGCCCTCTTTGATAAGAGAGGGTCAAGGAACAGAGTAAACCTCGGGCAAAACCTGCCGCGAGAACGAGGGGCATGTCCTCCTCGCCGCAAGTCACGGTGCAGTAATCAAACCTACGATAATGAATCATTCCTCATCGAGAGGTATCGTGAAGGCGGCGTTACGACGCTTCCCCATTCCACCCGCATGCCTTCAGTCGCTCATGCATGTGTGGCGGGGCAGGTGCGGTTACGCGCACGGGAGGCTTGTTCTTCGAGAGCGGGATCACGATCTCGCGCGAATGCAGGTGCAAGCGCGGCTCGCCGAAGCGCGGGCCGTTGCCGTAGATGTTGTCGCCGACGATCGGCCAGCCCATGGCCGCTGCATGCACCCGCAATTGATGGGTGCGGCCGGTAACTGGCTCCATTGCGAGCCAGGCGAGGCCTTCGGCGCGCCCCAGCACGGTCCAGTTGGTAATCGCCTCCTGCCCTTCCGGATCAGGCTTCTGCCACCAGCCGCGCTCGGCGTTGCGGCGGCCGAGCGGCAACTCGATGGTGCCTTTGTCCTCGGCAGGGCCGCCTTCGACGACGGCCCAATAGGTCTTGCCGATCTTGCCGTGCTTGAACAGGAGCCCGAGCGAGGCTGTCGCCTTGCGGTGGCGTCCAAGCACAAGGCAGCCCGAGGTGTCCCTGTCCAGCCGATGCGCCAGCACCGGCGGCCGCGGCAATCCGAACCGGAGCGCGTCGAAAGAAGACTCCAGATTGGCGCCGCCTTTCGGGCCGCGATGCACAGGCAGCCCCGCCGGCTTGTCGATGACCAGCATCAGCCCGTCGCGGTGAAGCACGCGCGCCAGGATTTCGTCGGCAGTCAATTCGGGAACGTCAAGCAAAGGGAGACTTTCGTTGAGGCTTTCGTTTACGGGCCGGAACGGCTAACACACCTCCACCATGAACGATACCACGTCCGACACCCCCAAAAAGAGCTGGTGGCGCCGGCTTGCCAGCGGGTTGAAGCGTACTTCGACCTCGCTCGGCACTGCGGTCGCCGACCTCGTTACCAAGCGCAAGCTCGACCGCGAGATGCTCGATGATATCGAGGACGTGCTCCTGCGCGCCGATCTTGGAACCGCGGTCGCGGCGCGGATCGCCGATGCTGTCGGTACCGGCCGCTACGACAAGGCGATTTCGGCGGACGAGGTGAAGGACGTCGTTGCCGACGAGGTGGAGAAGGTGCTGTCGCCAGTGGCAAAGCCGCTCGAGATCGATGCGGCGAAAAGGCCCTTCGTCATCCTGGTGGTCGGCGTCAACGGATCCGGCAAGACCACGACGATCGGCAAGCTTGCCGCGAAATATTCGGCCGAAGGTCGCAAGGTGATGCTGGCGGCGGGCGATACCTTCCGTGCCGCGGCCATCGAGCAATTGAAGGTCTGGGGCGAGCGCACGCGCGTTCCTGTGATCGCCGGCGCGCAAGGCTCGGACTCGGCGAGCCTTGCCTTCAATGCGCTGACGGCGGCCAAGGAGCAGAACATGGATGTGCTCCTGATCGATACCGCAGGAAGGCTGCAGAACAAGTCCGAGTTGATGAAGGAGCTGGAAAAGGTGGTCCGCGTGATCCGCAAGGTCGACGCCTCGGCGCCACATGCGGTTCTGCTCGTGCTTGACGCCACTGTGGGACAAAATGCGCTGTCGCAGGTCGAGGCGTTTCACCGCACGGCCGGGATCACCGGTCTCGTAATGACCAAGCTCGACGGTACCGCGCGCGGCGGCATCCTCGTGGCGCTGGCCGAGAAGCACAAGCTGCCGGTGCATTTCATCGGCGTCGGCGAAGGTGTTGAGGATCTGGCGCCGTTCACCGCGCGGGATTTTGCGAAGGCGATTGCGGGAATTGAGGGCTGAGATGGACAAGACGCAGCCACATCCGCTGTTCAAGCTCGCAACCGAACTCGGCCCCCTGATCGTATTTTTTGTCGTGAACGCGAAGTTTCAGCTTTTTGCCGCGACAGGCGCGTTCATGGTGGCGATCGTCGCGGCCTTGATCGCGTCCTATGTGGTGACGCGCCACATTCCGATCATGGCGCTGGTGACCGGCGTGATCGTCCTGGTGTTTGGCACGCTCACGCTCGTCCTGCACGACGAGACCTTCATCAAGCTCAAGCCGACCATCATCTACGGCCTGTTTGCGGCGACCCTTGGCGGCGGGCTGCTGTTCGGCCGCTCCTTCATCGCCGTCATGTTCGACCAGGTGTTCAACCTGACGCCGCAGGGCTGGCGCATCCTCACCCTGCGCTGGGCGCTGTTCTTCGCCGGCATGGCCGTGCTGAATGAGGTCATCTGGCGCACGCAGAGCACGGACTTCTGGGTGAATTTCAAGGTGTTTGGCGTGACGCCGCTGACCATGCTTTTTGCAATCGCCCAGATACCGCTGACCAAGCGCTATCATCTGGAGCCGGTGTCGCTGGAGGTCAGCGAGGCCGAAGCGGGGGATGTCAGCAACAAGGGCTGATCGGCTTACGAGCCCGCTTTCAGCGCTTTCTCGATCTCGGGCTTGAGCACGGCCTCGATATTGTCCGGCGTGACCGGGCCGACCAGCTTGTAGACGATGGTGCCGTCGCGGCCGACGATGAAAGTCTCCGGCACGCCGTAGACACCCCATTCGATCGCGGCGCGGCCATTTGCGTCGACGCCGACCATACTGAACGGGTTGTCGTAGCGGCCGAGGAAGCGCCGCGCATTGTCGGGCGTGTCCTTGTAGTTGATCCCGATCATCTGCAACCGCTTGTCCCGGGCAAGTTCGGTCAAGAGCGGTGCCTCGTTGTGACAGGGCCCGCACCAGGACGCCCAGACATTGATCAGGCTGACCTTGCCGTTGAAGGCGGCAGGGTCCAGCCCCGGCACCGGCGTGCCGTTCGCATTGAGGCCTTCGAGCGGCGGCAGCGTGGTCTGCGGAGCCATGCGGCCGATCAATGCCGACGGTATTCGCGATTGATCGCCGGCATTGAGCCCGAACCAGAACAGCAGCGCGATGCCGAGGAACGCGATCAGCGGCAGCGCCACCAGGAAGCCGCGGCGCTGCGGAGGCGTTGCGGAGGTCGATGGCTCGCTCATCGGATATCCGCCGTTGCGCTGCGGCCCGAGCGCCGGACGATGCCGCTCTGGTCGAGTTCGTGCAGACGCCGCTTCTGGGCGCGGTAGTCGAGCGCGATCCAGACGATCAGGATCACGACCATCAGTGCTACCGCGAGGTAGGACGCCACGATGAACGAGGTGTAGGGCCCAAACATCTGGTCACGCAGCCTGCTTGCTTGCCTGCATCATCTGCAGGGAACGCACCCGGCGGCGCAGAATCTCATTGCGCATGGCCGCCAGATGCAACGTGAAGAACAGAAACGTGAAAGCGACCGCCATCACCAACAGCGGTACGAGGAACGAACTATCAAGCGCCCCCTTGCTCACTGAAGACCCCTGATGCAGCGTGTTCCACCACTCGACCGAGAATTTGATGATCGGCAGATTGATGGCGCCGACCAGGGTGAGAACGGCGGCGGCGCGCGCCGCGCGTGAGGGATCTTCGACCGCGCGCCACAGCGCCATCAGGCCAAGATACATCAGGAACAGGATCAGGACCGAGGTCAGCCGCGCATCCCATTCCCAATAGGTGCCCCACATCGGCCGGCCCCAGAGCGAGCCGGTCAGGAGTGCCAGGAAAGTGAAGGCGGCGCCGATTGGAGCGGCGGCCTTAGCGGCGACATCGGCGAGCGGATG
>JGI24705J35276_12237932_pt1 | contig 14217 bp, 10 predicted proteins | sample TergutNt197P4_FD_35276 | JGI IMG/M metagenome (IMG submission 35276) | reverse complement strand
AACTTGTTTCAGCATCTCCTCGTTTTCAGGAGATTGCGGGTCAAGCCCGCAATGACGGGAGCGCGACAAACAGGGTTTTTAGAAGTACCCATAAGGTATTTCATTCAAACGTCAAACAAAACAGTTGGTCAGGATTGAAAATCTCATTCGCTGTTTCCCTTATTTGTTGCGGTGTAATTTGTTCTATCTTTTGAAATACTTCCTGCAAAGAATCATAGCGGTGATAGTGCAAAAAGGTCTTTCCTAATCCGAGAAACAAAGCTTCCTTATTTTCCTGCGATAGCACCATTTGGCCGAAAGCCTGTTTCTTAGCCATAGATAATTGAGTGTCACTCATCTTATTTTCACATAACCGGCGTAATTCATTCTTTACTAATTGCATCGCCATTTCCTTATTTTTAGGGTCAGTTCCGAAATAAATCGAACATAATCCGGTATCTGTATATGTAGTAACATGCGAATCTACCTGATACACAAGCCCGTGTTTTTCGCGCAATGATACATTTAGCCGACTATTCATACCAGGTCCTCCGAGAATATTATTCAGCAGAAATAAACCGTATCTTTTTTCGTCGTACATATCATAAGCTGTTCCTCCAAATACCACATGTGTTTGATGCGTTTTTTTCTTTTTTACAAGCAACGGCGGAAAGACCGGTTGCGGTTTGTTACGTGAAGTATTACCGTGACCGGCCGGTATTTCCATAAAGTATTTCCCTGCAAGCCGTAAAATATCATCGAATTGTATATCTCCCATTGAGAAAAAAACGATTTTATCGGCCGTATAATGATGACGTGTAAAGAATAAACCGGTTTCAGTTCCGAATTTTTTCAATGTGTGATTATTACCCAGGATATCATGGCCGAGCGGATGATTGCTGAAAAGAACATTTTCAAATTCGTCAAAAATCAGCTCGGCCGGATTATCTTTATACGATTGTATTTCGTCCAACACCACTTCGCGCTCTTTTTCTATTTCATTAGCCGGAAATTGCGAATGTAAAATCAGATCGGAAATCAGTTCTACAGCCCGTGCAAAATTTTTCTTGATAAATATGGAGTAAATAAACGTTTCCTCTTTGGTTGTATAGGCATTTAGCTCGCCTCCAACATTTTCCATCCTGTTCAATATATGATATGCTTTTCGTTTTGAAGTTCCCTTAAAAAGCAAATGTTCAACAAAATGTGCATATCCATATTCATTCGGCGCTTCATCTCTTGAACCTGTATTGATTACGAATCCACAATAGGCGACCGGTGATTTTTGGGGTAAATGTATCATTCTGAGTCCATTTGAACACGTATGTGATAAATATGAAGCCATTTTTTTTATGTAATCAATTGCAAAAATAGTATGATTTTTTAATTATTAATATTTTTTTTTTACCGGATGCAACGTTTTTGCAATTTCTATCGTCTATATATATTGAGATGTTTTTTTAAAATGAATTATGATGAAAATAACGAAATATATAATATTAGCTTTAGGATTTTTTTTATCTGCCTTGCTGCTTTATTCATGCAAAGATGATGATGGGTATTCGTTGGATAAGGCCTGGTATTCAATTGCTACCGTCCATCCGTTGGACGATTCCCGCTCTTATTGGCTGACTTTGGATAGCGGCACATCTTTATGGCCTGCGGCCACAAATATCCCCTGGTATGACCCACAAGAGACAAAGAGGGCTTTTGTCGTTTATTCGTTATTGTCGGATGAATTTTACGGATATGACCATGCAATTAAGGTATTAGATCTGAAAAGTATCCTGACAAAGTCGGTGTCGGAAAACCTGGGTGAAGAAAATGACGAAACCTATGGAACAGATCCGGTCAGTATTTCCGATTTATGGATTGGCGACGGCTATTTGAATGTTGTATTTGAATTTAATTATGGAGGAAATGCTGTCCACTACATTAATTTAATAGAAAGTGAAAATGCCGATACGCCTTATTATTTTGAGTTTCGTCACAACGCTTTCAACGACAGTAAACGATACAGCAGAAAAGGAATTGTAGCTTTCGATCTCTCGAATATAGACACAAATGGCAAAGAAGTGACATTGACGATTCAGGTAAAAACAAATGACGGAACGAAAAATTACACAATCAAATATAATTCGTCAGACAAATCGCTCGATCAAGGCAGAAATTATCAACAGGAAAGTTTCATTGAAACAAAATAGCAGTTTTGTTAGTAGTAGTGTTTTTCAAGAAAAACCGAAGCAACAGGTAACCCGAAGCTTCGGTTTTTTGATTTAGTTAGCAATTAGTCTAAAATCTTTATTCTGATATTTTTAAACCAAACGTCATCGCCATGATCCTGAAAAGCGATATAGCCTTCTCTGTTAGGTCCACCGAGGTTGGTCATCAAATCATACGCCAAAGGAAAATCGCCTTTCGGTTCGAATTTACTTTCAGCGATCAGCTTAATCCAGTTAGGCGTCCATAAATGATATTCAAGAACCGGTTGTCCGTTTTGTTTATGGATCACCGTTCCTTTAAATACGATGATCGTGCCGGTATTCCATTCGCCATAAGGCAACGCATTTTGTGGTTTGGCCGGAATCATGTCATATAGAGAGGCCGATTGCCGGTTTCCATCAATGCCAAGTTGTGCATCCAAATGATTTTCATTGTCTAATATCTGGTATTCGGGGCACGAAATATAGATAGGTTCTTCCTTAATTTCCTGTGCATAATAGAAGACGCCCGAATTAGCGCCTCTTGATACTTTATACTCGAATTCTAATTGAAAATTCCTGAATTTGTATGCAAAGATAATGTCTCCTCCGTCTTCACTCTGTGCCTCGCCCGTTCCGTTACCATTGATTTTCATAGTTCCATCTTCAATTGTCCACATGGGTGGAACCTCTTCCTTATTATATCCTCTCCAACCTTTGAAAGTACCATCAAAAATAGTAATAAAACCACTTTCATCTTTCTGAAAGTCATTCAAGTTTATTGTAGGTCTGTCAATTCGCACATAAGCCGGACTTGTTTTAGTGGCAGGAACAAATGTTTCATAGGGACCTTCAGCAATTAGCTTTGGATCCGATTTGGTTTTCTGTCCTCCTCCACAAGAAAACAAAACAAATACACAAACTATTACACTTATAAAAAACACTGTTTTTTTCATACGTAAATCATTGAAGTATTAAAAAAAAGAAGGGCACAAACACTGTGCCCTTCAAAAAAAATTAAGGCATAGCAGGGAGGCTCCAGCCTTCGCGATAAGTATGCTTAATCAGTTCGGCAGCAAATGCTTGCGCATTTTCAGGTTCTGTCCATGTCTTATCGAATTTCGGATCTCCGTCTATAATAGTAAAGCCATCTTTGATCACAGTACGAATCGTTTCATCAGCTCCGATATTCGTAAACTTCATATTCGGTCCATCCCATTCCAATACCTTGTTCAAGGCCTGAAGACGAACTGCCAATACACCCATCACTACCATTTCATTGAATGGGCCGGCTTCGCTAAAGTCGGATTTGGATTTCACACGGTTGGCAGGGCTTTCCTTACAAGCACGCACCCAATCCATTTCGTGCGAAATAGTACGTGGCCCGCGCGCAGCTGCATTAGCCTGCGCTCCCATTCCTCCTCCTTGAGGTGCTCTGGCAGTTTGCTCCGAAGCAGGGGCGAGCGGTAAGCGACGAACCGTTTGTGGAACTTCGGGTACACGTCCTGATAACAACCATGGGCCATTGGCATAACAACCGCAGAATAATGTGTCTTTTGTTCCGTGGAAAATTGTCAAACCTCCACCCGAGCCCATCAATTCTCTTCCTTGCGGGAATCCTTTAGGACGATCCGGCATCATTCCACCATCGTACCAATGAATTTCGACTTCGGGCATCGCTACTTTAGGCATATTATCACGAGCAGGGTAAGTCAGTTTTACATGTTGCGCATGAGGTGCACAATGGTTGAGCAGTAGGGTTGAGGAAGCTTCCGCCTTAATCGGATAAAGCAGTTTTAATGCTACAAAAGGATTATGCATGATATGACACGCCATATCGCCGAGTGCTCCTGTACCGTAAGGCCACCATCCACGCCAGTTCCAAGGATGATATAACGCATTGTATGGATACATCTTTGCCGGTCCGGTAAATAGATCCCAATCCAAAGTTTTAGGTATTTTATCCACTTTTTCAGGGGTGTTCAAGCCTTGTAACCAAACAGGACGGTTTGTAGCACATTCCACTTTTGTTACCTCTCCGATTTCGCCGTTCCAAATCCATTCGCAAATCTGATTAACTCCCTCGCCTGAAGCACCTTGATTACCCATTTGGGTGGCTACCTTGTATTTCTCAGCAAGTTTTGTCAATAAACGGGATTCGTACACCGAGTGTGTCAATGGTTTCTGTACAAACAGGTGTTTACCTAAAGTGATACCATTGGCAGCAATGGCGGCGTGCGTATGGTCGGCAGTTGCAACGATCACCGCATCAATCTCTTTACCCATCTCGTCGTACATTTTGCGCCAGTCCCAATATTTTTTTGCTTCAGGGGTGGCATCAAACACAGGTTTGGCATATCTCCAATCCACGTCGCACAAGGCAACAATATTTTCAGTAGGCTTTACAGCCCTGAGATTGGAATTTCCCTGGCCACCAATTCCGACGACAGCAATATTTAACTTGTCTGATGGTGCCTGGTATCCATGACTTTTTCCCAAAATGGAGCTTGGAGCAATTGTGAAAGCAGCAGTTGCCAAAGCGCCTTGTTGAAGAAATGATCTTCTTGAAATTTTTGACATAGTAATAATTTTTAAATGAATAATTGAAGTTTTACAAATTTTAAAATATTTTTTTGCAAAATTAATTAGTCTGATTTATAAAACAAAAAAAAATCAATATTTTTTTAAAATTTATCCTATTTAAGGCATTGCAGGCAACGTCCAACCATCCCTATAGGTATGTTTGATCAATTCTTGCGCAAAAGATTTGGCATTGAATTTCACAGAGGGTGCGTCGAATTTTGGGTCTCCGTCTTCAATCCTGAAATTATCTGCCTCAATCATTGAAACCATATCATTATCGCCAATATTGGTAAACTGCATATTGGCTCCATCCCATTCCAATTCTTTGAAAAGTGTCTGTAGTCGGACAGCAAGCACACCCATTACAACCATTTCGTTGAATGGGCCTGCTTCAGCAAAGTATGAGGCAGCTTCTACGCGATTCTCAGGACTTTCCTTGCAAGCACGAACCCAGTCCATTTCATGTCCGCCATTCATTGCATTATTGACTTCGCGTTGTGTTTTCGGTGAGGTAGGCGTCTTACCAGAAAGCAACCATGGATTAACGCCATAACATCCACATACCAGCGTATCTTTCGTGCCATAGAAAATAGCAGCTCCGCCCGAATCGTTCATGTTTTTACCTGCAGGCCATCCCTTAGGCATCACTGGCTTTATCCCACCATCGTACCAGTTGACTTCCACTTCGGGAAATTTCACTTTTTTGACACTCGGCACTGTACGGGCTGGGAAAACATACCGCACAGATTGTGCGGTAGGTGCACAATCAACGAGCAACTGAGTTGAAGTGCCTTGTACCTTAGTGGGATAACCCAACTGCAAAGCTTTGAAAATCGGGTGCATGATGTGACATGCCATATCGCCGAGAGCGCCTGTACCATAATTCCACCATCCGCGCCAGTTCCATGGGTGATAAATCTCGTTGTAAGGAACTAATTTGGCAGGCCCTGTGAATAAATCCCACTTAAGCGTATCGGGCACCCACATCCCTTGTTTGGGTGTATTCAAACCTTGCGGCCAGATAGGACGGTCTGTAAATGTATCTACGCGCGTTACTTCGCCAATTTGGCCATCCCATATCCAGTCAATCACTTGACGCACACCGGGACCTGAACTTCCCTGATTACCCATTTGGGTAGCCACTTTGTGTTTGACAGCTAATTTAGTAAGTAAACGTGATTCATAGACGGTGTGTGTCAATGGTTTTTGTACATACACATGCTTGCCCAGCGTCATCGCCGTAGCAGCTATAATAGCATGTGCATGGTCGGCAGTAGCCACGATCACGGCATCAATGGATTTTCCCATTTCATCATACATCTTGCGCCAATCCCAATACTTTTTTGCGCCAGGATTTTCCTCAAATACTTTGGCTGCGTATTTCCAATCCACATCGCACAAAGCTACAATATTTTCTGTGGGCTTCACATTCTTGAGATTGGAATTACCCATCCCGCCAATACCTACGACAGCAATATTTAACTTGTCGGATGGGGCTTGATATCCATGACTTTTTCCAAGTACCGTACTTGGAACAATGGTAAGCGCTGCTGCTGCAAAAGCGCCTTGTTGGAGAAATGTTCTTCTTGAAATTTTTGACATAATAATAAAATTTATTTATGAATTGTTTATATGTTATTTAAAAAGTGGACATTACGGCATTGCAGGTAATGACCAGCCTTCTCTATAAGTATGCTTAATCAGTTCTGCTGAAAATGCTTTGGCATTTTTCGTTCTCCTTTGTCTGCTTGCATTTGCATTCGGTTCACCCACAATATCTCCATCAGGGCCTAACCATGGGATTGTTTCGTTTTCGCCGATATTGGTAAACTGCATATTAGGCCCATCCCACAACAGAATCTTACCTAATTCCTGCAAGCGGACAGCCAATACGCCCATTACTACCATTTCATTAAACGGACCACCTTCGCCAAAGTGTGAAGCCGTTTCAACACGATTTTCGGCGCTTTCCTTACAGGCACGAACCCAATCCGCTCCGTGCGTTGTCAGTATTTCGCGTTGTGTCTTTGGCGAATTGGGGGTTCTGCCCGAAACTAACCACGGGTCACGACCATAACAACCACAGATCAGGGTATCTTTGGTTCCATGGAAAACAACAGGGCCTTCGAGACCTCTATCCCAACGTTTGTCTTCCGTCCATCCTTTCGGGAAATCAGGGAGGATACCTCCGTCAGTCCAGGTTACTTCTACCTCCGGATATTTTACTTTATTGGTATTAAATTGGGTACGTGCCGGAAAAGTCATCTTTACCTTCTGAGCAACAGGAGCACAATCAGGAAGCAACTTTGTGGATGAACCATATACTTTTGTGGGGTATCCCAATTTAAGTCCTTTGAAAATAGGATGCATAATATGGCAAGCCATATCGCCAAGCGCTCCGGTACCCCATGCCCACCATCCGCGCCAGCTAAACGGATGATACATACTATGGTAAGGCACCATTTTCGACGGCCCGATAAACAAATCCCAATCAAGCGTTTCCGGAACCCATTGTCCTTGTGTGGGCGCTTCCAGTCCTTGTGGCCAGATAGGACGGTTTGTGGCACATTCTACCTTAGTTACTTCTCCGATTTCTCCGGCAATAATCCAATCGCATATCTGACGAACACCTGGTTGCGACGAACCTTGATTACCCATCTGGGTAGCTACTTTATATTTAGCAGCTAATTTCGAAAGCAAACGCGATTCGTATACCGAATGCGTCAACGGTTTTTCGCAATATACATGTTTGTTTAGCGTCATGGCATGTGCCGCTACTATGGCATGTGAATGGTCAGCTGTACCTACCACCACGGCATCAATGGATTTACCCATTTCGTCGTACATTTTACGCCAGTCCTTAAATTTTTTAGCGTTCGGATACCGATCGAACTGTGCAGCTGCTTTTTGCCAGTCCACATCGCAAAGAGCTACATAATTTTCATTGTCGCCTATATCTCTCATTACACTGCCAGCCCTTCCGCCTGGCCCAACAACCGCAATATTCAGCTTGTCGGTTGGAGCCTGATACCCATGACTTTTCCCAAGCACTGTGCTTGGTACTACTGTAAGCGCTGCCGCAGCAAACGCTCCTTGTTGAATAAACGTTCTTCTTGTAATCGGTGACATAATAATATAAGTTTTAAAAGTGAGTTTTTAAATAATCGTTACTAATGGTGCAAATATAGTTAATTAATATTCTGTAAAAAAAATATCCGGCAAAAATTTGAATTTTTTTTTCCAGATGTATCCTAATACTTAACAAAAACCGGAAATATTTTTTTATTCTTATTCGCTCCCATTCGGAAAGCTACACATTATATCTTTTTTTAAATACTATTGAATAGTCTCAAATCTCAATTATTTCGTATCTTTGCAGCCGGATTGAATGAAAACAATGTTTTTTTCTGAGTTAGCAGCTATTTCACCTGTAGATGGAAGGTATCGGGATAAAGTTGATGCCTTGGTTTCTTATTTTTCTGAATTTGCCTTGATCCGGTATCGGGTAAAGGTCGAAATAGACTATTTTGTGATGCTTACGGGAATTATTCCCCCACTGAAACCATTGGATACAACCGACACAAAACAAAATCTGCAAAAAATTTATCTTGATTTTTCAATAGAAGACGCGCTACGCATCAAAGAAATTGAAAGAAATACAAACCATGATGTAAAAGCAGTCGAATATTTTCTGAAGGAAAAATTTGATGCGCTGTCTTTGTGTGATTACAAGGAATTCATCCATTTTGGTTTGACATCGCAGGATATCAATAATACCTCATATCCATTGGCCATAAAAAACGCATTGGAAGATGTGTATTTTCCCAGATTACAGTCTGTCATAAAACATTTAAAGGAACTTGCCGAAAAATGGGAAGAGATACCCATGCTGGCCAAAACGCATGGTCAGCCAGCCTCTCCCACCCGACTTGGCAAAGAGATTCAGGTGTTCGTTTATCGTTTGGAACAGCAATTGACGGTTTTGAAAAACATTCCGTTAGCTGCAAAATTCGGAGGCGCCACCGGGAATTTCAATGCCCATTTTGTATCCTATCCTCAAATTGACTGGCGGTCTTTCGGAAATCGTTTTGTAAATGAGGTGTTAGGACTGCAGCGTGAAGAATGGACGACACAAATATCTAATTACGATCATCTGGCCGCTGTTTTTGATGGCTTAAGAAGAATTAATACAATCTTAATTGATTTGTGTCGTGATGTTTGGCAATATATTTCGATGGATTATTTTAAGCAAAAGATCGAAGAAAGCGAAGTGGGTTCGTCGGCTATGCCTCATAAGGTAAATCCGATAGATTTTGAAAATGCGGAAGGAAATCTGGGGTTGGCTAATGCGATTTTGACACACCTGAGTATGAAGTTACCTGTTTCACGCCTGCAGCGAGATCTGACCGATTCGACCGTAATCCGTAATACCGGCGTTCCGTTTGCACATATTGTGATCGCACTGAAAAGTCTGTCGAAAGGACTTGGAAAATTATTATTGAACAAAGAAGCGATAGATAATGATTTGAAATCACATTGGACTGTTATAGCTGAAGCTATTCAAACAATTTTAAGGAGAGAGGGTTATCCGGAACCATACGAGGCTTTGAAAATGCTGACACGTACAAACAGGGATATTACCGGACAGACGATCGTGCAGTTTATCGAACAGCTGCAATTAAGTGATTTGATAAAACAGGAATTAATGGCGATAACGCCTTTTAACTATTTAGGAATTAAGTAAATATATTAATAATGTGATCGGGAGATTACATAAAGTTTAACAATCAAATTTTTTTATAAATGAATGTAGAAGAAAGAAGCGGATATCAAACAAATCTGCAAAACAATGAAACTGAAAATCTATTGGAACGAAAAGGTTCGCACACACAAAATCAGGAAAGAAAACCTATCTATCGCGCGCCAAGAGAAACAAATGCTTTAATCCAGGATTTGCCTCGTAATACCTCAGCACGTCGCCCCCGGATTAAAGACAGCCATCGAATTAATTACAGCCTGCCACCAATGATGCGTCCTGACGATGGGAATCAAAGAGAAAATGTTAACCGGCAAAGTTATCCACCTTATCCGGAACAGAGAGAACAACGCCATATACAACCCCGCTTTCCACAACAATCGGACTATTCACAGAAACCCAATGTCGTGAGCGAAGGTAATGCAAGACAAAAAACCGGCAATGATCAAATCTACCGTCCGAATTATTCAACCGTTTCGGGTAAAAAAAATTCAGACAAGAAACCCAAAAATAAAGGCGACTACAATCCAAATAAAAAATACAGTTACCAGAAACAGTTGAAATACAAAGAAGCGCTGACAGATCCTAACGAGCCTATCCGCTTAAACAAATTTTTAGCTAACGCAGGAGTTTGTTCACGTCGGGAAGCCGATACCTATATCCAGGCCGGTGTAGTGAAAGTGAATGATATGATAATAACGGAGCTAGGCACAAAAATTTCGCGATTGGATACAGTAATGTTTCACGATCAAGCCGTTACTATTGAAAGTAAGGTTTATATTTTATTGAATAAACCAAAGAATTGCGTGACAACAACTGATGATCCCGAAGAACGCCTGACCGTTATGAAATTAGTAAAAAATGCATGTGACGAGCGTATTTACCCGGTCGGACGTTTGGATCGTAATACTACCGGAGTCATGTTACTGACCAACGATGGTAATTTAGCGGCCAAATTAACACATCCTTCATTTAAGAAGAAAAAAATCTATCATGTCTGGTTGGATAAAGATGTAGCTATAAAAGACATGGAAAAGATAGCAAACGGGATCGAGCTTGAAGACGGAGAAATTCACGCAGATGCGATCAGTTATGTGAATGAAGAAGATAAAAATCAGGTTGGTATCGAAATACATTCGGGACGTAACCGTATCGTTCGCCGTATGTTTGAAGCGTTGGGGTATCATGTCACCAAACTTGATCGCGTATATTTTGCCGGTTTGACAAAGAAAAATCTGTCGCGCGGTAAATGGCGCTACCTGAACGAAATGGAAGTGAATACCCTCCGTATGGGATCTTTTGAATAATTGAAATTTTTGTTTTCTAAATCATAATACGTAGTATTTAGTTCGTAATTATATATCATGGACAGTTCAAAAATCAAAGATGTATTGAAAATGGATGCGTATGGCACCGATCTGAACGTGAAAGGCTGGGTGCGCACACGAAGAGGAAGTAAACAAGTGAACTTCATCGCATTAAATGATGGCTCGACCATTCACAACTTGCAAATCGTAATAGATACGGATCGTTTCGGCGAAGAATTTCTAAAGCCCGTCACTACAGGTGCATGCATTGGCGTGACCGGTAAATTGCTACAATCGCAAGGTGCGGGACAAAGCGTTGAACTTCAGGCAGAAGATATCATTCTGTACGGAACAGCCGATCCGGCTACCTATCCGTTGCAGAAAAAAGGGCATTCGTTGGAGTTTCTTCGCGAAATAGCCCATCTACGTCCCCGTACAAACACTTTTGGCGCTATCTTCCGTATTCGCCACCATTTGGCAATGGCTATCCATACTTTTTTCCATGAACGCGGCTTTTTTTATTTTCATACACCGATCATTACAGGCTCCGATTGTGAAGGAGCCGGACAGATGTTCCGGGTTACAACAATGAATCTTAATGATTTGAAAAAAGATGAGAACGGATATGTGCACTACGACACCGATTTCTTCGGCAAACCGGCAAGTCTGACTGTTTCAGGTCAGTTGGAAGGTGAACTGGCGGCAATGGCTTTGGGCGCTATCTATACATTTGGCCCTACCTTCAGGGCGGAAAATTCAAATACGCCCCGTCATCTGGCTGAATTTTGGATGATTGAACCGGAAGTGGCATTCTATGAAATTGAGGATAATATGCAATTGGCCGAAGACTTTATTAAATTCTGTATTCAGTGTGCTTTAGACAACTGCATGGACGATATTCGCTTTCTCAATGATATGTTTGACAAAGAGTTAATCGGGCGTTTGTATTTTGTGCTGAACAAACAATTCGTTCGTCTGACATACACTGAAGGTATTCAGATATTGGAAGAAGCTATCGCAAAAGGGAAAAAATTTGAATTTCCGGTTTTCTGGGGATCTGATCTGGCTGCCGAGCACGAACGTTATTTAGTGGAGGAACATTTTAAATGCCCGGTAATCCTGACAGACTATCCAAAAGAAATAAAATCGTTCTATATGAAACAAAATGACGATGGAAAAACAGTACGTGCAATGGATGTGCTCTTCCCTAAGATCGGTGAAATAATCGGCGGTTCACAGCGTGAAGAGGACTACGGAAAATTACAGACACGCGCCTATGAAATGGGCGTTCCCATAAAAGATATATGGTGGTATCTCGATACACGCCGTTTTGGAACGGCGCCTCATGCCGGTTTCGGGCTTGGTTTTGAACGTTTGTTGCTGTTTGTCACAGGAATGGCAAATATCCGTGATGTGATACCTTTTCCAAGGACACCGAATAATGCTGAATTTTAATTGTCTATCCCCCTTTGGAGGGGGACAGGGGGAAGTTAATGAATACTAAAAATATAAAAATGGAGGATTTAATGATGAAAAGAAAAAAATGGTTTTTACCGGTTTTGATTACCTTATTAACTTTGGCTACATCAATGGTTCATGCTCAATTTCGCTTTGGGATAAAGGGTGGTGCAAATATTTCTACTGTTTCGTTCAGTAAAGATGTATTAAACTCAGAAAATGTGACGGGTTTTCATGTCGGTCCGCTTTTTGAATTTCTTTCTGATATTGGAACCGGAATTGATTTAGCAATACTTTATTCGCAAAAAGGATTTTATGCCAACGATGACAGTTTTGTGAGTGATTATATTGAAATACCTCTCAACCTGAAAACGAAAATCAATTTGCCTGTAATTGCTCCTTATTTTGCAGCAGGACCTTATGTGAATTTTCTTGTCGGAGGCGATAAAGAAAAAAGTATCAAAGAGTTTATAAGGAATGTTGACGGACAAATCAAAGCAAAATCTTTCGGAGCAGGGCTTAATTTTACCGCCGGAATCGAGTTGTTGAAACGCATACAGGTCGGATTAACCTACAACTGGGGATTAACCGATAATTATAGTACGCGCGAAGGTAATCTGAACGACTTTAAAGGCAAACCGCATACGTGGATGATTTCTGCCACATTAATGTTCTGATCACAAAACATGAAGACCAACACATCTTATCTGCTGTTTATTATCTTCGTATCTGCGATGGGAGGGTTGCTTTTCGGATACGATTTTGTCGTGATCGGAGGGGCAAAAATCTTTTACGAACCGTTTTTTAACTTAAGCGATTCGGCAGCTTTGCGAGGCTGGGCTATGAGTAGCGCACTGGTTGGTTGCCTGACAGGTGCATTGTTGTCAGGCGCATGGAGCGACCGGTACGGCCGTAAAAAAATGCTGATTGTCGCTGCAACTCTTTTTGTCGTGTCGGCATATGGAACCGGAGCGGTAAACAGTTTTACATGGTTTGTACTTTTCCGCATTCTGGGAGGATTCGGTATCGGAATTGCTTCTAATATCTCACCTGTTTACATTGCGGAAGCCTCACCTGCTACGGTCAGAGGACGATACGTTTCGCTAAACCAGCTAACAATCGTACTGGGTATATTGGCAGCACAATGTACCAACTGGCTTATCGGCAAACAATACACCCCCGACGCCGGCACGTTTTCCGCCTCTGGGATTGAATGGGCGTGGCGATGGATGTTTTGGGCAGAACTAATCCCTGCCACACTTTTCCTTTTACTTTCACTGCTTATTCCCGAAAGCCCTCGCTGGCTGGCTATCAATAAAAAAGAAAAAGAAGCCGAAACGATTTTCAGGCGCATCGGCGGAAATCTTCATGCAGCAAAAGAATTGGAAGAAATCCGGCAGGTGCTCTCCATTCAAACAAAAAACGACTGGAAAACTCTTACACATAAAGGCTTACGTAAAGTATTATTGATCGGCATCGTATTGGCTGTTTTCCAGCAATGGTGTGGAATCAATGTGATTTTCAATTATGCGGACGAGATATTCTCAGCAGCCGGTTATACGGTTTCGGAAGTATTGATGAATATTGTGGTGACTGGTATTACCAATGTTATCTTTACGTTTGTGGCCATCTATACGGTTGACCGTTGGGGACGACGTGCGCTAATGTTTGTCGGTTCGGCGGGACTTGCCGTAATTTATACGGTGATGGGAGCCTGTTATTTTTTCCATGTCAGCGGATTACCAATGCTGCTATTAGTCGTCCTGGCGATCGCTTGTTTTGCGATGTCGCTGGGGCCAACCGTATGGGTTATCTTGTCGGAAATTTTCCCGGCAAGAATCAGAGGAACAGCTATAGCGCTATCTACATTCTTCTTATGGACGGCTTGCTTCCTGTTAACTTATACCTTCCCACTGCTCAATGAATATTTGAA
>JGI24705J35276_12237934_pt1 | contig 14264 bp, 9 predicted proteins | sample TergutNt197P4_FD_35276 | JGI IMG/M metagenome (IMG submission 35276) | reverse complement strand
CGTTTCGCCTGGCATCTTGCCTCTGTCAGCAGCAGATCAAAGCACGCAGGCACGGGAGCTTTCCATCCCCGAGATAGCAAGCCTCGTTGCAAACAGCGTTACAGAGGTGTTTACCGAGCAGATAGTGCGCAGCGGACGGATGGGGCAATTCGTCACGGAAGGCGCAGGCAGCGGGGTGGTCATTTCGACAGACGGCTACATCGTTACGAACAACCACGTGATAGACGGGGCGAGCAAAATCACCGTTCGGTTGAAAAACGGAACAGCATACGAGGCGAAGCTCGTGGGGCGCGACAGCAAAACTGACATAGCAGTGCTAAAAATCAACGCGACAGGCTTGCAGCCGGCGATTTACGGCAATTCGGAAAGCTTAGTGGTTGGAGAGCTTGCCGTAGCGATAGGAAACCCGCTGGGGCAGCTTGGAGGCACGGTGAGCGAAGGGATAATCTCGGCTCTTGGCCGCAGCATCGACATCGACGGCCAAACGATGAACCTGCTGCAAACAACTGCCGCAGTCAACCCCGGCAACTCCGGCGGAGGGCTGTTCAACCGCTTCGGGGAACTCGTCGGAGTCGTAAACGCGAAATCCAGCGGCTCGGACATCGAAGGCATCGGGTTTGCAATACCGGTCAGCGTGGTGAAATCTATTGCCGGCTCGCTGGCTCAGTACGGCTATGTGCCCGGAAGGATAGACTTTGGCGCATCATTAATAGACGTGCTCGACGCCCGCACAGCTATGATGTACCGCCTCCAGTCTGCCGGGGTGTACGTGTCTTGGGCAGACGCAGAAAGCGGCTTGAAATCCGGCGACCGCATCATAAGCATCGACGGCAAGGAAATTAAAAGCTCAGCAGACGTAAGCGTGATCCTTGACGCGCACAAGGTGGGGGACACCCTTGCCATAACCGTGTCGCGAGGCGGCCAGAACACGACCGTCAACCTAAAACTGAAGCAGGCAAAAAATACTTAATGAATGGAGGAGCATCTTTTGTTATTTAGTATTGTAGTTGAACTCAAATAATGGTAGGATAAAAACACTGGTCAAGCGATGCACCGTAAATCAAGAGGAATGAAAATGGAAAATCTCGACAAGCTAATCGGTGAATTACTCAAATTGCCGACTGAGACACCTTGGGTTGAGTTTAAACACAATAACTATGATCCAAAAACAATAGGACAGAACATTAGTGCGCTTGCCAACAGCGCAACCTTACAAGAGAAAAACTGTGCCTATATGCTTTGGGGAATCGACGATGAGACACGTGAGGTCGTTGGAACTGATTATAATCTTCAGACACTAAAAAAAGGCAATCAAGAAATTGAAAGTTGGTTACGCTTACTATTATCAAAAAATGCAGATTTTGAATTTCACTCAGTTCATATTGGGGAAATGAATGTTGGCGTACTCATTATCAATAGTGCGGTTAATCAAACTGTTACGTTTGAAAAGATGGACTACATAAGGGTTGGGAGTTATACAAAGAAGTTGAATGAGTTCCCTGCTTTACAAGCACAATTGTGGGACAGAATTCGTAATTCAAAGTTCGAAGAGCGCTATGCCAAACTTGACTTGAGCATTAGTGAAGCACTTAGTTTTCTTGACTCTTATGTTTACTTTTATACTCGAAATGTCCCACAGCCCACAGATATTGATGGAATAGCGCATTTTCTGATTGAGGAAGGGGTTCTCGTTCGACAGGACAACGGTTTATATTCAATAACTAATTTAGGTGCTATCCTACTTGCGAAGCGACTTGATGATTTCCCAAGGCTCTCTCGAAAAGCAATTCGTACGGTGCAGTACGGTGGAAATAATCGTCTGGATATGCTCAAGGAGAACATCGTAGAAACAGGATACGTTGTAGGATTTGAGCAATTAATAAAGTATGTTGAGGCTCTGATTCCGACTCATGAGCTGGTAAAAAGCGCTCTTCGCGAAAAGGAGTCTGCGTATCCGATTTTGGCAATAAGGGAGGCTATCGCTAATGCACTAATTCATCAAGATTTTTCAATTACTGGAGCTGGTCCTATTATTGAGATATTCCAAAACCGCATTGAAATTACAAATCCAGGTACCCCACTTGTGGATATAAAAAGAATCATTGACAATCCACCAAAATCTAGAAATGAAAAACTGGCGTCATTGATGAGACGTCTAAGGATTTGCGAGGAACTCGGAACTGGTTGGGATAAAATTGTGCTTACTTGCGAGTTGATGCAACTACCTGCACCCAAGATAGGCCTATATCAAGAAAGCACAAGAGTTACGCTTTTTGCAGAGATTCCATTTTCAAACATATCTGCAGATGACAGATATTGGGCTTGCTATCTTCATGCATGTATTAAGCATGTTCAAGGTGAACAGTTGACAAATAGTTCCCTACGAGAGCGTTTTGGATTGAAAGAATCATCTTCTGGGAGTATATCCAGATTAATTAAGGATGCAGTTGATAGGCACTTTATCAAGCCCCTTGATCCCAAAACTGCTCCGCGATACATGAGATATATCCCCATTTGGGCGTAATTTAGCTTGCTGGTAACTTGCCGTTGCGGAAAGGCTATAGGCTTCAACGAAGTGAATTCCACTGTATATAGGGCATTTCAAAGCTCGCATCACAACATATTGAAGTAATTTAACTTGCTGGTAACTTGCTGGTAACCTCTAGGAATCGACCAATAACCAAAAAAACACTAAAGATATTTTAACGAACGGGGATCAATACAATGCCATCAAAGCAAAAAACGGTGTTCGTGTGCCAGCAGTGCGGTTATGAAAGCCCGAAGTGGGCAGGCCAGTGCATTTGCGGTGCATGGAACACCATGGTTGAGGAAAAAATCGTCGAAACGGACGAAAACGACAAGCGGCGCAGGAGCACTCAGTCAGCGAAGGGCACAAGGCCGAAGCCGAGCAGGGCGACGGAGATAAGCGCCGGCAATTACGCGCGCCTCGACACGGGGATAGGCGAGCTCAACAGGGTATTGGGGGGCGGGCTTGTCAAAGGTTCGCTGACGTTGATTTCCGGCGAGCCAGGGATCGGGAAATCCACAATCATCCTGCAGTCAGCTGTGAAGATTGCGGCGAAATACGGAAAAGTCCTTTATGTTTCCGGCGAAGAGTCGATTGAGCAGATAAAAATGAGAGCAGATCGCGTCTGCGGCATGCTTCCGGGAGACCTTTTCCTTCTATCAGAGACAAACATGGAAAACATATCGTCAATTGCCGATGAGCTATGCCCAGTTTTCATAATAATAGACTCCATACAGACAATGTATACAGCAGGCCTAGATTCAGCACAAGGCAGCGTCTCGCAAGTGCGGGCTTGCGGAAACGAGCTGATGAGGATAGGGAAGACCAAGGGCATACCTGTCTTCATCGCCTGCCATGTGACGAAAAGCGGTGAACTGGCAGGGCCAAAGATTGTCGAGCACCTTGTGGACTGCGTATTGAATTTTACTGGCGAGAGGAACCACGAGCTCAGGATTCTGCGCGCTTACAAAAACAGGTATGGAACCACCAGCGAGATAGGTGCCTTTGAGATGGCAGAAGCGGGCCTAATTGAAATCGAGGACCTGTCAAAGACCTTTCTTGACGGCATGGAAACCGGGATGGAAGGTTCGGTTGCAACTGCCGTCTACGAGGGGACACGGCCGCTGATCCTTGAAGTCCAAGCGCTGACTTCCCCGGCCAACATAGGTTTCGCAAGGAGGTCTTCCATAGGCGTGGAACTAACGCGGCTGAACATGATCCTTGCCGTGCTGGACAGGAAAGCGAACATATCCCTGATAAACCACGACGTGTACGTCAATATAGTGGGAGGGCTCAAGCCCGAAGGGACCTCGACCGACTTGGCAGTAGCTATTGCGGTGCATTCGGTATTCAAAGGCATGCCTTGCCCCGGGAAAACCATCGCCCTTGGGGAAATCGGCCTGACAGGTGATTTGAGGAGCATACAAAACGCAGAAAAAATAGTGAAAGAGGCTGCGAAGATGGGGTTTGAGAAGATAATCCTGCCACATAAAAACGCCACTAAACTTGAAAACGCCCCAGTTCAAATAGTCGGGGCAAAGAGCGTCCGCGAAGCAATAGCGGCATACCCCTCTACCCCCGGCTGAGCTGTCAGTGCAAAACCGACGCCCTACTAAGCCGTCAGTTCAAACCAGAAGGTGCTGCCTTGGCCAGGTTCGCTAGCGACGCCAAATTCGGCGTTGTGCAGACTGAGTATTTCTTTTACGATAGCAAGGCCGATCCCAGTGCCGGCTGCGCCGCGAACGTGGTTCGTGCTCGCTTGGTAGTACCTCTCCCAGATTTGCCCGATTTCGCTTTGCGGGATTCCGCTGCCGTGGTCAGTAATTTCACACCTGACCTTGCCGGCGGACTTTTTCACCGACACTATGACTTGTTTGTCCTGACCGCAGTATTTCACGGCGTTGTTGAAAAGGTTTGAGATGACCTGCTTGATTTTGGCTTCGTCTGCGACTACAGTGACGTCGTTGTCGCAAAGCAGGGTTACGGTGTAGCCCTCGTTGTCGCAGTAAATGGCGTAGGACTGGAGTATGCTTTCGACGACGTCCCTGATGCTAAAGGGGCTTTTCACAAGGGGGATGGAACCTGACTGGACCCTCGACAATGCAAGCATGTCGCTTACAAGCAGGTTCAGGCGGTCAGCTTCTTCAATTATGACGTTCAAATGGGCGTTGCGCTTCTCAGCGTCTTCCCCGGAAATGTCTCTGATCATCTCCGCATAGGATTTCACCATCGTCAGCGGAGTAAGAAGGTCGTGGGAAACGTTGGCCATAAGGTCTTTTTGCATCGTGCTGGTTTTTTCAAGCCGTGAGCTTGCATAGGTCAAGGTGTCGGCAAGCTCGATTATTTCAGTGTATTGCCCCCCTTTAAAGGTTATGCCGTACTTGCCTTCGGCGAGGCTCCTCGCTGAACTGGTGATTTCGCTGATGGGCCTTGTGACCCGCCGCGAAAGGTAGTAAGAGAGGGCGAAAGCCAGCAACAGGGATATCACTGTAATGTAGGCAAGCTGCGTCCGGAGGATCGAAACCGTAGACGATACAGGGTAAAGGGGTGAAAATATGTAGAGGATCAGCCGGTTTTCTGGCGTGTCGCCCAGGTACGTGGCGTAGGCTAGGGTATTGGTGTCCGTCCGCGCCTCGGGGATAATGATTGAGGCTTGGGTTTCTTCGCCCGCGAGCAGCGCAGTCCTCACCATCTTCAGCTCCGAAAGGTACGCATATGAAAAGTAGTACCGATCCTCAGACGAAGGCAAGAAGACGATGCCGCCGCCAAAAGTTTCGATGTATATGTAAATATCGTTTGTGATGGACAGCTCGTCGATCTTTGCGCGGAAATCGTCGCTGCCATACAGTTTTTCAATGGCTTCCGCGACTTTGGCCGTCTCCCTGATCTTCATGTCCTGGTAATAGGTGTTCAGGAAAAAGATCTGCAAGAACCACAAAATCGCCATCAGCACAAGGGCGAAAACGGCAAAATAGGCCCACATCTTGAAATTCAGGCTCCTATGGTCAAACTTTACTCTGCGCGTCAAATTTGTAACCCACCCTTCTGAGCGTGACTATGTAGTTGCGGTACTTGCCAAGGTTGTTCCTCAAATTCTTGACATGGGTGTCGATGATGCGATCGTCGCCGTAAAAGTCGTACCCCCACAGCTCTGAAAGCAGCTTGTCCCTTGAAATGGCTATGTTCTTGTTCTCAACCAAGTAAAACAGAAGGTCGTATTCCTTTGGCGTCAAATCCACCTTGTCGCCGTCCACGTATACGGCCCTCCCGAGGATGTCGATAGTAAGCCCCCCAAAAGCCAGTTCGGTGGCGGCTGGCTGCGTTTTCGGGTTCCGCCTAGCCAGCACTGCGCTGATTCTCGCCATAAGCTCTTTGGGGCTGAAAGGCTTCACCACGTAATCGTCGATGCCAAGCTCAAAACCGAACAGCTTGTCGTATTCCTCGCCTCTGGCAGAGAGCATAATCACAGGGACGTCCTTGACTTTTTTTATTTCCTTGCAGGCAGAAAAGCCGTCCAGTTTCGGCATCATAACATCCATGACCACAAGGTCGTAGTCATTCAGTTTGACAAGCCCTAATGCAGTCATTCCGTCGCCCGCCTCGGTTACGGAATGGCCGCTCCACTCTGCGTATTCGCGGATGACCTCTCTTATCTTCTGTTCATCGTCAACTACCAGCAGGTTGTACATTTTTCACCTCTTACGCGGGCTGTAGCCCTTAAACAGGTTGCCGCGCTATTGCGCGGCAACCGATGTTTGTCAGTGAGACGTTAATTGTTTCAGTCTTGGTCGCCTCTCTTGTATACCTTGTACTCCGATGAGAAATCGCACTTGTCAATCGGTACGATCTTGGTTCTCATGTAGAACTTGTAGATAAAATACAAGCCAAGGAACAGAGGCAGCGGGAGATATTGCTGAAGGGCCCAAACCGGAGCCCAGTCGATCAGGGCGTCGATGCCCGTGCCGAGTATGACCATGACGCAAAACACCATGCAGAGGATCGGGCCATAAGGGTAGAACTTCGCCTTGTACTTAAGCTCATCTAGCGTGTGGCCTTGATGCAGGAAAGCCTTTCGGAAGCGCCATGCGCAGAGCGCGATGCCGAGCCATCCGAACATGCCCATCATCCCAGACATTTCCAGCAGGTAGTCGTATACTTCAACATTCGGCATCTTGTCGACGAGGAACCCGATGGCAGCGATGCCGGCAGTTACGAACAGGGCGTTTTGCGGGACGCCGCGCCTGTTGGTCTTGCCTAGGAACTTGGGAGCCTTGCCCTCGTGAGACATGGCGTAGAGCATGCGCGTTGCGCAGAACAGCCCCGAGTTGCCGCAGGAGAGCACCGCTGTTATGACGACGAAGTTCATTATGTGGGCGGCAGCATGAATGCCGGCGTTTTGGAACACCAGCGTGAACGGGCTGAATGCAACCCTCGCTTCATATTCCATCCAATCAACGTCAGCGCCAATCAGGTGCGGGTCGTTGAACGGCACCAGTACGCTGACGAGGAAGATGCCGCCTAGGTAGAAGAACACTATGCGCCAAAATACAGCGTTGACAGCTTTCGGGATGGCTTTTTCCGGGTTTGCCGCCTCGCCTGCGGAAAGCCCCACCAGCTCCGTGCCTTGGAATGAAAACGCCGCGACGATGAATTTGGACAGGACTAGGACAATCCCGCCCAAGAATATAGTGCCCGTGCCTCCCTCCGCTGCGGCATACGCCCAGTTGACGAACATCCCGCCTTGGGGCTGCCCCGGGACTATGCCAAATACCATCAGCACGCCGACGAGCAAGAACACTATGATAGCGGCGACCTTTATGCTGGCAAACCAGAATTCCGATTCGCCAAACCCTTTAGCGGATATGATGTTAAGGCCGAACAACAGGATGAAGAACAGCAGGCTGGGTATCCAGGGCGCAAGTACATCAGGCGGGTACCAGAACTGCAGTATCCTCGCGCCGACGACGATCTCAAACGTGACCGTTATGGCCCAGCTGAGGTAATAGTTCCATCCCATCGCAAACCCCAGCGCCGGGTCGATGAACTTGCTGGCATAGGTCTCAAACGAGCCGGACAGCGGAACGTACGTCGCTATCTCACCGAGGCTCGTCATAAGGAAATACACCATCGCGCCAACTAGCCCAAAGAGCAGAAGCGCACCGCCGGGGCCGAGCGAGCTTATGAGCTCACCGCTGGCAAACCAAAAGCCCGTACCGATAGCGCCCCCGATGCCTATCATCGTCAAGTGGCGCTGGTTCATACCACGGTGCAGGTCAGTTTTGTCTTTTTTCGCGGCCTGCACAGGTTTTTGATTACTCATTTCAAACAATTCCTCCTTTTCTGTAAAAATAAACGGTTATGAATTAGGACCAAAGGGCAAATCATCGATTTTTTTCAAATCCATGATATTTCTGAACGCTTTGTCCAAAAGCGCTTCCCGCTCTGCCCCCAGCGGTTTTGGTTTGTGGTTTTCCAAAATGTGCTCCGTTTCTTTCTTTGCTCTGTCAAAGATGTCGGTTTTCCCTCCTTTCTCCCACTTAGTTCTGTTCAATTTGTCTATTGTCAGCGGTGGGATGTAGAGCTCTTTTTTGAACCATTTTGCCGTATGGCTTTTAGTGAGATAGTCGCCGCTTTGGCCGGTTTCGCATATGAGGTCGACGGCCAAAGTTTCCTCGGAAACGTCAATTCCCCTGAAAATGCGCTTTGCCATAGCGGCTATTTCGTTGTCGATTACGAGTTTTTCCAAGCTGAGCGTGTTGACAAAGTCCAGCATGCCGGGGCCCGATATGATATGAGCGCCGCCGAGTACGGCTGCAAGCCCGCTGATTCCGGACTCCAGCCCAGCTTGGGCATCCACCACTTTTGAGTCGGAAAGGCCCGCGTAGCAGTGTACGGGTATCCCGTACCAGCGGCCGATTTGGGCGTAGCAGCCTGCCAAGATGCTCGATTCGACTGAGTTGAGCGACGTAGTGGCGCTTCGCATGTCAAATGTCATAGGGGCGCCGCCAAAGATCATCGGGTTGCCAGGGTTCACGGACTGTACGACGGCAATGCCGCTTAAAGTTTCCACAAGGTGAATGAGCAGCGAACCTGCCAGCGTTACAGGGGACGCGGTGCCTGGGATCGGGCAGGAGATCGTCTCCACCGGAAGGCCCAGCCGCGCAAGGTCGATCAAGTTGTGCGCGCTTACGTCGTTCCATTTGAGCGGTGCGGTCGAGCAAACGTCGAATATTACGCAAGGCTTTTCGCGAAGTCTTTCAAGCCCGCCGGAAACCGCCGCGCAGACCGCGGCAATGTTGTCGACACCGTCCAAACCAAAAGCGCCGGTCAATATCGGCTTTGTCGAGTTCTTCAGCAGCAGGTACACTCGATAGACGTCGCAAATGCTGGAGGGCACGTCAGAGGGCGCAAGCGCAGTCGACTGTATGCCAAAGCCGGACAGCGCGTCGGTCAGCAAGTAGACCTTTCTCAGGTCGTCCGCAACGTTGTCCCTTGCGGTCAGGTTGTCGGATTCTAAAAAATACAAACCCGACGAACCCGGGTCGAAAGTAAAGCTGCCGTCGCCCAAAACCATCGCAAGATTGCCGTCCCGGTCGTACAAGCCGAAAGTTTCAGGGACTTTTTCCAGACACTCTTCGATAAAAGCCGGATTGAACTTTGCAATGCCGCTGCTGTAGTCTACCTTGCAACCCTTGCCTTCAAGAATTTTCAGGACCTCCGCCGATTGAAAATACACGCCGGCCCGCTCCAAAATCTCAAGCGCTTTCGCATGAATTTCCTTCACCTGCGACTCTGTCAGGTAAGTTAGCTTTGGCTGTTTGTCAAAAATAAATTTCGCCAAAAATGAGCCACCCCTTCCTTATGAATTTTCAGAAAAAAACTAAATACATCATATTACCAGTTTTGCTAAATGTCAAGGAAAACCAACAAAAAAACTGTTTTATCAGTGTTTCTGTAAGAAAATATGTTGACATCCAAAAAATGTTATGATACACTAAAAAATTTATCTTCATTAAAAAGCCGTTTTTCTTGACATAATGTCTCCAAGTGAATATACTTATAGTAAGGGTGTTCGGGAGGATGAGGATATGTTTACCATTGGGGATAAGATTGTGCACCCGATGCACGGCGCCGGGGTTATCGAAGAGATAGAAGAAATGAAAATCCTCGGCGAGGTCAAGAAATATTACGTTTTGAAATTTCCTTGCGGGGACATGAAGATCATGATTCCGGTTGACAGCACTAAACAGATCGGCGTCAGGTCGGTTGTGTCAGTCGTAAAACTCGAAGAGGCCATAAGCATACTGGAATCTGAATCAAGCGAAATGTCCGCGAACTGGAACCGAAGATACCGCGAGAACTCGGAAAAACTCAAAACCGGCGATGTTCTTGAAGTGGCGGAAGTTGTGAGGAACCTCATGCGCACGGACAGGGAAAAGAAACTTTCCACAGGCGAAAAGAAAATGCTTTCAGACGCCAAGCAGATTCTGTTGAGCGAGATTATTCTGATAATGGGGATCGACGTCAAGGAGGCGAACAATATCATCGACAAGGCCGTGTGAACAGGCGGCTATGGCTTCGTAATTGTATGCCGGGCTGGAATTAATCAACTTGCCGTGGCTTTTTTTGTTTGGCACCCCAATGGTCCCGGGGGCAGATTAAACGAAAGGAGGTGAAAGGTTGTTAAGAAAACTATTCAGAATAGTGTTTACCCTAGTAGGATTCGCCATTGGATATGGTGTTTTTTTACTGACAAAATACCTTTTGAGCTTAAATGAAAACTGGAACACTCCGTGGCTGTCAGAATCGCAGCAGGTCGGGGCTGCTATTGTATTCGCACTTTTTTTCGGATTATTATTTTTTAGGATTACGCCTGCTATCGGTAAACAGAGCGCAAAAGTCGCAAAAACCATCGAAACAGACCTGCAGTCCATTTCCACCAACGACATGGTGATGGGTACAGCGGGGCTTATCATCGGACTTGTCATAGCATTCCTTATCAGCAGCATATTCAAAACCATACAGATCGTTTTTCTGGGCACCATATTGAGCATTGTCACTTACATGGTCCTTGCTTACTTGGGCGTTATTATCGCCACGAGAAAAGGCAGGGACATCATCCCGGCGCTGCTCGCTGTCAGAAGGGCGTCTGTGGCAATCCCCAAAGCAAAAGGGAAGCACATCGACGCTTCCCCAAAAATCCTGGACACTAGCGTCATAATTGACGGCAGGATAGCAGACATCATGAAGACAGGCTTCATCGAAGGGAACATCCTCATACCGGAATTTGTCCTCGTCGAGCTGCGGCACATCGCGGATTCTTCTGATTCGCTAAAACGCAACAGGGGCAGGCGGGGGCTGGACGTGCTCAACAGGATTCAGACGGAGTACGGGATTGAGGTGTACAACACAGAGTCTGAAAAAACCCTGGACGAGATTCCGGAGGTCGACGTAAAACTGCTCAAGCTCGCGCAGCTCACGAACGGCAAAGTCGTCACAAACGACTTCAACCTCAACAAAGTCGCAGCGATCAAGGGCGTCGAGGTTCTCAACATCAACGAACTTGCGAACACGCTAAAGCCCGTTGTCCTGCCGGGCGAAGAAATGAAGCTGTTCCTCGTCAAAGAGGGGAAAGAAAACAACCAAGGTGTCGCGTACCTTGACGACGGAACCATGATAGTCGTCGAAGAGGGGAAAAAGCACATCGGGAAAACTGTAGCGGCAATCGTTACCAGCGTCTTGCAGACGTCTGCCGGAAGGATGATTTTTGCCAAACTCAAGTAAAGGGCACGTCCGGAAGCCCTGTCAAAATCGGAACTAAAGCCATGTTCAACAATAAAAAGATAGCTGCAATAATAGCCGCTGCAGGCTCGGGAAGCAGGATGGGCCGCGAGCTGCCAAAACAATATTTGGATGTGGGCGGCAGACCGATGGTTGTCAAGGCGGCGGAGATGTTCAGCAGGTGCCGCCACATCGACTGCACAATAGTCGTGGCAGACGCCGAACACTGCGAAAAATGCAGCGAGCTGCTGCAGGGCAGCGGCATAGACGCGATTGTGACCGTTGGCGGGAAGACGCGCCAGGATTCTGTGTACGAAGGTTTGAAAAGGCTCCCGCCGGAAACAGACTACGTGCTGATCCACGACGCAGCCAGGCCATTTGCCGAAGAACGGCTGATCGGCGATATCCTGGAAGCAGTGCTGGAAAAAAAAGCCGTCGTATGCGCAGTGCCCGTCAAGGACACGATCCGCGTGATGACAGGCTCCGAAAGCTCCGTCACGGCTGACAGAAGCTTGATACATGCTGTCCAAACGCCCCAGGCTTTTGAAAAACAGCTGATTATGGACGCCTACGAAAAGGCGCGCAAGGACGGTTTTACTGGGACCGACGACGCAGTGCTGGCAGAGAGGGCGGGCCATGTTGTGTACATTGTTCCGGGATCCTACGCCAATATCAAGATAACGACGGGATGCGACATGCCTTTAGGCAAGGAAACAAGAGTCGGGACGGGGTTTGACGCCCACGCTTTTGCAGCAGGCCGGAAATTGTTCCTGGGCGGGGTTGAAATACCTTTTGACAGGGGCCTTGCCGGGCATTCTGATGCCGACGTGCTGCTGCATGCAGTGATGGACGCGCTCCTTGGAGCGTCCGGCAGCGGGGACATCGGAGAGCATTTTCCCGACAGCGACGCTAGGTACTTGGGCGTTTCGAGCTTGTCGCTGCTTGAAGCAGTTGCGCGCGTGGTACAGGCAAAGGGGTACGGCATCGGGAACATAGACGCCGTGGTAATAGCGGAAAAACCGAAAATTGCACCGTACAAGCAGGAAATGTCAAAAGCTGTTGCAAAGGCCCTCGGCATTTCCGAAGACAGGATCAACATAAAGGGGACGACCACTGAAAAGCTGGGTTTTGCAGGCAGGGAAGAAGGAATTGCAGCCCATGCGGTGTGTACCCTGATAAAAATAGGATGAGTATGGGTTGCGGGCAGAGCCCCATCTGGTTGCGGGCGACAGCCCGCGTAAGTAAAGGAGACGGAGATGAAACTATCGAGAATGCATCTTAGGACATTGCGGGAAGTCCCCAGCGAAGCCGAGATATCGAGCCACATCCTGCTGCTGCGGGCGGGGATGATCAAAAAAATAGTGTCCGGCGTATACGGGTTCATGCCCCTGGGGTACCGTTCGCTCAGAAAAATCGAGGGGATAATACGGCAGGAGATGGACGACGCAGGCGGGCAGGAAATAAACATGTCGGCGATTCAGCCGGCCGAGCTGTGGCAGGAGTCTGGAAGATGGTACGCCTACGGGCCGGAGCTCTGGCGCCTCAAGGACAGGAGCGGGAGGGATTTCTGCCTAGGCCCCACCCACGAAGAGATATTTACCGACATAGTCAGGAACGAGGTTTCATCATACAGGCAGCTGCCGCTGAACCTGTACCAGATCCAGCACAAATACCGGGACGAGGCGAGGCCCCGCTTTGGGCTCATGCGCAGCAGGGAGTTCATCATGAAGGACGCATACACGTTTGACAAGAGCTTTGAGGAATTGGACAAGAGCTACGACACGATGTATGCGACCTACGAGAAGATTTTCAACAGGTGCGGGCTGGCCTACAGGGCTGTCGAAGCCGATACAGGTGCCATTGGCGGCAGCAATTCTCACGAGTTCACCGCGCTGTCAGACATAGGGGAAAGCGAAGTGGCTTACTGCACAAAATGCGACATGGCGGCCACATCGGAGCGCGCCGCATGTCTTGACGCTCTGCCGGAGGGCTGCGAGATGCTGGAGCTTGAAGAGGTGTTCACGCCTGGGACGAAGACAATCGCTGACGTAGCGAATTACTTGGGGATGCCGCAGAGCAGGACGATGAAAGCGCTCCTGTTCACGACTTACGACAAGGAAGGGGAAGCGGACGGCTACGTCGCGGCTTTCATCAGGGGAGACCGCGAACTGAACAGGATAAAGCTCGTCAATGCCCTAGGCATACCCGAGCATGCACTGGAGTTTGCAGACGAGGAGAAGATGGGCAGCGAAACCGGCTGCGTGGGCGGCTTTACAGGACCGATTGGCCTTCGGAACTGTAGAATAGTTGTGGACAGCGAACTCCCGGGGCTCAGGAATTTGTGCGCCGGGGCGTGCAAGCTCGATCACCACTTGAAGAACGTGAACTACGGCAGGGACTACAGCGCAGACATAGTGGCAGATTTGAAAATGCTCAAGGAAGGCGACCCCTGCCCCATATGCGAAGCTCCTGTCAAATACGCCAGAGGCATAGAAGTCGGGCAGATATTCAAACTGGGGACGAAGTACAGCGAATCCATGGGCGCCTACTACAAGGACGAGAACATGGAGGGGCACCTTATTGTGATGGGCTGCTACGGGATAGGCGTCACAAGGACGCTGGCTGCCATTGTGGAGCAGCACCACGACGAGGACGGCATCATCTGGCCGGTTTCGGTAGCGCCGTACCACGCCATCGTCACTATAGTTAACAGCGGCAACCAAGAACAGGAGGCGCTGGCGGAGGGCATATACAGCGAACTAACGGCTGCCGGCGTCGAAACGCTCCTGGACGACAGGGACGAGAGGGCCGGCGTGAAGTTCAAAGACGCTGACCTTATCGGCATCCCGGTCAGGATCACCGTGGGCAAGCGGGCAGGCGACGGCATTGTGGAGTACAAGCTCAGGAGGGGCGGCGCCAGCGAAGAAATAAGCAGCGGCGAGGCGGTCAGAAGGGC
>JGI24705J35276_12237935_pt1 | contig 14282 bp, 11 predicted proteins | sample TergutNt197P4_FD_35276 | JGI IMG/M metagenome (IMG submission 35276) | reverse complement strand
TTTAGATGTTCAAATCATTAAAAACGCTTTGCTCAAAGGAGTCCACTTTTAATTTTTTAATAGTCCTGTTTTAAAATTTAAATAACATATTTTGTATTGGTTAAATACATTTGCGACATTTTATTATTTTGAGCGATAAACTGTAAAGGCGTTTGTAAATTTAAAGACAAATGTGGCCGCTTTGCATTATAATACACCAAATCTTTAAAATAACAGCTTGGCTCGGCTTCAATATCTCTGGACAGGCACATAAAAAGCCTCCGACTTAACAATGCAAAATTAACTTTTAAATTTGCATTGTTATATCATTAGCATTTTATAATGTCAAACAGCTATATAAATACAGTTGTACCATTGACCTCACTCCCCAAGCTGTCCGCTGCTGCGCAATTTTGAAAGAGCTATTTTCGCTTTCTGATGATTCGGATTTAATCTTAAAGTAAGTTCCCACGCGCGTTCTGCCTCAAGATATTTCCCCTGAGCGTATAAAACTAATCCTTCATTGTATTTTTGATCTGCTGTAGCTTCATCAATTTCAGGTTTATTTTCAACAACCTGCGTTTCGGGCTTCTTAGTTACTTCTTTCTTTCCAGCTTTTATTGCCTTAGCCAGCTCCTTAACCGACATATCTATATACTCTTTTGCTTTGTTATAGTATTCATCCGTTCCTGAAAATTTGTTTTCGGTTACAAATTTCTGCAATGCTTCCATATCTTTGATGCAAAGCATCCATTTTGCCGCATTATATTTTTCAATTCCGGCGTTTAGCATTTTATTTGCTTTTGCATCAAGCTCAGCTTCACGGTTTATAAAATTTTTAAATTCTAACGCATTTTTTACCTTATTTATATATTCAACGATTTCTTTATTCTTTCCGACAAACTGAATATACCTATCCCACTCCATCAAAGCAGTATTGTATTCGGCTTCATAATAAGCGCAATATCCTTTGGCATAAGTAAGTTTAGAAAAATCAGGCTCTTCTCTTGATTCTGATGTCTTCTCCATTTCATTCTTTATTTTTGTATAAAGCTGCGCGGAAAGTTTAAAGTCAGGATAAGCGGCAATTATTTCTGAAAGCATATCAGTCGCGCGTAAATACTCGCCTTTGTTATATAGCTTTCTGGCTTTATTAAATTCTTTCTTTGCCGATTTTTCTTTATCTATCGATTTTTTTACCAAACTTTCTTCATTTACCGGGTTATCTTTATTTTTATTTAACATTTTTTGCGACTTCACTTTTTTAGGTTTTACTGCCGTTTCGCCAAAAATATATCTAACGCCGATATTCCCGTATAAATTCTCGTATCTTTCGCCGATATAATATTTTCCGTTGGTAAATATCTTCCAATTATATGCCACTCTTACTTCCGCTCCAACACCTATTCCTGCTTCCATATTTCCTTCTTCGCTTCCTCTGCTGTTAAACATTATTCCCGTATTTTCAAATGCAGCCTCTATCTCGGTCTTCGTGCCTGTTATCTTGTATTTTCCTTCAACGTTTGCATACCATAGCCATATTTCTTTCTCGTAATCCAATCCCGCTCCGATTCTCGCGGCGCTCCTTAAATAATTTCCTCCGTTTACATCCAAATTATAATTGCCTGTTCCTCTTTCTTGAAATCCTCCGTATATTGTATTTGCTAATTCCATTCCAAAGTACGGCTTAAATTTCATAACTTCATTCAACTCAATTCCCAATGCCGCTTCTGCGTCAGCACTAATCGTTACAGCGCTTATATCGGCTTTTGCCGTTTGCCCCATTACCGCTCTTTCCGTGCCGAACTTATCATAACTTCCCAGGAGCATCGCTTTCAATTCAAATTTATCCTTTGCATATCCGCCATATACGCCTAATCCATTCTTATTTCCGCTTGCTTTGTGTTTTCCCTGCTCTATATTATCTTTGTTTATTCTTCCATATACTCCAAATATTGCATCGCCGTTTGCCGCATTTTCAAGCAGGAATCTGTCAAATCCGAACATTACTCCAATTGATGTGTTTTTGTAATCTTCAAAAGAATTTTCATCTTTTTTAAAGCTTTCCATTCCGCCTTTTAGCTGTACCCATAATCCGGAATTTGTTTCATAGCCTTCTTTATAATTTTTTATTTTATCATACACTTCATTGTTAGGGCTGTCCGCCGCCATGTTCCTTATCACATTCGCCAAAAAATATCCGGATGTCTGCGATAGAAAAGCTTTAACTTCCGCTATATCCGCGTCAGTTCCGCTGTTTTGTTTATCTTTCATCGACGTTAATATTGTTCTCCACTCGGTATTTTTATCATATTCCTTAGATAATATGTCAAATGTTTTTACCGTTTCTTTCTGATTATATGTCATATATGTCAGCAGGCTTAATTCTCCAAAACGCGTCACGCTCATTCCGTCTAATATAAGTTTTACTATCCCGTTGTTATATTTCAGTTCATAACTTAAAGCGCCATCGTTTATCCAGTTGCTTGTAAACTCGCCGGTTAAATTACCGGCTCCGCCGGTTGTTATCAAATCAAACTCTTTTTTATTATATATCCCTATTTCAGCGAATATATCTATATTCCCGTCTATGGATGCGCTGCCTGCTGTTATCTTATCGCTGCTGTCTGTAAATACGTCTATTTTCAGATTATTCCTGCTTTCAAAGTTTCCGTCAACTTCAACAGTGTTTATTGTCCCGTTGTTCATATCCAATGCGCTATTTCCAAGTTTTAAGGCTTTTCCTTTATATGTTGCATCTGCCAAAAATATTATATCGCCGCCGGTTATGTTAAAGTCTCCCCATATCTCATTATCACCACCCAAATATATTGCTCCACTTCCGCTTTTATTTATTTCTATTCCTGTCCCGCTTGTGGGACTTAGTATTCCGCCTTCAAATCTTATCGTATTGCTTCCACTTATGTTTAACTTTGCATTAAAATCCATATACACATCATTCGGCCTTCCGTTTGCTTTATTTCCTCTAAACACTGCTTTTCCGTCGTTAGTATTGAATGTTACTGTGCTGTTATTTATATACAATGCTCCGCCACTACCACCTGCTTCATTTCCTTCAAAAATTACACTGCCTCCGCTGAAGGTTATGCTTGAGAAGCCACTTGAACCGTCACTACTAGAGTATCCCACTACATATGCCCCTGCGCCAGAAGTTGCACTATTTGAACTGAATATTATGCTGCCATTTGATACATTAACATTCATTATTGTTCCAGATGCATTTATTGCTCCACCACTATTACCAGTGAACTCTATATTGCCATTTGTTATATTTAAGCTTATTGTTGATGCAAATACACGTATTGCCCCACTATTATAAATTGTTTTATTTGAATTAAATATTATATTTCCAATTACAACATTAAAATCTATTATTGTGTAATTTGCCTCTATCGCTCCTCCAAAAGTTGCATTGTTGGATGAGAACTCTATATTTCCGTTTGTTACATTGAAACTCATTACTGATCCATAATTATATATAGCTCCACCGTACCATCTAGTACTATTTGAAATAAACTTTATACTTCTGTTCACCGAAACAAAGCTCATTGTTGAGTTATTTGTTTGTAACGCTCCGCCTGCCTCGCTTGTATATGGGGATGAGTTTAAAAAATTTTGAAATATTACTCCTCCGTTTACCGTAACTGAACTATTATTTAATCTTAACCCTATAAAACTATTTGAACCGTCAAATGCAAAACCATTGCCCGTAATATTCATATTAAGATTTGAGACCGGCCTATTGGTAGGATCAGCCGTAAAAACAATATTGCTGCTTAACTCCACATTCTGCGTTATGCCAGACCGCCATAACTGGTTGAAATAGCTGAAGCTTGAAACATTAACCGCATACGCCTTAACGCCTGACAAAAACATCAAGACTGTAATAATCAAAAATATTTTTTTCATTTCTTATCCTGTTTTCAAAGGTATTCTTGAGGGTTTTTCAGGAAATCCTTTTATTTGTTTTTTAATAATTTTGCATTTTGCCCGGTTATAACTGACCTACCGGTTCTTTCCTCAAGGTCCTTTCGGGCTTTTCCAGCAACACTGCCGCCTTCTTTTGCGACAATCATATTTTCTTTAATCCCTTTCGGATTTTTCTTTTTTGATATTTCGGTTGTTGAAGCCTCCGCAAGCATATTTAATATAAGTTCTAAAAGTGTCTGCAACATCCGTAATACGCATTTTGCCGTCTGCGGACATCATTTTCAAACCCTTACAATTTGTAAGGGTTTCATTTCCTTCGGCTGTTAGACGGTGCTTTAAAACATACCAGTAATTTTTAGGATCTGCGCTTTGGGTTAAAATTGCAACAACATCAATAATTGAAAAATACCATTGTTCCTGTTAGTCGTCCCATTGGACACGGACATTTTTATCTTCAAATAGTTTTTTGCATTATAAAACTCCTTTAGCCAACAAACAATCACTAGGTTTCTATTTGATATTAATTATATAATTTTTTGTAAACAAAAACACCAAAAATTCTGACAAATGCTATATGCATAGTTAAAGCTTTTTGCTACCACAGCACATTTGGTAGTTTTAGATACAACAAAAAGATGCCCGCTTTGCGATAAAGCACGGGCATCTTTTCAAAAAACTTACAATAAATAAGGATTAACGTTTTGAGAACTGGAAGCGTTTTCTGGCTTTTGGCCTTCCGGGCTTTTTTCTTTCAACCATTCTCGAATCTCTTGTGAGAAGACCTTCTTTTCTCAAAGCTCCTTTTGAAGCTTCGTTAAGGCTTAAAATAGCTCTCGCGACGCTGTGGCTTATGGCGCCGGCCTGGCCGGTTACTCCGCCGCCGCAGACGCTTATATAGAAATCATAACCTTTCACGCCGTTCCATACTTCAAACGGTTTCATGACTGTTTTTTTATGCCTTTCAAGGCCGCCGAAATATTCGTCCAAAGTTTTATCGTTGACAATTACTTTTCCGCTTCCTTCGGAAACCCTCACGCGGGCTATTGAATTTTTTCTGCGTCCTGTGCTCAAATAAGAAACATTACTCATTTTATACCTCTTTTCTAAATTCGACTATAACTGTAGATTGCTTCGCAAGAGAACATTCGTTCCCTTACTCGCAATGACAAAAGAAAGGATTAAAGACCTGCTTTTGTCAACTGCGCGCCGTGTTCGTGTTTTTCATCTTTGAAAACTTTAAGCCTTTTAAGCTGTTTGTCGGCAAGCTTATTTTTCGGAAGCATGCCTTTAACGGCTGTCATCAAAACTTTTTCCGGCGCTTTTTCCATCATTTTTCCGTAAGGAGTAAGTTTTGCTCCTCCAGGATATCCGGAAAAAGTAAAATACATTTTCTGGTCAAGCTTTTTTCCCGTAAGCACAAGTTTGCTTACATTCGTCACAACGACAAAATCTCCGCAATCTATATGATTTGTATAGATAACTTTCTTTTTGCCTCTCAAAATATCGGCTATTTCAACAGCCAGTCTCCCGAGAACTTTTCCGTCGGCATCAATTAAATGCCACTTTCTTTCGATTCCGTCAACTTTTGGTAAGTAAGTCTTTTTATTCATTTTAAAACCCTGCCCTGTTCGATATATCCCTGATAATGACGAAAAAAATTCCTGCGGGGCAGCAGGATTTTAAACGTCTTTATACTAAGAACGGTTATTATACATTTTTATTTATTAAAAAAGCAAATTTTTTTTAAATTTTGTTTTTTTTCTTAGTGATTTAATAAATTGAATATCAGCACTGCAAACGAAACTGTCAATATCTATTGCCCCCAGTAAACTGTACCGCAATCATAATTCCATTGATTAGCCCAGCCGGACGGCGGAGATAAAAGTCTCTTTACTTTTATAATTGGCTTATTGCAATTCATGAATGGAGGCGCTGAAGTACCTTCCAAATACTGCAAGCTTGCCGGAAGAGTTATCTCTGTTATACTCGTGCAATTGATAAATGCATAACCGCCTATTCGTACCAATGAATCTCCAAAATCTATATTTCTTAATTTAGTACACTTCTCAAATACCCTTTCTCCGATATTGGCAGCGCAGTTTTCAAACTTTATATCTGCCAATACACTACACCATTTAAATGCTCTATTTCCAATAGTTATTAAACTTGCCGGAAAAGTAAGGCTTTCTAAACTGCTGCAACTTTGGAATGCCTCTTGTCCGATATACTCTAATTTATTTCCAAAAATGATCGTTTTTAATTTGAAACAATCTCTGAAAGCCCCGCCGTTAATACTGCCTTCAATATGCGTTACGCCTTCATTCTCAATGATTACACTTGTTAACTCGGCACATTGGGCGAATGCTAAGTCTTCTATACTTTTCACATTGTTCGGAATAGTAATACTCGTTATTCCGCTTGCGGAAAAAGCCCCTTCTCCAATTTTTGGAACCCCTGTTCCTATTGTAACCGACGTTAATTTTGAACAACCTGAAAAAGTTCTTTTCAAAGAATTTGTTACTGCATTCGGTATTATAATAACGCTCTGCATATTTGAACAATTGCTGAACGCATAATCGCCTAAATATGTTAAAGTTTTCGGAATGTTAATTGAATTTAAACTTTTGCAGTCTCTGAATGCTGAATTTCCAATCTTTGTAGTAGCCTTTCCAAGTATAACGCTGTTTATACCGGAACAACCGGAAAATGCCGAATCTTCAATAACTTTTACGCTATCGGGAATTGTTACTTTTATTATCATACGGCGGTCTTTAAATGCGTTGGCGCCTATAGCCGTTACCGGTTTACCTTTATACTTTGACGGAATAACAACCTCTTTTGACGGATTACCCTCAAGATTACTATTAAAATAACCCGATGCTGAAACTTCGTATTCTTTACCGCCATTTATTTCTTGAAATGAAAAATCAGGATAATCAGATGACTTCGATGAACTTGACGAATTAGAATTTTTTGTTTTCTTAGCAGGCACGCTATCATCTTGCGTATTGCTGCCGCAAGCGACAAAAGCCATCGCGCAGCATAAAATAAATCCAAAAACTAATGTTAATTTTAATAACTTTTTCATATCATCTCCTATTATAAAAATATTCACGCCCGACATAGTTTTACTTTTCATTGATTCATAATGACTAAGTTTTAGTAAATAAAAAATTTTCAACATAATGCCCGGTTTTAAGGCCAAAACCGACCTGGTGATAGTTTTTGTTAAATTCCGATAACGGATGAAGTTTTTTATTTAAAAAGAATTTGCCGCTGTAGCCTAAGCCGTTTAAATAACCGAATACGTCTTCAATAGAATGCTTAAACAATTGTCTTGTCTCGCATTCAAACAGTATGGCGGGGCTGTCCTGCTTTAGTATTGTCTCAGCACCTTTAAATACGGCAAGTTCATGGCCTTCAACGTCGCATTTAATAAATTTTACAGGCCGGAAATTCCTGCTTATAAAATAATTATCTATCGTATCAACCGGAACTTTGTAAGAATAACATTGAGATGCGGGCTTAGCTTCTAAACTTGCGCCGTGCGAATACGCCTTGTTTTCAGGAATAGTAAGCTCTAATTCACCGCTGCATGAAGATAAACCCACTTGTTCTACAAAAACATTTTTGCTTAAATTCGGATTAAATATTTTTCTTAAATAATCTGCCAAAACAGGCTGCGGTTCAAAAGCAAAAACTTTACCGTTCTTTCCTGCTGCTTTTAACATCCAGCAAGTATACGCCCCTTTGTGCGCTCCTATGTCTATAACGATATCGCCTTTCTTTATATTATTTAAAACAGCTTTAATTTCAGGGACTTCTTTAATAAGTCTGTAGCTCCAGGCCCTATGCATATAGTGCAGTTTTTCAATAAAGCGATTTAAATAATTCATTTTATCTCCTAACAAATATTATTTTAGTTATTTGAGGTATCTGCCAAGACACATAATATAGAAAATTTTGATATAAAAATCAAAAAAATATGCTTTTTTCGTATAACTTTAAGAACATATTAACGGCAATTACAAATTACGAATGACGAATTACGAATCAAAGACAACCCCTCTCCGTCTGCTTCGCTTGTTGGCTTTGCCAACCCGGTGCGCTCACCGACTCGCGCCCACTCGCAGACACGTCCTCCTTATTCGTCGGACGCTCGCCCTCTCCCGCAAGGGGCGATGGAAAATACTTTTTTGTCTTTTATTCGTAATTCGTAATTGCCGTTTTTATTCCTGACCTTCGCCTTCGTCAGTCAAAATCTCTCCGAGAGTGGGCTTGTCGTCCTGATTCGCGTATTTTTTAACAAGTTCTTTTTCTCTGTCGAATTCAAGTTTTTTTATGGAAGCTTCGATTTTTCTGTCTCTTACGTCAACTTTAATTATTTTAGCTTCGACTTCTTCGCCTTCTTTTAAAATGCTTTGGTTTCTGTCGGCTTTTACCGAAGAGCTTTCCGAATTTTTAATAAGGGCTTCTATTCCCGGCTCAAGCTCAACGAAAGCGCCGAACTCCGCCACTCTCACGACTTTTCCGTTCACAATGGCGCCCGTTTTATATTTTTTATACGGATCGCCTTTTGTATGTTTTATTGAAAGAGATATTTTTTCGTTCTGCGGATTTACTTCCAAAACCACTACTTCAATTTCCTGGCCTTTTTTAAGCATGTCTTCCGGATGTTTTACTCTTTCCGTCCACGAAAAATCGCTGATATGCACAAGCCCTTCAATCCCTTCGGGAAGTTTCACAAAAGCGCCGAAAGGCATAAGGCTGCGGACAATTCCTTTAACAACCGTTCCGGGAGCATAATGTCTGACTGCCTCGTCCCACGGGTTTACCTGATTTTTCTTAACGGACAAAGAAATCTTTTTATTTTCTTTATCAACCGCGATTATTTTCACTTCTATTTCATTGCCTTTCTTTACATTTTTTCTGAATTCGGCTTCGCTGTCATTCCACGAATATTCGGAAGCGTGCAGCAAACCTTCTATTCCCTGTTCAAGCTCGACAAACGCGCCGTAATCCATTACGGACGTTACTTTTCCTTTCATTATAAGACCTACCGGAAATCTTTCAACCGCCGAATCCCACGGATGCGGAGTAAGATTTTTCATGCTTAATGAAATTTTGCCGTTGGTTTTGTCGACTTTCGAAACCTGAACTCTTACCATCTGCCCCTGATGAAGCAAATCTTCAACTTTTTTAACTTTATACCACGCCATTTCACCGATGTGGAGAAGCCCGTCTATGCCGCCCAAATTAATGAAAGCGCCGAAATCCGTAATTTTTGAAACCGTACCGTCAACAATCTGCCCTTCGGCAATACTTTCAAGCGCAGAAGCTCTTTTTGAAGCCTTTTCATCTTCCAAAAGCTTGCGGCGGGAAACAACGACCTGTTTATCGCGCCTGTCAAACTCCGTTATCGCGAAATCATAAGATTTTCCGACATATTTTTCGCCGTCTTTAACAAAAGCCGTGTCAACCTGCGAAATATGCAAAAACGCGTTAACTCCCAAATCAACGATAAACCCGCCCTTGACTGTTTTTGATATGGTTCCTTTTACGGATTTTCCTTCTTTGAATATCTTCTCTATTCTGTCCCACTGCTCTTTTTCAACCATTTCTCTGTATGAAAGAATCGGCTGGCCGTGCATGTTAACTACTTTTACCTTAACTGTCGCGCCGGCTTTTAATTCTTTCGGGATTTTGCCTTCGTCAAACTCTTTCTTTGGAATCATGCCTTCGGACTTCATGCCTAAATCAACCATAAAGCCGTCTTCATTTTCGGCTATAATTGTCACTTCCATTTCTTTTCCGACGCTGATGTTTCCCGCGGAATCAAACTCTTTCATCAGGTCTGCCATGCTCATTTCTTCGTTTTCTTCAAAATTGGTTACCGTCTTATCTAAAGCCATTATTTTCTCCGTTGATTGTTTTTGTTTGCCGTTGTCGCTGATTCGTAATTCGTCATTCGTAATTCGTAATTGCCTCTACCCTCCTTTGCACTTGTTGTATTATCCAATACGGCGTTGACGCTCCTGCTGTCAGCCCTATTGTGTTTTTATTTTTAAACCATGACTTTTTCATATCATCCGCTTTTTCTATATGATACGTTTTGGTTTTCGCGCAGCAAATTTCTGCAAGCCTTGTGGTATTGCCTGAGTTTTTACCGCCTATAACTATCATCAAATCAACTGTTTTAGCGAGCTTTTCGGCTGACTGCTGCCTGTCAAAAGTCGCTTTACATATAGTGTTGAAAACTTTTACTTTATAGCGTTTTTTTAAACATTTTACAATACTGTCAAAGTTTTCAGGCGTTTGCGTTGTCTGGCTTACTATGTTTAAATCGCCGTCCGCTTTAAGGTTTTGCGCTTCTTGAACATTTTCAATCACAACGCATTTCCCGTTTCCGTAAGACACAAGAGCGACAACTTCAGGATGAACTCTTTCGCCTACAATCACTATAGTTTCGTCTTTGCCGCTTAAATCTTTTACAATATCCTGCGCTCTTTTCACGAAAGGGCATGTCGCGTCTATTATTTCAACCGATTTCTTTTTTTTAAGCTCCTCGTGCAGCGGCAAAGGAATGCCGTGCGTGCGCAGAATGATTATTCCGCTTTTTACTATTTTGGCGTCTTTAAGCGTTTTTATCCCCTGCTTATCCAGACGTTCGACTTCCTGCGGATTGTGTATAATCGGCCCTAATGTGTAAACTTTTTTATGCAGATCAGCGGTTTTTTCGGCAAGGCTTATTGCTCTTTTCACGCCGAAACAAAAGCCGGATTTGTCCGCGATGCGGATGCAGGGACGCGCGGATGCGCGGATGCGGGGAACTGATGTGCCGGTTATATTTTTTTTCATAATTAAGGTTCTCTAAAATTTTGTTTTGCCGTTATTCCCCTTCTGTGAAGGGGTGGCAGAAAACAACGTTTTCTGACGGGGTAGTCGTTGCGAGAGACACCACCCCGTCCGCTTCGCGTCCACCCCTCCATAGAGGGGAATTACGGCATATGTTATTTCTCAAATTTCATTTTAGCTATTTCATCTAAAACTTTCTGCGAAAATTCAATATAGTCGTTTTTTGAATACTCTTTCGGCGGCATTACGGGTTTGCCGTACTTTATTTTTATCTTTTTTAATTTAAAAAAATTATTCGTATTTTCAATTTTTACGGGAACTACCGGAACCTGGGCATTACAAGCAACCATGCCTACTCCGGCTCTCGCCTTGCCGGGCTTGCCGTCTTTTGAGCGCGTGCCTTCGGGAAACATAAGCAGAGGGCTTCCGTTTTCCAAAAGAGAGAACGCGTTTCTCATGGCGCTTATATCCTGAGAGCCTCTTTTTACCGGAAAAGCATTTGTCCTTTTGATTAAAAATCCAAGCACCGGAACATCAAACAGCTCCTGTTTAGCCATAAAGTGCAGCGGCCTTTTCATCATGCTTCCGGTTAAAGGAGGATCCCACCAGCTAAGATGGTTCGGCGCAATTATAACGCCGCCTTCTTTAGGGATATTTTCTCCGCCTTCGGGGCAGCATCTGCCGATTACGGTAAACTGAAGCCAAAATAAAAACCTTCCGAAGTAAAACAACGCCGAACTTTTTTTTACCGGCATACGCTCTCAAGCCTCTCATAAAAATCCGGAAAGGAAATATTCACGCAATCCGCGTCTTTTATTGTTATCTCGCTTTGAGCGATTAAAGCCGCGACAGCCAAAGTCATAGCGATTCTGTGATCGCCAAAACTTTCAACAACAGCTCCGCCAAGCTCATATCCGGGATATCCATTTATTATTAATCCGTCTTCAAGCTCTTCAATTTCAATGCCGAGCTTTTCAAACTGCGTGCGGATTGCGGCAATTCTGTCGCTTTCTTTAACCCTCAGCTCTTTTGCGCCCGTAATTTTTGTTATGCCTTCCGCCTGTGTCGCTATTAACGCGAAAACAGGAATTTCGTCAACCATTCTGGGAATAAGGCCGGCGTCAACATCCGCTGCTTTAAGTTTTGAATATTTTACGTTTATATCCGCGACAGGCTCGCATGAAGCATGCTCGCCGGAAATATCTTTGATATTTTTTAATGTAATGTTTGCGCCCATTTTATTTAAAACTTCAATCAGCCCGTCTCTTGTCGGGTTTATTCCGACATTTTTTATTGTCAGCTCCGAACCCGGAACTATCAAAGCGGCAGCTATAAAAAATGCAGCCGAAGAAATATCTCCGGGAACGTGAACTTCTGTCGCAATTAATTTATCCGCGGGATAAACGGTAACGGCAAAGCTGCCGGCGCCAACTTTGTTGCCAACTTTAGCTCCGAAAGCTCTCATCATTCTTTCAGTATGATCTCTGGATTTTACAGGCTCAATATATGTTGTCGCGCCATCCGCGTATAAACCCGCGAACATAACAGCTGATTTTACCTGGGCAGTCGATTTATCGCTTTCGTATTTCAAGGCTTTTAAAGGAACTATTCCTTTTATTTTCAAAGGAAGATTGCCGTTATTTGATTCAATCTCCGCGCCCATTTTTAATAAAGGGTCAACAACTCTCTTCATAGGCCTTTTCGAAAGACTTTCATCCCCGGTAATCACCGATTCAAAGTTTTGCCCTGCTAAAATACCCGTTAAAATTCTTGCGGTTGTGCCGGAATTGCCGGCGAATATATCATTGCGCGGTTTTTGAAGCCTTAATCCTGCGCCTTTAACATAAAGAGTGTTTTTATCAGCTTTAATTTCCGCGCCCATCTGTTTAAAAGCTTCGATAGTTCTTACGCAGTCATCCGAAGGCAGGTAATTTTCTATAACGGAATCCCCTTGCGCCAGCGAAGAAAGCATTACGGCGCGGTGCGTTATCGATTTGTCAGCCGGAACTTCTATTACGCCTTCTATTTTGTTGATTTTTTTTAGTGTTATGTCCATATAATTTTTATAATGCCGTTATTCCCCTCTTCGGAGGGGTGCGCTTTAGCGCGGGGTGGTCTTTCAACATCTTAACAACGTCCTGCAAATTCTTCTTTACGTCAACATCTAGAATATGAATAACATTCAAGCCCAAACCAGTCAAAAATTTTTCTCTCTTTTCATCATATTCAACTTTTAAATCATGAGAATAGCCGTCAATTTCAATAACCGTATTTAACTCAGGACAGAAAAAATCAACTATATAATCGCCTATTATTTTCTGCCTGTCAAAATCTAACCCGTCTAACTGCCCATTTTTTAACCGTATCCACAATAAAATTTCAGACAGATTGCCGGCTTTTCTTAAATCTTTAGCTTTTTGTTTCAAATTTGAGTTATATGGTAATGATTTATATTGTTTTGTGTTGCGATTCATTAATTATTCCACGGAAAGACCACCCCGTCCGCTGCGCGGCCACCCCTCCGAAGAGGGGAGTAACTGCCGTTACTGCTGCGTTTTCAAAATTTCTTTTTTTAATTTACTCTGGTTATTTAACGATTTTTCAAAAATTTGAAGTTCTTTTATAAAAGCTTTCAGATGTTTTTTTACATTTTTACCGTTCATGGCTAAAATCGGCGCCCACATGTCTGCGCCTGAAACGGAAACCCTTGTCATACTTTTAAAAGAGCCGGCGGTAAGCGTGTCTATTTCAGGATTTTTCTTTTTCTTTTCTTTATATATTTTGTTTAACGAAAAAGCGATAACATGAGGCAAGTGGCTTGTTAAAGCGACAAGGTCATCATGTTTTGTCGCCGGCATTTTGACTATTTTAGCGCCAGCGTCTTTCCACATACGCGCGACTTTTTTTTCAGCCTGGGAGTTTTTATTTTCGGTTATGACAACATTTGCGTTTTTAAACATTTCGGCTTCGGCGGACATTATTCCGTTTTTTTCTCTTCCTGCCATGGGATGAGCCGGGATAAACGGCAGTGAGCAGTGAGTAGTGAGTAGTGAGTAATTGTCTTTAATCTGTCCGGCTATCTGTTCTTTCACGCTTCCGGCATCGGTTATAATTGTGTTTTTTCCGACGATTTTTGACAGTTGCTTATAAATCGGGACAATGGTATCTACCGGCGTGCATATAACCGCAATGTCGCAGTCTTTAGTATCCTGCAAAAACAAAGAAACTTTATCAACCGCGCCGATTTTAAGCGCGGTTTTTAAAGTTTCTTCTTTTCTTGCTATACCTATTATATAGTATTTATTTCCGGATCTTTTTAAAGCAAGCCCCAAAGACCCGCCCATCTGCCCTAAACCAATGATACATACTTTTATAATTTTGTTCATTATCTTATTCCAACAGCGTAACGGCATGATGTACGCCTTCGGCGCATGATGTCGCTGCGCTAATGATGTATTGCCGCTTTGCGGCAACATGATGTAATGTGTCCTTGTCTT
>JGI24705J35276_12237936_pt1 | contig 14283 bp, 10 predicted proteins | sample TergutNt197P4_FD_35276 | JGI IMG/M metagenome (IMG submission 35276) | reverse complement strand
ATTTCCTTCAATGCCTGATTTATAGCGTTATCCACTTCCTGCAGATCGCAGCCGGTCGTAACGTCAAATGATTGTGATGCCGCCATTACTTGCTCCTTTCCCAGGGCGACGGCGCGTTGCGCCTCTGCCCTGGGCTGTTTCCCAGGGCGACGGGGCGCGTTGCGCCTCTGCCCTGGGCTGTTATGCTACGCCCCATCAGGGCGTTTGAACGCGTGCCTGTAAGGCACGCGTTTCATTTATTCCGTTTCAGTTCCTCGAGCGCTTCGCCCAGTCTTTTTAGTTCCTCGCCGTATTTCGCCCAGTTTCCTTCGCGCTGCGCGGCCACGGCGCGATTGTAGGCGTCGCTCGCCCGTCCAATCAGCCGCGAAGCCTCCGTTGATTCAGCCGCGGTTGTTCCGGGCGCCGCCGTCGAAACGGCGGGTTCAAACGAAACCGGAGCGGCGCCGCGATCGGGCAAATTAAAGTCGTGCTGAAAAATTTTCGCTATGGATTCCTCAAGAGTTTCTTCCATCGCTATTTTGTTTTCATAAGCCACGATAACGCGCTTCAATTCGGGAATCTTGCCGCTTTCCGCGCGCAAATACAAGGGTCTGATATAAAGCAGCGCCTCTTCAATCGGGATAATTAGAAGATTCCCCTCAATCACCTGCGATCCGCGCTGATCCCATAATGTCCTCTGCCTGGCGATTTCCGTATCCTGGCTTATGCGGGCGATTATCTGACGCGGCCCGTAAACAAGCTGCTGTTTCGGGAAACGATAAACAACGAGCCGCCCGTATTGATCGCCGTCGCTTCGCGCCACCATCCAGGCGGAGAGATTGTCCTTTCTCCCGGGAGTAAACGGCAACATTAAAATAAACTCCTCGGTTTCTTCCTGCGGCAGACGCATGATCGTGTAATAAGGCGACATCGGCCTGTCTACGCCTGCTGAAATGATTGATGGAATCTGCCAGAGGTCTTCCTTGTTATAGAAAATCTGCGGCGATGTCATGTGATAGATGGCGTAAATATGCGTTTGCACATGGAATATGTCTTCTGGATAACGCAGATGGCGCCGCAGGTCATCGGGAATCTCCGCAATAGGACGGAAGATGCCGGGGAAAATATTCTGATAAACCTGGATGACAGGGTCGGAAGCGTCGGCGACATACATATCCACCTTGCCGTCGTATGCGTCCATAACCAATTTAACGGAATTGCGTATATAATTTCCTACTCCAGCGGTCATTGTAGAATAGGGATAACGGTTCGACCAGGTATAGGCGTCCTGTATCCAGTACAGTTTCCCTTCGGAAACAACCATATACGGGTCTCTGTCAAGCATTAAAAACGGGGCAAGACGCGAGAAACGTTCGCGCGCGCTCCTGAAATACATAAAACGGCTTTCCGGCGTAACCAGCGGCGACAGCAGGATGTTCACATCGCGAAAATATAAAGAGAACAGCATTTTCCGGAAAAATGATTTAACCGGAACGCCGCCCGTGCCGGTATATTTAGTGTATACGTTTTCCTCCCCCGACGGATAATCGAATTCCATCTGTCCGGTGTTGACCGCGACATAGCCGGTTGTCAGTTCGCCAAAATATATTTCAGGCCGGGTGACATTGAAAATCGGATATTCGGAAACAGGCGGAATATTCTGAACATGCAGCACGGGCAGCCCTTCAGAAGTCATGCGGTTTACGGGGCCGATGGCGACGCCGTAGCCGTGCGTGTAGCTCAGGTGTTCGTTTATCCAGTTCCTTTCAGGAAGACTGGCGGAGTTCAGCTCGCGGGCGGAAAGCATGGTCTGTTTTAGCTCCCCGTTAAACCGGTACCTGTCGTTATCCACGGAAACGAAGTCGTAATATGTCCGAATCTCCTGGATTTGTTTGAGCGCGTCAAGCAGAGGTTCGTGATCCCAGAGGCGGATGCTGTGAATCGTCGCGGCATTGCGCTCGATGTCGTCCGGCATCAGAGCCATATCGCCGGAAAGATCGCGTTCTTCAACTTTATCAAGTCCATATGCTTTGAGCGTCGCCCTGATGTTGTGCAGGATTTGAGGGCTTTCCCTGTCGAGTTCGTTTGGGTCAACGATGAATTTCTGCATCAAGGATGGATAGATGCCGCCGAGAAAAGCCACGACGATATAGAGCGCAACAGCGGCTACGCCCATGCGCAGGCGTCCGGAAAAGGCGCTTACAAGCCAGAGTACCGCGGCCACGATGGATGCGACAACAAGCAGCGTCAGCATCGGTATGCGGGCATGAATATCGGCGTATCCCGCTCCGTAGAAAATGTCATACGCGCCGAAGAGAAGCTCATAGCGGCTCAAATACGCGCTGAATGCCAGAAAAACAAATATCATCGCCGCCAGTATGGAAATATGAACGGCTGAACGTCTGCTACCGCCGCCTTCTTTTACCTTGCGCCAGGACAGGACGCCTTTGAAGTAATAAAGCGCGACAACGCCGACGAGCGCCGCGACGCACAGCCCAAGGCTTAGATAGACGATTTCGCGCCATATCGGAAGCGAGAAAAAGTAAAAAGAAATATCTTTCCCAAAAATTGGATCGGCTTCGTTAAAATCAACGGTATGCAGCCAGCGCCATACTTTTTCCCATTGGGAAGATTGACCGGTTCCTATTATTAACCCTATCGCCGCTGCGACAATGCCGACGCCGCGCCGCACCGTCTCCGGCTGTATCTTCAGCATTGTGATCTGACCGGTCGGCGTAGGAATGCCTATTTCAATAAGCCCCGGTCCGCTATTGGCGAAGAGAAAATTTATATACAGGAATAAAAAACTTATAAAGAGCGTCATCGCCCCAAGCATGCTCTTGGCGTACAGAATCGTAGTAAAAACAGTCGCTTTTCCAAGCTCATTAAACCACAGGTAATCGAAATACAGGTCTACGAAAAAAGACAGGCCGCCCAGCATTACAAAAAGAACGACAATAGTAATCATCAACGGTACATTTTTGCGCATATTAGCTTTCTCGTGGGGTCATTGCAGAACTTTGACATGGGAGCGCGGGCGTCCCGCCGGCGTGTAATGATAAAATGCGTGCCGAAAGCGCTTGTTTCGCCAAAAGTTTTATAAATGACCTCTCGTTAAAAGAGATTTCCTTCAATCTCTCACCATTAAACTTTGCCACTCTGGTTATTTCTCCGTAAGTTTCGTCCGGAAAATTCCTTACCTGCAATAATGCCATTGGCTTACCTCTTTATCATGCAGCAATATACAGAATCATACATCTGCATATTTACGAAACGCAACCTTCTTCCATTTATTTATACCCGCGAACGAAATGATTTTCCATGCCTGCGCGGTCTTTTTGACACGATGCAGCGTCAGGTTTCGCTTACGTACTATCAAGTACGCCGCGCTCAACCTTCCTTGCCTCATGTCAAAAATCCTCGCGCATCCACAGGAAAATCATTTCGTTCGCGGGTATATAATTGCCAATTTTTGATTACTTGAATAACGGAGTCTAATTCTTCAATCAAAAAACGTAAATTAAAAATCAAAAATTATTGCGTTCACGCCGACGGCTCTTAACCGGGCAGCCGTAAAATAGCGGCACAGAGCGGTCGAAAAATTCCGGGCTTTCCGACGTATAAAAATCACGGCGTCCCTTCCGTGAGCAACGCGAGGCTATTTCCGGATGACGCAAAAGATAATCCGCAAGTCGGTCGGCGACAATATCGCCCTGGGCGACAAGACGGACGCCCGGCGGCAGACAAGCAGCTATTTTTTCCTGAATCATCGGATAATGCGTACATCCTAAAATAATGACATCAATCAGGTCATCCGACGCAAGTAGGCTGCCCACATGCTTACGGATAAAATAGTCAGCGGCCGGATTGTCAAACTCGTTGTTTTCGATAAGCGACGCCCAAATTGGACAAGCTTCCTGCGAAACCACGGCTGAGGGGAAATATTTCATGATTTCTATTTCGTATGACCGCGATGCGACGGTTCCTTCAGTGGCTAAAATGCCTATATGACCGGAGTGCGAAAGCGTTCCCACCCATTCCGTAACTGGACGGATTACCCCAAGAACACGGCGGTCGGGCGCGATGCGCGGCAGGTCTATCTGCTGAATTGTGCGCAGGGCCTTTGCCGAAGCGGTGTTACAGGCGAGTACGACAAGAGGGCATCCCTGCCCGAAAAGCCATTCAACCGCTTCCAACGCATAGGCATGAACGATTTCAAATGAACGGTTGCCGTAAGGCGCGCGCGCGTTATCGCCGAAATATAAAAAATCGTATTCCGGAAGGACGCGCGTTATTTCTCTTAGAACTGTAAGCCCGCCGAATCCGGAATCAAAAACTCCTATGGGATTATCGCTCATATTTCCTTTACGTATGTCTGCTCAATTATTAAAGATTTTGAAGCAAATCAATTTTCGCGCGGCGGCACAGGCTTGCGAATTCCGATACGGGAAAACCTACAATGTTGAAATAGCACCCCTCGACGCGCTTGATGAAAAGCGACGCAAACCGCTGAATTCCGTAAGCGCCTGCCTTATCGCGGTATTCCTCGGTATTGAGATACCAATCAATATCATCGTCAGTCATGCGGCGGAAATAAACGCTGGAGCATGTTACGGAAGAATAAACGCGACGCGGTTCATCGGCGGTTACCAGGCATAAACCGGTCATTACCTCATGCCTGCGACCGCGAAGGCGGCGCAGCATATATTTGGCTTCGTCACGGCTGGAGGGCTTTCCAAGAATCGCTTCACCGACAACGACAACCGTATCGGCGGCGATAATCCGGCTGTTTTGATGACGTATGGCGACCGCCGTCGCTTTCAGCCGTGAAACGCGCCTGACGTAGCCGGATGGGGATTCCGATCTGTTTTTCAGCGGCTCGGGATCGCGGCAAGGATCAACTTCAAACAACAATCCCAATTGCCTGAGGATTTCATCGCGACGCGGGGAAGCGGAAGCAAGCACCCAACCCGGTTTTTCCCTTCCCCTCGCCATAAAAAATTAGAGTTAGAATTGATAGCGCAGGGCAAACTGCATCTTCCGCGCACTTCCAACCGATGAAGTGAGACGCCCAAATTCCGGCGAATTCAGATTCGTATTCGGCAAGTCAAAACGCGTGTTGTTGAAAATATTGTAAGCTTCCGCCCTTATCTGAAACGACTGGCTTTGCCTTAAACGGAAACTCTTATGCATTGCAACATCAATATTATAATATTTCGGACCGATAAAAACGTTTCTTCCGGATGTTCCCTGACTGCCTGCTTCCGGATATTTAAATTGCTGCGCGGCGCTTGGGCTTATCCAATAAATAATGTCCGTATAGGGATCCTTATAATACTCGCCGATTTTCGTGCCGCTGATATGATCAAGGTCGGCGCGGCTGTAAACTCCGGCATACTGTGTTTCAAGGCCGGAATTTACGCTGAACCGGGCGCCGCTTTCATACGTCCAAAGCGCGCTTGCGTTCCAGCCGGCGAGCAACGCGTTTACCCATCCTGGTTGATCCGTTTCGTCGTAGATATCACGCCCAAAGGGGAGAGCGTAGCGCCATGCAAGGTTTAATACATGCGCCCTGTGAAAATCGCTGTAGCCTTTGGACAACGCGGTATTAAAGCTGTCAATGTTGGCTATGTAGTTGGCTCCAGGCGCCGAGAACGTATCTCTTGATTTGCTCCAGGTGTAAAAAGCCCTGAAACTGTAATTCGCGCCGTTTTTGCGGGCGCCGGCGCGTATTGCCTGATACCACGATTCAACGGCGTTTGTTCCATAATAGAAACGATCAAACTGCGGGAAGTTGCGAATGTAAGTATCGGAAATCCCCGCTTCCGCCACACTGTTGCGATAGTCGGGATTAGCAAGAACCTCGCGGTCAAAGAGGTCGGCTGCGACGCCCATCCTGCCGCTGTCAAAATTGTATCCGCTCAGCGCATCATAAGCCTCGTTCGGCGATCCTAAAACTCTGACAATTACGTTGTCCGCGGAAACGGGGACTCCGTCGGCGCGGTATTTTCGAAGTTCGTTGAACGCGTCCCTGAAATCGTCGGAAATCTTTGTCTGGTTCAGGTTGATATACTGGAACAGATTCGTGCCTCTCGTGCGCGTATAGCCGATTTCCCAAAGCACCCTCGCCCATCGACGCTCCAGCGTCACTTGCATCTGCTGAATGCGCGGTGTTTTCAGGCCGTGGTCTAAAATGGCGATAGATTGTGAGCGCGTCGCCTCCGGCTGTAGAGAGAGCGGCGACGGAGGAGTGATGGAAAAGCCGTCGCTTAATCTGATATCAGTCCCATCTGCGTTAGGAAATTCCGTGACGTTATGATCAAATCCGTAACTTGCCTGGTCGATAAAGTTGGTGACGCTGCTGTTAATGTGATCATAGTAAATACCATAAGCAGCCCGGACTACCGTCGATCCTGTTCCATAGATGTCCCAGGCGAAGCCCGCACGGGGCGCGAAGTTCAGCTTGTCGCTTTTTGACCAGCTTTCGCCGGGCTTTATCCGGAGGTCTGTGATTTCAGCATCAGGATTTACCGCAGACGCCTGTTCCAACGCGCTCTGATAGCCGTTCGACTCTTTCGGCGACGTAAATAATTCGTAGCGAAGGCCCAAATTCAGGGTAATATTCGGTTTTATTTTCCAGGTATCCTGAACAAAACCATTAAATGCCCAGGATACAAAATTACGTTCTCTTGGCGATCCGGCCGCGAGCATATCTAAAAGGTTTGAACCTGAATAGAACGTTTGATTCACGCTTTCAATCCGCCCGAGCAGATTGTTGTAGAGGTTTTCAAACATGTTCCGATCCTCGGCGGAAATATTCACCTGTACGGATGGGCCTATATCCGGAATATTGCCGTTGGAATTGCCGAAAGTAACGGTTGGATACGCGCCGGTGTAATCGGTGTTCCCAAACGAGTACCGGCGCACAGACGCGCCGTATTTAAAGGCGTGAACGTTTCTGGAATGCGAAAATACGTCGGAAACTTCAAGCGACGGCGTGCGATAGGATTTTGGAAAAGTCGCGCTCTGGGGATTGAACCACAGGTTAGAAATAAACATAGTATCTGTAGAGCGATCTGAGCGTTCATAATCGACCGTTGCGCGGCTGTAACCTACGCGAAGTTCGTTAATCATTGTCGGACTCAGCGTGTAGTCTGAACCAAACGCAAAACTGTAATCCCTGGTTTTATAATAGCCGGAATCAAGCCCCGGGAAAGCCGCGTCGGCGCCGTTCTGCATATCTGTTGCGTTTGTGCGGTCCCATGCAAACCTGAAAAATATTTGATGATTTTGATTAAGGCTGTAATCGACGCGGGCGTCAACCCTGTCGTAATAATAATGCGTGTCGTTGTAAAATTCGTATCCAGCGGTGTTCAGTCTGTCGCCGATGTAATTATTATTTGAATGCGGCATCAGGTTTATCGCTGTAAGCACGTCCGGATCAAAACCGATATTTTTGGGATCGTTTTTGATAATGTCATACGACTTTACCGTTGTGGAGTTGCGAACATTATCGTCGGGCGTATACCAGCGGAATTCGCCTTTTCGGGCTTCGTCGGTAAGCACCAGGCGGTTGCGGTACAATTGCTGTTCGGTACGATTTCCTTCATAACTTCCGAAAATCGCGGTTTTGTCGTTCATTTTTCCGGAAATGACGCCGCCGAAAAGATTCCGCATATATTCGGGCTGAGCTATCCTGTTGTATTTGTTGAAATACTCGTTGGCGTCAAGATGGTAACTGTTGTAATAATCGAATAGATTGCCGTTCCAGTTTTCAGCGCCGCGCCGCGAAGTCAGAACGACCTGCGCTCCGCCTGCGCCTCCATATTCGGCTCCCGCATTGGATGTTATTATCTGAACGCTGGAAAGGGCGTCGATATTAACAGGCAGCATGGATCGACCGATGCCTGGAGAAATTGGATCGGTCATTGTTAGACCATCGCGCGTCAGGGCGTTCATGCCCGGCTGTAGTCCGTTTACCGCGGAAACGCTCTCCGCGCCGCCGTTTATCTGCACTCCGGGTTGGAAAGTTACAAGCCCAAGCGGGTTTCTATCGAGCGACGTATAGTCCCAGAGATCGCGCTGTGAAAAAGCATCCGCGACGTCGGAATCAAGCAGTCTGGGGCGATCCACCGGACCGATTTCATTATCGATTGCCGAAACTTCGAAGCTGATATTGTCGGTAAAACCACCGGAAACGAAGAGATGTATATTACGGTGAACGACATCCCTGAAACCCGATGCTTTTGCCGTGACCGTATAGATTCCAGGCTGTAATACCATGAAACGGTAATAACCGTCGCTGTCGCTGACGGTTTCGGTGCGTTGCCCAGTATTTTCCTCGACGGCCGTAAGGTTAATGCCCGACAATGGATTGCCGGAAGGATCCCACACGATTCCTTCCAGGTGAATGGACCCCGTCTGCGCCATAAGCGGCGCGCAAACTAATATCGCCACAATGATTACTGTGATTGAAACACAAAGGACCCGGAAATATGACTGGAACACCCCGCACCTCCTATAATATAAGGAAACCCTGATTAAAAGGCTGTGTTTTTACTCAGCATTTCCTATAAAGATAAAAGCATTATTTTACATTAACATTGTCGGTTGTCGATTAATCATTTGGAAGCGACCGTTGATTTTTCAAGGAGCGCGATGTCTGTAGCGCCGGAGCGTTTGGCGATATCCATCAAGATAAATACATCGCCGTATGGAAGCGCGCTGTCGCCGCGTATAAAGAGATTCTTTACGGCCCTGGTTTTAAAAACTTCACTCAGCGTGCTTTCGAGTTCCTGAAGCGTAACGACTTTCTGGTTAAGGCGTACGGTGCGATCTATCTCCATGTCTACGATGATGGAGTCGGACTTTACGTTTTCCGGCGGGGCAGATGTCGCGGGTTGCGGAACCCTGACGGGATGATCGTAGTGTTTCAATGGGGCGGCGACCATAAAGATAATCAGCAATACCAGTAAAATATCAATATACGGCGTGATATTGATGTTTGACTGGATGCCTCCCTTATTTCCGCCGACGCTCATCCCCATACTTTTATGTCCTCATGCGTTTCTTTAATAAAGATTAAATTCAACCTCAATAGTTGCTGGATGATCTATAGGGGTGCCGTTGCGCGTACCCGGCCTGAAACGCCACTTGTTCGTGACGGTATAAATTGCGGATTCATCAAGACCGTATCCCAGACCGCGAACCACCTGGATGCTATCAATTGTGCCATCCTTTCGTATCATGCCCGATAAAACGACCGTTCCAGTTATTTTTGCCTTTCGCGCATCTTCCGTGTAATCCGGTCTGGGCTTTGACAGTGTTTCAGGATACCGGATACTGCCGGTTATACCCGTGCCCTTGCTCTTACCAATGCCGCCGCCTTCGCCTCCTCCCATGCCGCCGCCGCTTCCGGGACCTACGCCGGCGCCAGTGCCCGAACCGATGCCGGTTCCACGTCCCGTACCAATACCGCCGCCGCTTCCGGGACCTGATGACGTTAAATAATTCGGCGGCGCGGTAATGTCTCCGATTGGCAAAGACAGGTTGCGGGGAAGCTGAATAGGCATTTCAATGCTTGGAACCTGAGCAAGCAAATCATCCGCGTCCATAAGCGGCTGCGGATTCGTAGGATCTGGAGCAAGCATTTGCACCGGCGTCATTTCCGGGAGTTCACCTGTCGCCGGAGGTTCCTGTTCGTTTTTACCGCCTCCGCCTCCGCCTCCGCCTTCACGGCCATCGCCCTCAATGTCAAACGGAAGGAAAATCGGAGTGCTGACAAACACGACTTCATCCGGATTGAATGCCTGCCTTGAAGATATTCCCTTGGCTATAAAGAAAAGCATCAAAATAAAAGCGACATGTAGAAAAAATGAAAGAACGCCCGCTTCCATTTTCTGCGCGCGCCATCTGGCGCTATCTGCTACAAGTTTTTCCTGGTCGGCAAAAACGGAAGGGATGAAACCAAGATTTCCAAAATCGGTAAATATGGAGATAAAAAACTGTTTCCAGAACGAGGAGTCCGTAAAAACTTTCCAGAGAGGAGGTTTTTCATCCAGCGCATATTGGAAAAGCGGCGTTCGCGGTTCCAGACCTGAATGTCCGATTTGGTATTTATCGTTGCCTTCTTCCTTCATTCCTATATTCTCACTGCTCAATTGGTTTCATATTTCGCCGAACGGTTTCTTGTGTCCGTTTCCAATTAAATATAATAACAGGCAAACTATCCTCTGGTCAAAGTCGGACATTTCTTTTGGTGCGCGACAAAAAAGTTCCGGCCATGGAAGCGCAGGCATCCCCGCCTGCACAGTTAAAATTAAACGCGGGTGGAACCCGCTTCAATCTCTAAAATGTGCAGGCGAAGACGCCCGCGTTCCCATGTCATTTCCCATGTCCGGAACTTTTATGTCGCGCACCCAATTTCTTTTACTGCAAATCGAGTTGCTGAGTTCCAATATATTTTCAATATTAAATAGACGCAAACGTCATACCGCAGGTTCATTCCAAAATAATTAACACGGATATTCAGGGTTAAGGATATAATTCAGTCATGAACGCAATGAACAAACATAAAGTCGTCTCGCAATTGTTTTTTATCATCCTGCTCATGTCGCTATTCGTTTGCTCTTCTTATGCGCAGCAGACCTCGGCTGCGAATCCCGACGCGGCGCAGGCTGAACAGGAAGAAAATGTCGCGCCGGAAAACACGCGGATTGAAGCCGCGCCAGTCACGCCGTTCCATATGCCCATCTTTTCCATTTACGCGAAAATGGGGCCATTCACACCCGCGGAAAGAGCGGAAAGGCTGGAGCATATAATCCAACAGTTAAGTGATGACATTCATTTTTCTCCGGACCGGATGGAAATCGTCGACGACGGCGCGACGCTGGATATCGTTTACAACCATATCGTCATCATGTCGGTTATTGACGGCGACGCCGAATATTTCCAGAAATCAAAAAAAGAGGTTGCCGAGTATTACAAAGAGAACATCGCCAGGGCGATTGATCAGTACAAACGTGACAACGCGCTTATGACAATCCTGACCGAAACGGGCATGGTTCTGCTTATTCTTGCCGTGTTCTTTTTCGCATTAAGATATATAAACCTGCTTTTCAGGTTTTTAAGACGGAAGACCGTTTTACTGCGCGGAACCTTCATCAAAGACATCCGGATAAAATCATACATCGCGCTAAACGAAGACAGGTGCATCGTTCTCGCCCTGTTATTTTTAAGAATATTGAAATACGCAGCCATGCTGGCGGTTCTATATTTTTCCGTGACGCTTTCTTTCGGCATATTTCCGGTAACGCGAGGTTTGGCGTCAAAACTGCTGGATTACGCGCTGACGCCTTTTTCAAATATCGTATTCGGCGTTATCGGCTACCTGCCCAAAGCCGTAGCTATTGCGATGATAGTTACGATTTTCCTGTACCTTGCAAAGGGGATTAAATATTTTGCGGTCGAGATTGAAAAAGAGAAACTGGTAATAAAGGGCTTTTACCCGGACTGGGCAATGCCGACCTGCAATATTATCCGGACGCTGCTATACGTATTCATGTTCATCGTAATTTTTCAATATCTGCCATATTCCGATTCGAGAATATTTCAGGGCGTATCAGTCTTTATCGGCATACTGATCTCCCTCGGTTCAACCGCGTTGATAGGAAACCTGGTTTCGGGATTGGTGCTGACCTATATGCGACCGTTCCGTAGCGGCGATTTCATTAAAATCGGAGATGTTATCGGAACAGTGAGGGAAAAAACACCTTTCGCCATACGGGTGCTTACCACTAAAAACGAGGAAGTTACCATTCCAAACTCCAACATCATGTCTGGATTTACGACCAACTATAGCCAGACAGCGCGGGAAAACAGCCTGATCCTGCACACCGTGGTTACATTCGGGTATGACACGCCCTGGCGGCAGGTACACGAACTGCTGCTTACGGCTGCTGCTCGTACGCAGCATGTACTCGAAGATCCGGCGCCGTTTATCTTGCAGCGCGCGCTTGACAACTTTTTCGCGGAATACCAGATAAACGTTTATGTGGCTGAAGAAAAATTGATGCCTAAAATTTATTCGGATCTATATGAAAATATCCAGGACGCCTTCAAAGAGGCGGGGCTGGATATAACCTGCCCGGCGGCATACCAGGTGGAGTTAACGGGCGCGCGGGGCGCGAACTCTAACTAATTTTTGTTTTTTGATTTTTGTTTGCGATTTATCAATCGCTCCAAATCTGACCGGAAAAGTTTCCTGCCATACGTCAACAATTCCGGAACCTTTCGGATTTTCCGGATCGCGTATCATCATTCTTCCGCCTTTTCCGGATATATTTTACTCTGCATTTCCCTTACGCAGGTTGTAAAGCAGATTCTTCATTTCGGCGATGTCTACAGGTTTGGCAATATAACCGTTCAATGCCTCCCGCGCAGATTCTTCCATATCTTCATACGCATCGGCTGTCATGGCGATAACCGGCGTTTTAAGGGCGTCCCGGCGAGGCATTTCGCGCATACGGCAGGTTGCTTCAAAACCGTCTATTCCCGGCATCTGGATGTCCATGAACACCGCGTCATAATAACATTCCGGCGATTTTGCGAACATGTCCAGCGCCGTTTCGCCGGACGAGGCTTCATGGACTGTAATATTCGTACCTGCCAGCAATACCTTTATGACCATCCGGTTGGTCTCAACGTCGTCCACCAGGAGAATATGCATTCCCGATAGATCGGAAGGCGGAGTATTATTAATGTTTTGCCCGTAATCTGCGCCGGTTTCATTATTTGTATTCATATGAGTAATATACTTTATCCATTTTTATTCACCAATGAAATAGTGGGCAAACTGTAGGGAATATATTGTATTCCTGTACCCAGTACCTAAAGGTTTTACAGTGAGCTGTGGACATGCCATAAGCGTAAAAGTGTAAAGTTTCCCGACAGTTTTGATTCGCAGCCCGAAACACGATAACCATCTCCGCATATCGTTCAAAACAATAGACATGTATATTTATTGCGCATCGGATAAACAAATTTCCTTCCAGAAGTGTCGGGAAACTTTACAAAAAATGAGATTTATTTTTCTTTGATCTGTGCCGATTTTCTCCGCTTCGGCTCTATTTCGAGCTTTTTTTATTTTGCTTTAAATGATTAATAGTAAACGACATATCCATATCATACAAACGACGCCCGTCTTCGGTATTTATTTAATATCTTATTGGATTGGAAATTGCTTCTTATTTCTCGGTTATTGATTTTCTCAACAACAGTAAAATTTCGGACAGAAAGGAAAAGAGATGAAGAAATTCTTTGGAATTTCCGTGTCGCTATTGCTTGTTGCCTTCATGGCGCAAGCAGCCGGCGCGGCAATAATTGAATACGAAGCCAACTTTCTCGGAGGCGCCAGTTGGCAGTACGACTACACGATTTACAACGATTCGACGGATGATGTTATAGCCGGGTTCGACATTTATTATGCTTACGGCGACTATAACAATGTTGATCTTTTAAGTGTGCCGCTTGGTTGGGATGGATTTTCCGATAATCCTTTTGATATGGGATTTATTGAAGACGGATTAGTAGCGATATGGCTTGATGGTTATGGGCTTATGCCTGGCGAGAACGCCGGCATTTTTTCAGTAACATTTGACTGGTTTGGAGATGGACTCCCCAGCGGTCAGTGGTTTTTTGCATACGATGTAAACTGGGGCATAATCGGTGAGGGCGACGTCGTCCCTGGCGTCCCTGGTTCGACGGAACCGATCCCTGAACCGCAGACCTTTATGCTTCTGGGAACGGGTATTTTAGGACTTGCCGCGTATTACCGTTCGCGCAAAGGTAAACGCTAATTAAACACTAATCAAATGATGATTAAATGGCTGTGCGGGCTAATCGCTGTGTTGCGCGGAACTCGAAGTCTCGACAATCTTTTTGATATGTCGCGGCTTCCACGTTCCGTGTAACCTGCGATTTTTCGGCACAGCCATTATTATTGCATTGTCCAATGTGGGAAAACGTTAAATTTGGTGAGTAATCAATGAAAGGAACCATTAAATGAAAGCAGCGAAAAAATATTCAGCCGCATTGCTGACGCTGGCGGCGCTTTTAGGTGTGGTGCTGATTACAGTGTATGCTGCGGTAACTGTTCCGGCTGACCCGGAAACCTTCAGCATCAGCCTTACAGTAGAGAGCACTACGCGTGTTGGAGCGACATTCTTCGACTATAAAGTCTGGGCGCATGCGACAAACAACAGTGATTATGACGCTAACAATGTCAACGCCGTTCTTGCCCGATAT
>JGI24705J35276_12237937_pt1 | contig 14284 bp, 8 predicted proteins | sample TergutNt197P4_FD_35276 | JGI IMG/M metagenome (IMG submission 35276) | reverse complement strand
CTCGGCCAGCAGGCCCAAGGCGCAGGCCACGTTGATCTCATCGGCAATCACCAGGTCAAAGGCACCTGAGGCCAGGGCCGTGGCGATGGCGGCCAGACCGCGCCGGGCCGCGTCGATATCCTGCCCGGTGGGCTGGCGCACCAGCATGCACCCCAGGCCATACTGTTCGATGGTGATGGCGTCGGCCAGTCGCTGCAGGGTATTGAGTTCGCTGTAGTCGGCATTTTTGATGAATTGGCCGATGTACACCCGCAACCCCGCTCCGGCGGCCCGCATGGCCAGCCCCAGGGCGGCGGTGGTTTTGCCTTTGCCGTCGCCGGTATAAACCTGGACAAATCCTTGCATGCGCAATCACTCCTTAAGCGGCTTTTTTCGTTCGTGGCCGGAACGGATGTCTCGGTCAACGATCGTCTTACTTGCCCCACGAGCCTCTTTAGAGAATCGCTTAGGAACAGTCAACAGCTTTTCACGGCCCTGTTCCGGCAACCCGCACAGACCACAGGCATCGCCCAAATCCTCGCTTCCCTGGCGGCTGGATACGGCCTGGCGGCAATTTTTCCTCAAATGCCAAGGCTACTTCCAGAGTGACCTCACCGCCTTGGGCGGTTTCAAGCCGGTCAAGGGACAGGCGACCGTCTGCCGGACAGATGCCCCTTGCATTCTTCTCTTTGATTTAATTAATATTTTTATTCAGTTAAATTTATGTTTGTATCCTCATTTTTTTCTTTCCCGGGCCTGCTCGCTGAAACCATGGAACGAGAAGAGGTTATGCGATGCAAGGGCTCGGTAAGATAAAAACGGAGATTTATCGAGATTTGGCGAGGAAAATTGAGCTATATGAGAATATGGCAGTGTGGATATCTTGTTGATAACTTTTTGACTGTCTATATAATTAGTTGATATAATTGTATTTATAAGTTTGTTGGCAAAACAGGCGTGGTTATGGAGGGTTAAATGATTTTTCCCATCGCAACGCCTTATAGCTCCAAGGAGTTCCATGTTGTTGTCAATCGCCTTGTTTGCATCATGAAATCGCCGCAAACCGTTTTTGACCGGATGTCGGTTTTCCAGTAGATCATCACCATTCGCTCGATGGCCCTGATCCCGGACACTCCCTTGTGGCTCAAAGGAAACGGTTCTCAATCATGTGGAATACGATAAAAAAATCCTTGCACAGCACCCTTCCGGCAAGTGAATACGGCTTGTGGATCAAACCTCTTGAATGCCGACTACAGGAGGGGCAGGTGCTGGAGCTTTCCGGGCCTGACCGTTTTTTTTGTGCCTGGGTGGAAGATCGCTATCTCGAGCTCATCCGCCGGATGGCGCTCGAGATCGAGGGAATCAAGGAGGTCCGCCTGGTTGTCGCCGAAAGCCGGAGCTGTTCCTTTGTCGGCGGCCAGGGCGAGCAGGGCGGGCAGATGCGCTTGCCGGGAACCATGCCCCCGCCCCGTTTGCGCTCATTGCATCCGGCCTTCACCTTTGAGCAGTTCATGGTGGGCGAATCGAACCTGCTGGCCCGGTCCGCTTGCCAGGCCCTGGCCACCGGCGATTCCACCTTTGGCAATTGCCTGTTCATGAACAGCAGCACTGGCCTGGGCAAGAGCCACCTGACCCAGGCCGTTGTCCACCAGATCCTGCGTACCGCCCCCTCCACCAAGGTGCAGTACCTGACTGCCCAGCAGTTTTCCGCCGAGATGGTGAAGAATATCCGCACCAACTCCATGGAGCAGTTTTCAAAAAGATTCATCCACAGTTGCGACATCTTGTTGGTGGAGGATGTCCACATTCTCACCGGCAAGCCCAAAACCCAGAAGGAACTCAACACCATCCTCGACTACCTGATCAAATCAGGGTCCAGGGTGATCCTGACCTCGGCCCTGGCGCCGGGCAAGCTGGCTGACATCGACGATGACTTCCGCAGCCGCATGACTTCAGGCTTGGTCACCGGGATCGAATCGCCGGATTATGAGACCAGGGCCCGGATCATCCGCCACAAGATGCAGACCCATGGCATGGTCCCGGACGAGGATCTGGTGGGATTCGTGGCTGAGAGTCTCCATACCGACATCCGCCGGATGGAAAGCGCCATTATCGGCATCAAGGCCATGTCCTGTCTGCGGGGCACCCCGCCGGATCTGGCCATGGCTCGGGAGGTGATTTTGGGGCTGACCGGCGGCACCATGGAGGAGATCACCGGTGAGGCCATCCGCGATTTGATCGGCAATCAGTTTCGGGTCAGCGTCGAGGAGTTGCGGTCGCGGTCGCGCAAGCGGGCCATCGCCTTTCCCCGGCAGGTGGCCATGTATCTCACCCGCAGGTTCACCAACCACTCCCTGGCCGATATCGGCGTCATCTACAACCGCGATCACTCCACGGTCCTGTACGCCATCAAGACCATCACCCGGGATATGAATCAGCAGGACTCGATCCGCCGCCAGGTGGAGATGCTCTGCGCCAAGCTCAAAAAATAACCAACACAAAACGCGCTGTGCCTCGCCGGGGACAGTATTGATCCCCAGTCCCTTGCGGCCCCGTTTTTAAAAATAGACCCCCTTGACCGTAGCCCCCGCCTCCGGTGTTGCCGGGGTACCGATTGCCCCGGCAATCCGCCGGGCCTCCTTGACCATGTCATTGATGCCGATCCCCTTCCAACCGAAACCGCAGAGGTGGAGGTCGGGATGGGCGGCCTGGATCTCGCCGCGCCAGCGCAGGAGCCCGGTGTACCCGGCCTCCAGTTGCGGAATGCCTGCCCTGGGCCGGAGCACCGCGGCATAGCTGGGCCGCGGCAGCGCCATCAGGCGGCCGAGATCGGCGCAGACCGCCTCGATCAGCTCCTGGTCGGTCAGGTCGAGCCGTTCCGGATGCCGGCGACCGCCAACCAGCGCCTCGAGCAGTTGGCAGCCAGCCGGGGCGCGTCCGGGAAACATGTGGGAGGAAAATAGCGCCCCGAGGGCGAAACGTTGCTCTTGCTCCGGGGCCAGGTATCCGAAACCAAAGGGAATTTTGGCATGGTGATCAAAGCCGAGCAGCACCGAGAGAATCCGGGCCTCAGGCATGGCCGCCATTGGCGGTGGGGTGGCTGGCAGGGCCGCGGCCATCAAGGGCAGACAGCTGTTCACCGGCAGGGCCAGGACCAGATGGCGACAGGACAGTTGTCTTTGTTCGGTTGTCACCGCCCACCCATCCTCCTGTCGGGCAATACTTTGGACCGGGGTGTTGTAGGCGAGTATCCCCGCCGCCCGCAACTCCGCGGCCAGCCGCCTGGGCAGCACGGCCATCCCCTCCTTGAAACTGATCATGGCCGGCAGCCCTTTTTTCTCCCGCCCCTCCCTCTTCGCCGCCCGCATCCTGCCGAACAGGCCCCGGATCACGGAACCGTGCGCCCGCTCCAGCTCCCGCACCCCCGGCATGACCGCGTCGATGGTGAGCCGCTCGATGTCACCGGCATAGGTGCCGGTGAAAACCGCGTCGGCAAAGGGCAACAGGGCCAGACCGAATCGATGGGCCACCCACTGGGCCACCGTGGGTTCGCCCGGCAGTGGCCGTCGCCACAGATCACCCAAGACCCGCAGCTTGGCCGTCCAGGGCATCAAAGGCTGACGCAGGATCGCCAGCGGTTTCTGGGGGATGCACACAAGGCGGCCGCCGATGCAGACATAGCGGACAAACCTGGCCAAGGGCGCGGTGGCGACCTCCGCCTCCAGCCCGGCCAGGCGGATCAATTCGCGGCTTTCACCACAGTTGTCGAGGAATCCGTGCGGCCCCCATTCGGCCAGGTAGCCGGATTGGTTGAAGGTGGCGATGGCCCCGCCCGGTTCGGCCGCCTGCTCCAGGACCACCAGACGCGCGGAGGGCTGCAAGGCCCGGACAAAGGTTGCCACGCTCAGGCCGGAGATGCCGGCGCCAATGATCCCGATATCGTATTTACTTGATTTCATAAAATATTCTAATCTTGCTCGTCGCAAGCGGCCGCTTGCCGGTTGTCTTGACAGTCGATTATTCGTGCTTACCATGTTGCCCGGATAAAGGAAAGGCCCTTTATCCCCTTGGTATCTCCGGAGAATCCTGTTTTTCCGGCCAACAAAACACCCCTTGTACCGTGGAGAAAAAATCCCATGACAGCAACACAGGTTGAAACCAAGCAGTTTCAGGCGGAGACCAGAAAGGTCCTTGATATCGTCATCAACTCGCTCTACACCGAACGCGACATCTTTGTCCGCGAGCTGATTTCCAATGGAGCCGACGCCCTGGAGAAATTCCGCCACCAGAGCCTGATCAACCAGATCGAGTTCGACAGCCACGTGCCCCTGGAAATCACCATCGACTGCGATGACAAAAAACACACCCTGACCATCACCGACACCGGTATCGGCATGACCAGGGAAGAGCTGGAGACCAACCTGGGCACCATCGCTCACTCGGGATCGCAGCATTTCTTCGAGCAACTGGCCGAGGCCGCGAAAAAGGACGTCAACCTGATCGGCCAGTTCGGGGTCGGTTTCTATTCGGTGTTCATGGCCGCCAAGACGGTCCGGGTGCAGACCCGCTCCTGGGATGGCAGCGAGGGGTGGGAATGGAGTTCGGATGGCGGCGGCACCTACACCATCGGCCCCTGCACCGGCCTGCACCGCGGCACCAAGATCATCATCGAGCTTAAGGACGACGCCCACACCTATGCCTCCAAGTTCACCTTGGAACGGATCATCCAGCAATATTCCACCTTTGTCCCCTTTCCGGTCATGGTGGAGGGAAAAAAGGTCAACACGGTCCAGGCCATCTGGGCCCGATCCAAGGCGGAGATCACCGACGAGGAGTACACCGAGTTCTACAAATTCATCGGCAATGCGGGGGACGAGCCGCTCTACCGGCTCCATTTCGCCGCCGATGCCCCCCTGGCGATCAATGCCCTGGTCTACGTGCCCAAGGATAATTTCGAGGTGCTGGGCATGGGACGCATGCAGCCCGGCGTTAACCTGTACTGCCAGAAGGTGCTGATTGATCAGCACAGTGAGAGCATCCTGCCAGAATGGCTGCGCTTTTTAAAAGGGGTGGTCGATTCCGAGGACCTGCCGCTCAACATCTCGCGCCAGTCGCTGCAGGACAACGCCCTGGTGATCAAGCTGCGCAAGGTGCTGACCAAGCGGGTGATCAAGTTTTTTATCGAGGAGGCCGGTCGTGAGGTCGATACCTATGGTGAATTCTGGAAGACCTTCGGCATTTTCATCAAGGAGGGCGTGACCTCGGATTTCGAGCACCGCACCGAACTGGCCAAGCTGCTGCGTTTTGAATCCTCGGAAAGCTCGCCGGGCAGCATGATTTCTTTGGATGAGTATGTCGGCCGGATGAAGAAGGGCCAGGACAAAATCTACTATATCAACGGTCCCAGCCGGGCCGCGGTGGAACACGGTCCCTACGTGGAGCTGTTTAAACAGCGCGGCATCGAAATCTTCTACACCTTGGAGCCGATTGATGATTTCGTCCTCAACCATTTGGGCGAATACGACGGCAAGAAGCTGGTTTCCGCTGACCGGGCCGACCTGAGCCTGCCGGAAACCACCAAGGACGCGGACCAGGCGGCCGAGACCAAGGAAACGGCCGAGCCATTGGCCGCCGCGGTGCTGACCTCGCTCTGCCGCTGGATGAAGGAGATGCTCGGCGACCGAATCCAGGATGTCAAGCCCTCCAGCCGCCTGGTGGACAGCCCGGCGATGATTGTCAATGTCGACGGCTACATGACCTCCTCGATGGAACGAATCCTCAAGGCCTCCGGCCAGGGCGAGGCCTTTGGCATGGGATCGAAAAAAGACATGGAGATCAATGGCGCCAGCATCTTGATCAAAAAGCTCGCGGGTTTACGGGAGAGTGATCCTGAATTTGCGCGGGACGTGGTCGAGCAGTTGTATGACAACGCCATGATCCAGGCCGGGCTCCTGGTCGATCCCATGGTGATGGTCCAGCGGAATTACCGCATTCTTACGCGGGCTGCCGGCGGACAGGTGGACGCGGCTTAAGCCCTTCCCTTGTCTCCAGGAGCGGTTCTGTCGCCTAACGCGTCGGTTTTTTGTTGGATTTTCAAGAAGTCCAGGATCAGAACTTGAAAAAAGGTTGTGTTCGCGATATATGAACACAACCTTTTTATTTGTCCGGAGTGTTCCTGGAGGGAATTCGATGCGACACCTCTTGTTTGCGATATTGTGCGCCCTTTTGTTGCTTGGTGGTTGCAGCTCCAAGCAGGTGCGCCATCTGGCGTCAGATGCGGCCCTGATCAAGCCCGGCCAGACCACGGTCAAGGAGATGCAGAAATACCTTGGCGAACCCGACGGCCGCCGGGAAGTGGCCCCTGATGTCAACGAGTATGTCTACTTCGAAAATCGGCAGGGCGCATTCGGCAACATGCCAGTGATCGGTTCCTGGGTCGGACCAGCCGGCTACGAGATGATCGTGGTCACCGCCATCAATGATATCGTCACCAATTGCGAGTTCCGCAATTTCAATCAGTCGGATCGCCAATGGAGGGAAGATTTCACCTGGGACCAGGACGTCAAGTGAGCTTGCCGTCGACCTTTGACATCAACCGGGAGCGCATGATCGAGGAACAGCTGGTGGCCCGTGGCATCACCGACCAGCGGGTATTGGAGGCCATGCGGACCGTTCCCCGGCACCTGTTCGTCGAAGATGCCATCCAGGCACATGCGTACGGCGATTTCCCCCTGCCGATCGGTTCCGGCCAGACCATTTCCCAGCCCTACATCGTGGCCCTCATGACCCTGGCCCTGCACCTAACCGGCACAGAAAAAGTGCTGGAGATCGGGACCGGGTCGGGCTACCACGCGGCGATCCTCTCCCGTCTCTGCCAGAAGGTGTACACGGTGGAGCGACTCGATGCCCTGGTCGGCCGGGCCAGGAAGGTCTTTGATCGGCTCCGTTATTACAACATCGTCTCGCGCATCGATGACGGCACCGTCGGCTGGCCCGCGGAAGCCCCGTTCAACGCCATCATCGTCACCGCCGGCGGCCCTCGGATTCCCGAGCCGCTCGTCACCCAGTTGGCCGATCCCGGCCGCCTGATCATGCCGGTCGGCGGTCAGGACGTACAGGAGCTGCAGCTTGTGGACAAAAGGGACGGCGATATTACGATGACCAGCATCGAACAAGTCCGCTTCGTCGATCTGATCGGCGCCCACGGCTGGCCGAATTGAGGTGCGTCTCGACCGGTTCCGGGTTTTTTCTTCGGAACCGCACTTGCGCCAAGCTCAACCCCTTGATCGCACCACCGCTTGTCTGCTAAGCTTGAACAGAAGCCACTGGGCAAGTGGCATCTGACCCTCTTTCACCTCCTTCACCGGCGACCATGTCATTGCTCAATAGCGACACCCTGTTGGATGTACTTGTCAAAGAGCGTTTGCTTTCCGTTGAACAGCGGAAATTGATTCTCCTCCACAAGGGGCGGCAGCGGCAGATATTGCTCAAACAGCAAGGCCCCCGGCGGCAGGATGAAGAGGCCAGGCGGGACAAGGGTTTCCCCGACATGGTGGACATCATTGTTTCGCTCGAATTGGAGAGCGCCGGGCCGATCCCCGGGCCGGTGACCGAGGAGAGCGTCATGCGGGCCGTCAGCCGAGCCCTCAAGATTCCCTTCAAGAAGCTCGATCCCCTTGAACTGGACATGGACACGGTCACCAAGACGATCCCCCGGTCCTTTGCCGTCAACCACCTGATTCTGCCAGTGGCCCTGAGCAACGGCGTCCTCGACGTCGTCACCTACCACCCCGATATTCAGCCGGTGCTCGAGGATATCGAGCGGGCCAACCAGGTCAAGGTCCGGCCGCTTTTGTCCACCCGGACCGACATCAAAAAAATTCTGGCCGAATTTTTCGGCTTCCAGCGCTCGATCACCGCCGCCGAGTCCCAGTTCGTCGGCAGCGGCCCAGCCGCCACCGTTGACATCGGCAACCTCGAGCAGTACGTGCGCCTGGCCACGACCAAGGAGTTGAGCTCCACGGATCAGCACATCAAGGCGGCGGTCAACCACCTGTTCAATTATGCCCTGGAGCAAAGGGCCAGCGACATCCATATCGAGCCCAAGCGGGACAACTGTCTGGTCCGGTTCCGGATCGACGGCATGTTGCACACCATCTACAAGCTGCCCAAGGCCGTGCATGCCGCCATTGTTTCGCGGATCAAGAGCCTGGCCCGGATGGACATCGCCGAGAAACGGCGTCCCCAGGACGGGCGGATCAAGATCGGCCGCCAGGCCGAGGGCGGCGACGCCGAGCTCCGCATCTCCACTGTTCCGGTCGCCTTTGGCGAAAAGGCGGTGATGCGCATTCTCAACCCCGAGGTCGTCTTCCAGGACCTGGATCATCTCGGTTTCTCCCGGCGGGACAGGAGCGTGTTCAACAGTTTCATGACCGCTGCCCACGGTATCGTCCTGGTCACCGGACCGACCGGCAGCGGCAAATCGACCACCCTCTACTCCACCCTCAAGCAGATTGCCTCACCGGAACGCAACATCGTCACCGTCGAGGATCCGGTGGAAATGGTCTGCGAGGACTTCAACCAGATCGCGGTGCAATCGCAGATCGAGGTCACCTTTTCCACCATCCTGCGCAACATCCTGCGGCAGGACCCGGACGTGATCATGATCGGCGAGATCCGCGATCTGGAGACCGCCACCCATGCCGTCCAGGCGGCCCTGACCGGGCATCTAGTTTTTTCCACCCTCCATACCAACGACGCGGTCTCAACCATCATCCGCCTGCAGGACTTGGGACTCGAGCCCTTTCTCATCGCCTCGACCATGCTGGGCGCTCTGGCCCAGCGCCTGGTGCGGCGCAACTGCCCCCACTGCATCGAACCCTATGCGGTGGATGGCGTGGGTCTGCGCAAGCTCGGCTTTCCGGTCGGCAACCAGGAGACGCTCGAACTGAAAAAGGGCAAAGGATGCCTTAAATGCCGCAATACCGGCTACCTGGGCCGGATGGGCATTTTCGAGGTGTTTCCCATGTCAGAGCAGATGAAAAAACTGATTGCCGCCAAGGCCAATGGCCTGGAATTGCGGCAGATGGCCATCCGGGAGGGCATGACCACCCTGCGCGAGGACGCCTGGCGGAAGGTTCTGGCCGGGCTGACCACCGTGGAAGAGGTGCTGCGGGTGACCGGAGAGACCGAAGCGGGATGATTTTTTCCTGGCGTTTGAGTCAACACTCCCTATAGTGTGGACCGGGAACAAGGAGCGAGCGGCGCGACATGGGACTGAAGATCGTCAGCAAAAACAAGAAGGCCTTTCACGACTACCACATCGAGCAGACCTTTGAGGCCGGTATGGTGCTCAGCGGGCCGGAGGTCAAGTCGTTGCGGGCCGGCAAGGTGAATCTCCGCGACGGTTATGCCCAGCTCAAGGATGGCGAGCTTTTTCTGCACAATGTCCACATTTCGCCCTACTCCTACGCCACCTACGTCGATCAGGACCCTCTCCGGGTCCGGAAGCTGCTGCTGCATCGGCGCGAGATCCGCAAGCTGATCGGCAAGCTCCACGAGAAAGGCATTGCGATGATCCCGCTCAAGATTTACTTTATTGCAAATGGTAAGGCCAAGGTCGAACTGGCCCTGGCCCGCGGCAAAAAACTCTACGACAAACGGGCGGCGCTTAAGGAGAGGGAATCAAACCGAGAAATGGAACGCACCTTGCGCCATGACGACTGATTTCACCGGCCGGCTCATCACTTTCACGCACACCCATGGGGGCGAAACGGATTCGACGGGGATATTGAAGCTTGTTGTTGCATGCCGAGTTTCTGTCAGCTCGTAAAAATGACGGAATTAAATATAATCGCAGACGATTATAACTACGCACTGGCAGCTTAACCTGCCGTGCCGTTCCACCGGCCTTCGCCTGTAAGGCCGGATTCGGAGCGTCGACTTCACAGGCTGGTCAGCCGTGTATGCCTGGGGCGCGGCTGGTGAGATCTTTCAGGCTGGCATCCGATATCCCTGTTCCGGGTGAGAAACGGATGCGAGATCTAATCCCGGAACTACGCATGTAGAGACACGAGGGGAGAGTTTTCGGACCCGGGTTCAACTCCCGGCGCCTCCACCAAATCATCATCTCATAAAACCCCATAAGGACTCTAACTCCTTATGGGGTTTCGCTTTTTCAAGATACTGCTTGTGTCATGCAGTCTCATAAAACCTATAAACATGCCAAGAGAACCTTGGTATTTTCCTTGGCATCTGGCATTTCTTGGAAATCGATACCAAGAACATGGAACGCTTTGCAATAACGGCCTTTTTGCCGGATACCATAGCGAAGATACTAAGAGCCGGATTTTCGATACCAAGGTTTTTTTGTGGGGATACCATGAGCAAGCTGACTGATACTTTTCTGAGAGGGCTGAAGGCCACCGGGCAGGTTCAGAAAAAGGCCGATGGCGGGGGGCTGTATATCCACGTTTCCCCCACTGGTGGTAAGCTCTGGCGGCTGGCATACAGCTTTGACGGCAAACAGAAGACCTTGAGCTTCGGAGCATATCCAGCCGTGAGCCTTAAGGATGCTCGGCAAAAATGGGAAGAGGCCAAGGAACAGCTTGCCGCTGGCATTGATCCAAGAGTTCATAAACAGGCTGTCAAGGCCGCAGTCAGGGCAGAAACAACAAACACCTTCGAGATCGTGGCCCGTGAGTGGTACGACAAGTTCAAAGACTCTTGGGTGCCTCACCACGGCAGCAAGATACTGGCCCGACTCAAAAAGGATATCTTCCCCCTTATTGGCGGCAAGGCTGTTGGTTCTGTCACCGCTCCGGAACTCTTGGAAGCCCTGCGACGTATCGAGGCCAGGGGAGCCATTGAAACCGCCCACCGCACCTTGCAGAACTGCGGGCAGATATTCCGATACGCTATCGCTACGGGGCGGGCGGAACGTGATACTGCCGCCGACCTGCGGGGTGCCCTCGCCCCGGTTAGGCCGACCAACTTCTCAACCATCACAGAACCCAAAGCCATCGGCGCATTGCTGCGGGATATTGATGCCTACCCCGGCAACCTGATTGTCCGGGCTGCCCTGCGTATGGCCCCGTATGTTTTCGTCCGCCCTGGAGAGCTTCGCAAAGCGGAATGGGCAGAGTTCAATCTTGAGGCTGCTGAATGGCGTATCCCTGCCGCCAGGATGAAGATGAAGGAAGTGCACATTGTCCCGCTGTCCTGGCAGGTGCTGACCATCCTGGAGGACTTGCAGCAGTACACCGGCCATGGTCGCTACCTGTTCCCTTCCATGCGTGCCAACTCTGCCCCCATAAGCGACGTTACCCTTTTGGCGGCCTTGAGAAGGATGGGTTACGACAAAGACGCCATGACCGTCCACGGTTTCCGCTCCATGGCTTCCACCCTGCTCAACGAACAGGGATACAATCGGGACTGGATTGAAAGACAGCTTGCCTACGGTGAAAGGAATAGTGTGCGAGCATCGTACAACTATGCGCAATACCTACTAGAGCGTCGCAGCATGATGCAGTCCTGGGCCGATTATCTGGATGGGTTACGGGAGATGTGAATTTTCGTTTCCTGGGAGCTGCTAAAGCTAAAGTCGCTAATCCTGCTAACGTTGAGGTAACCACCAGCCCTGCCCCATGGGTGAAACCCATAAAGCTGGATATTTACCCTGAAACACCTGTAGGACGTGTAGGATATGTCGGCAGCCCTTGCGTAGCGGCGCCGACCAGCTTGAGGAGGCCATGCCGGATGTGGCCAAGGGCCTTGGTGAGGCTGTGGCAACCAAGGGTGATGTGACCATCCCGATTGCGGACTACCTGACCCATATCGCCGGCACACCGATGGAGGGTGAAATTCTGCCGCATATGAAGGTTGACCCGGAAGGCATGACCTATGCCGAGGGGCAGGCCTTTTACCAGACCCAGCAAGACGCGATGACCAGGGCGGCCGAGAAGCTGAATGCGGCCAAGGAACAGGATGCCGAGTATCAGCAGCATGTGCGGGCGGTCAGGGACAGCATCACCAAGCAGTTGATAGATGCCGGCGTGTATTCCGATGCGGTTTCAAAGGAGTACCCCAAGCTGCCGCTGGCTTTCATTCAGACCAACGCGCGCCGGCTGGGGATTTCGCCGCTGGAGTTCTATCAGCGGTGGGGCGCCAAGATCGTCGGCGATCATATTGAGCGCAGCTTGGGAGATGGCTTCCACTCCTCGCCTGAAGAAATACGGGCCGGGGATGAGGCGCTGAAGAGGGATAGCGAGGCGTGGGGAAAGAGCGTCGATGCCTTCGCCGACGGGACGCTGCCGGTGCGCCGGTCGGTGACCATGCTGAATCAGACGCCGCTTGTTTTGCAGATGCTGGGGGCAAAGAACCTGCCCGTCAATACCACCTACGGCGTCCTGAAAAAGGTGCTGGTGGATAAGCACAAGCTGCCGCCTGAGACGGTGAAGCAGGTGCCGGCGGCCATGGCTGACCCGGTGATGGTGTTCAAGTCGGCAACTCAGGCCGGAGATCTGGTGATGATGCTGGGGTTGAAAGACCAGCATGGGGCAACTGTGATTGTGCCGATGACGTTGGAAGCAACAACTCCGGAAGGGTACACAGTCAATTTGGCAACGAGCGTTTATGGAAGGCAGCGCGTCGGCACTACAAAGCCGAACAACCAATGGTTCCTGAATCAGATTCAGGACGGCAACCTGCTGTACCAGAACAAACAAAAAAGCCGAGATTGGGCGGCCATGGTGGGGCTATCATTGCCCCCGACGCACCGCTCAATCTCAGCTAAAAACACCGTACACACTGAAGCTGATCTTGTCAAGCTGCGTGAAGCGAACCCGGAGCTGTATCAGTCCGCCGCTCCTGTAGACACCCCTACCTTCAGGAACTGGTTCGGCGACAGCAAGGTTGTGGATGCGACAGGCAAGCCGCTGACGCTCTGGCATCAGACCGGTGCGGATATTGAAGCCTTTGATCCGCGCAAGCCTGGAGCGGGAGAGTTCGATAATCAACTGCCCTTCGGCATTTTCATGAAGCCGGACAGCGGCGATATCGGACTGCCAGGAAAAACGCAGATTCCGCTTCATGCCAAGATTGAAAATCCCCTCCATGTGGAAAACAGAGCGGATCTGGGCAAGTATCTCGAAGCCAATGTTGAAGGCTACACGGAACTGAAGCAGCAGCTTGAGGCTGTTGACAAGGAGCACCAGGCCAAGGCGGACGAACTGGAGGCTGAAGCCTACAAGCGGTTTGAAGAGCAGTGGGAACCGCAACACCCCGATGCTTCACCTGACGAACGCGAAGCAGCGATAAACAGCTACTTCAACGAAGTAGGCCTTGACGCCTTCATGGAGCAGTGGCACAGGGCTGAAAATGACGTCTCCGCGCAAATGAAGGATCTGGTTGACCGGCATTTCAAAGAAAGCGGCCACGACGGCATTATCCTGGAGCGAGATGAAGGCGGCATAGGGAAAAAGGCGACCAAGACCTACGTTGCCCTTGACCCAACGCAGGTCAAATCCGTCCACAATCGCGGCACGTTTGATCCGAACGACCCGCGCATACTGTACCAGGCCGCCCCACCTGCGGACTCAACCAGCGGCGCTCCAGGAAGACCTTGGCCGGAAAACTTCCCCAAGGTGACACAGTTGACCAGTGTTGCCAAGATGAAGTCGCATCCTGACTACGAAGCGGCCAAGTCAGGCGACAGAGAGGCGGCGGCCCGGCTGGTACTGGATATGATGTCAGGCAAGGGCCAGCGGGAAAAGCTGCGGGCGCTGGCGGAGAAATACCCGGACGCGATTCTGGTGGCCGTACATGCGGAAGAGCGATCAGGGAGAAATTCAATACCAAGCGTTCTGTCTGAATATATTGGCAAGGCAACCGGTCTTGACGTTGGCGCCGAAATCGTTCAGTCCGGTAAAGTGGGCCGCACCGGGGCTGGCGCTTGGTATCGGATGAGCCATAGGCCGCGGTTTGATGGACCGGTGGAGAAGGGCCGCCAGTATATTCTGGTGGATGACGTGGTCACCGGCGGCGGGACCTTCAGCGAGCTGCGGCGGTATATCGAGGCAAACGGCGGGGAAGTGGTGGACATGGTCAGCGCCGGGGCGGCAAGGTTCGGCACAAATATCGCCCTTACCCCCCAGACCAGGCTTGCCTTGGAGGATAAGTTTGGTGTAGAGTCTCTGCAACAGTTCCTCAAAGAGGCTGACCTTTATGGCGGAAACCACCATGCCCTCACCGAATCAGAAGCCAGAACCCTCCTGGCAGCCGGGTCCCTTGACGCCGCAAGAGATAG
>JGI24705J35276_12237939_pt1 | contig 14315 bp, 14 predicted proteins | sample TergutNt197P4_FD_35276 | JGI IMG/M metagenome (IMG submission 35276) | reverse complement strand
ATTGCATCCGCCGAGTCGATCGCCAGAAAAGTCGGGGCACCGCTATGTCTCGTGGAGGCGGCAATCGCTTCCGCCGTGATCTTGCTGTTGACGGGACCGGCTGCGAGATAGACGTCCGCCTTCTGTGTGCGGATGGCATCGACGGCCTCGTTGGCGGGGAATTGCAGGATTTCGACCTTGGTGTAGTCAACGCCATATTGGCGAAGGATCACCTTGAGCAGATTGACGTTGGATTGGGTGCGGCCGATTACGCCGATGCGGTGCCCGGCAAGTTGGGCGATCTTGGTGATTTTTGAGGCCCCCTTCTTCCCCCTTCCCGCAGGCGCCCACAACACAACCACGTTCTTGCGTAAGGTCGCGGCGGCCTGCGCGTTATTCGGCACGTCGAGATCGCCGCGCACGATCGCAAGGTCGGCCTTGCCATCCTTAAGGAGTTGGGCGCTCGCGATCGCGCCGTCAGTCGGGATCGGACGCAGGCGGACATGACTGTGGCTCTGCGCGAAGGCCTGAGTGAGAGTCTGTACGACCTTGAGGTCATCGCTATTGGCCGGCCCGACCGCGATCTTCAGGATAACAGGTCGCATGGCAAAATAGTAGCCGCCCGCGAGTGTCCCGATGATAGCCAGGACGGCCGCTATGGTTATGAGCACGGCCTTCGACACCGATTGCGGCAACATCGGTGTGGGGTTCTCGGCAGTTTCAAACCGGCTGGTCATCGATCTGGCAAACAGTCGCTTCAGTCTCATCTTGCCGAGGCTGATCTTGCCAATTCGGCTGAGTTTGGAACTCTAGCAAGATTCCTGCCCCAGCGGGGGTTACATCTGCGTCATATGGGCCATCGTAATGGTTAATGGGCTATTAAGAGATGTTAGCGGGAAATCCGGAAATATTATACTTATGTAATGGTTCGAAATGCAACCCAGGCAAAGTTCCTTCGAACGACGGAGGCGATCGTGGCGAAGCGTTTATCGTTGGAAGCGCGCAGGCAGGCCTTGGGCGCATTGCCTGGCTGGACCGAGACGGAAGGACGCGAGGCAATCGGGAAGACGTTCACCTTCAAGGATTTCAACGAAGCTTTCGGCTTCATGTCGCGCGCAGCCCTTGTCGCCGAGAAGATGGACCATCATCCCGAATGGCGCAATGTCTACAAGACGGTCGAGGTCGTGTTGGCAACCCATGATGCAGGCGGCGTCACCGCACTCGATATCGATCTGGCCAGGGCGATGAACCGCATTGTCGGGGCATGATCCCGAAGTAGCGTCGTGACTCCAACAGTCAGGCTTGTCGCTTCGCGATGTGGCTTGACAGGAGTGAGTCAGGCGTTGGAAACGCCACTGTGCTGACGTCTTGCGGGACGGCAGCGAATCCCCATCTCTGGCTCAAGCAGGCCTGGGCCTGGGCTTAACCACGCGCTGCTGAACGACGGGAGTTTGCGCATGACCGCCGAAAATAGTGTCGGCTTCGAGCCGGCGGATCGCTTGGCGGAAGACCGCGAGAGTGTGCGCCGACGGTTCTGGCGCAAGCTCAGGCGCGGCGCGGCACGACTGCCTTTCGTGGAGGATCTGCTCGCCGCTTATTACTGTGCCTTCGACAAAGAGACGCCGCGCCATGTGCAGGCGGCGCTGTTGGGCGCCATCGCCTATTTCATTCTGCCGTTCGACTTCATTCCTGACATGCTGCCGGTACTTGGCTTCACCGACGATGCCGCGGTGCTCGCCACCGCGCTCAAGCTCGTCGCTGGTCACATCAAACCGGTGCATCGCGAGGCCGCTCGGGCCGCCTTGGAGCGTGGCCTGGATAAGCCGGAAGTCGGGAAATAGCGACTACAATCCAGGCACGCATCATCTGTCTCAGTCCATCAGGGGTGCAGGATGACCTTGCCCATGGCTTGGCGGCCCGCGAGGACTTTCAATGCGTCCGCGGTCTGCGCGAGCGGGAAGGTGCGATCAACCTGGGACGAGATCCTGCCCTCCGCCGTCCACTTCACGAGTCTCTCGATGTTGGCGCGGTTCTTCGCAGGATTGAGCCTGCTCCACACGCCCCATAACACGCCGCGAATGTCGCAACTTTTGAGAAGCGCGAGGTTGAGCGGCATCTTTGGAATCTCGCCCGCGGCAAAGCCGATTACGAGGAAGCGGCCTCCCCAGGCGATCGAGCGAAATGCCTGCTCGGCATAGGCGCCGCCGACAGGGTCGAAGATGATGTCGACGCCTTTGCCTGCGGTGAGCTTGCGCAAGCCTTCCTTGAGACCTTCCTTGGCGTAGTTCAAGGTCAGCTCTGCGCCATGCGCTTTCGCGAAGGCGAGTTTCTCGTCCGACGAGGCGCAGGCGATCACCTTCAACCCCATCAGCTTGCCAAGTTCGCAAGCGGCGAGCCCGGTGCCGCCCGCGGCGCCCAGCACTGCGAGGGTTTCGCCGGGCCTCGCGCCTGCGCGATCTTCCAGCGCATGCAGCGCGGTGCCATAGGTGACGGTGATGCCAGCGGCGCGATCGAAGTCGAGGTTGTCAGGGATTTTCAGGATTGATGCAGCCGGAAGCACGATCTTCTCGCGCGCGCCATTATGGCCGCACGCCGCCATCACGCGATCGCCCACCTTCAGGTCGGTCACGCCAGGGCCGACGCTTTCGATGATTCCGGCGACTTCCGCAGATGGCGAGAACGGGAACGGCGGCTTAAGCTGGTACTTGCCCTGGATCATCAGGACGTCGAAAAAATTGAGCGCCGCCGCCTTGATCGCGATGACTGCCTCGCCTGTTCCGGCCCCTGGATCGGGTACATCGGCCAAAACGAGATCATCAGGCTGACAATATTGGGAGCAGAGAATTGCCTTCATGGAACACCTGCGCATTGGAAGCAGAAAGGTTTAATGCCGGATCCGAAGCCAGGCGGCAATGCTGAGCGGTAGCCTCGTTCCGAATCAGGCGGTTGCCAGTTACTCATTTCATATGGCAGGACAAAGCGTGATGGAGTCATCTTCCAGTCACAATATTAAGGGAACCACGCCAGCATGTCGCGGGTGCTTATAGCTTTGACAACCGGGGTGGCGCTGTTCGGGATCGCTGGTCTCCTCCAGGCGGCGCAAGCGGCGCCGAAGCCGGCCGACGGCAAGTCGGTGCCTGCCGCGGTGGGAGGTGCCGAAACAACCCTCATCGGACAGTTTGGCACCTGGGGCGCCTATGTCGGAAAGGCCCATGGCGGGAAGGTGTGCTTTGCACTGGCAAAGCCGGCCTCGTCGAAGAGCAATCCGTCCCGGCCGCGCGAGCCGGCCTACGCTTTCGTTTCCACCCGGCCAGCGGAAAAAGTGATCAACGAAGTCTTTGTCATGATCGGCTACACGCTGAAACAGGGCTCGCCATCGACGCTGGAGGTCGGCGGCGGCACTTATGCCATGTTCGCCCAGGGCGACGCCATCTGGATCCAGAACGCGGCCGAGGAGCGGCGGATGGTCGAGGCGATGCGCCGCTCTTCCAATTTCGTGGTCAAGGGGACTTCGGCCAAGGGGGTGGAGACCACCGACACGTTTTCGCTTAAAGGTCTGGCCCAGGCGCTCGACAAAATAGCGCAGGACTGCAGGCGGTAAGCGGTCGTAATCGTCCTGTCGGCTGCTATATTATAGGGGCTTCCGAAATTCCGGTAACCTTGGCCCGGCTGTTCCGGCCACGGTTACGCAAGCCCGCGCCGGAGCGTGATCCGCAAAAGGGAACCGGGTTTTCCAATGCGACAAACGCCAAAAGCGTTTGCGCGGAGCTGAAAGAGACGCTCTGGAAACAGTGTTGGACAAATTGATGCCATCGACAGTCGAGCCGCAGACTATTCTGGAGAAGGCGCCACTCGAAACCTATGTGCCGCCGGCGAAGCCCTCGCTGATCGGATTGTCACGCATCGAGCTGGCCGAGCGGCTGGGCGAGATCGGTGTGCAGCCGGCGCAGCGCAAGATGCGCGTACAGCAATTGTGGCATTGGATCTATTTCCGGGGCGCTGAGAGCTTCGACGAGATGACTTCGATCTCGAAGGACACGCGCGCTGAGCTCGCAAGGCACTTCACGGTCGCGCGGCCTGAAGTTGTCGCTGAGCAGATATCCAACGACGGTACTCGCAAATGGCTGTTGCGCCTGCCGAGCGGTAACGGACTTGAAAAGGCCCATGAGGTCGAGTGCGTCTACATTCCGGAAACCGACCGCGGCACCCTGTGCGTCTCTTCCCAGGTCGGCTGCACCCTGAACTGCGCCTTCTGCCACACCGGCACGCAGCGGCTGGTCCGTAACCTCACCGCTGGCGAGATCGTCGGGCAGGTCATGGTGGCGCGCGATCGACTCAACGACTGGGCCGACCGGGAGAACGGCACGCGCCTCGTCACGAATGTCGTAATGATGGGCATGGGTGAGCCGCTCTACAATTTCGAAGCGGTGCGTGATGCGCTCCTGATCGTCGCCGACAATGAGGGCATTGGCATTTCGCGCCGCCGCATCACGTTGTCGACCTCTGGCGTGGTACCCAACATCGTCCGCGCCGGGGAGGAGATCGGAGTGATGCTTGCGATTTCACTCCACGCCGTGCGCGACGAATTACGCAATGAGCTCGTGCCGCTCAACCGCAAATATCCGATCGCACAACTCCTGCAGGCCTGCCGCGATTATCCCGGCGCCTCGAATGCACGGCGGATCACCTTCGAATACGTGATGCTCAAGGGCGTCAATGATTCGCTTGATGATGCGAAACTGCTTGTGAAGCTTCTGAAGGGCATCCCGGCCAAGATCAATCTGATCCCATTCAATCCGTGGCCTGGCACGGCCTATGAATGTTCGGATTGGGACAGAATCGAGAAATTTTCCGAATACATTTTCAACGCCGGTTATTCCTCGCCCGTGCGCACGCCGCGCGGCCGCGATATCCTGGCTGCCTGCGGCCAGCTCAAGTCGGAGACCGAGAAGCTGTCGGCCCGCGAGCGTGATGCGCTACGCGCCATGGCAATGACAGATTGACATGAAGAGGCCATCAACATCCGCCGTATCCGTGCGCCTCGCCAAGAAACTCACCAAGAAAACGGTGCTGCTCTCGGTCGATGTTCAAGGATGTGTCCGATGGCGTTGATCGGTCGCCTCCTCGTGATTCTGATCGGCTTTCTCGTCGCCAGCCTGGTGGGAGGCCTGATCATCGTCGTCGCCCTGCTTTTTCCCGCGCTCAGTGATCTCAGCGCGGGCCTTATTGACGACGGCACGTTCGATGTTCTGCTCGGATTCGGCTTCATCTTCTTCTCCGGCTATGCATTGTTGCCGGCTCTGATCATCGTGGTGATCACCGAGGCCTTCTGCATCCGCAGCGCGCTTGCTTATGCCGTCGGTGGCGGGCTCGTGGGTCTTGCCTGCTATCTGGGCCTCGTCCCCTTTGACACCACGACACTGCAGTTCGATGGGATTGTGCGGCGACACCTCGAAATCATGACAGGCGCCGGCATCGTGGCCGGTGTCATTTATTGGATGATCGCCGGTCGTAATGCGGGCGCTTGGCGCCATCCGCCCCCTCTGCCGTCGGCGTCAAGGTCTCCGACGGAGTAACATAATGAACGATCCGGCTGATCCATGGGAGGTCATCACGGACGCGCATCCCTGCCGCGGCCTCGAAGATGAACTTCGGAAAGAAGTGGGTCCCCGGCATGAGCTTTGGAACCGAGCCGCAAAGCCGATAGCTCGCCGCGTTGATGACGTCGCCTTTCTGTTGGAGGATGGAAGGATCGCGGAGGTCCACCTCACCTGGAAGGGAATGACGGAGGCCGATCCCAGATGGCCTGCTACCCGCTTTTTCCTGAATGTTGAGGATTGGCATAAGGCCATTGCCGGGGATGGGCGTGTGGAGGCTTTCCTGGGCGTCATTGCTCGGCTAAACCGCGCGACATGAACCGGACCGGACTTTTCATCGCGCTGGCGCTGTGGGTTGTGATTGGGCTCTTGTTCGGGATTTTTCCCGAACTCGACCTCAAGCTTGCGGCGCTCTTCTACGATCCGCAGACCAGGACCTTTCCGCTTAAGCTCAACGGTCTCGCCGCGTTCGCGCGCGACGCCGCGATGTGGATTGCCTGGGCGTTCGTGCTGCCGTCGATTGTGGCCGTTATCGTCAAGCTGACCCGCCCCGACCGGCCGCTTCTAGTCTCCGGGCGGGCGATCGTGTTCCTGTTGGTTACGATGATCCTTTCCGCAGGCGTGCTCACCAACTTCACGTTCAAGGCCTTCTGGGGCCGGCCGCGCCCGGTTGCGGTGACGGAGTTCTCCGGCGACCGTCATTTCGTACCGTGGTGGGATCCTCGCGGCGATTGTCCGCACAATTGTTCCTTCTTCTCCGGCGAGGGCGCGACGGCCTTCTGGACGCTGGCTCCGGCAGCACTGGCGCCGCCGCCCTGGCGGCCGCTGGCCTATGCCGCGGCGACAATTTTTGGAGCCGTGACCAGTGGGCTGCGCATGGCCTTCGGGGGGCACTTTTTCACTGACGTCACGATCGCGGGCCTCGTCACGTTTGTCGTGATATGGTTCGCTTATGCCCTGATCTACCGCTGGCCGGGGACGTGGCTTTCCGACGAGGCCGTTGATGCTCGACTGACCCGCCTGGCATGGGCCTTGCGCCGCCGGTCAAAGCCCCAATAATGGCGTGCCCCCGACCGCGGAATTTGATATTTGCGCACCTAAACCGCTAACGACATCAGCTATTTGACCGATTGGAAACCCTGGATTGGAAACCCCTATGAGTACGATCTTGAAAAGCCTGCCCAAAGGGGAAAAAGTTGGCATCGCTTTTTCGGGCGGTCTCGACACCAGCGCCGCGCTCCTGTGGATGAAGCAAAAGGGTGCTCGCGTTTTCGCCTATACCGCGAACCTCGGCCAGCCTGACGAGGCCGACTACAACGAGATTCCGCGTAAGGCGCTGGAGTTCGGTGCTGAGAAAGCCCTGCTGGTGGATTGCCGCACGCAACTGGTCCATGAAGGCATTGCCGCCATCCAATCCGGCGCCTTTCACGTCTCGACCGCAGGCGCGACGTATTTCAACACAACCCCTCTGGGGCGCGCTGTGACTGGCACGATGCTGGTGTCGGCCATGAAGGAGGATGGCGTCAACATCTGGGGTGATGGCTCCACCTTCAAAGGCAACGATATCGAGCGCTTCTACCGCTACGGCCTGCTGACCAATCCGAGCCTCAGGATCTACAAGCCCTGGCTCGATCAGCAGTTCATCGACGAGCTCGGCGGTCGCGCGGAAATGTCGGCGTTCATGACGGCGCATGGATTCGCCTACAAGATGAGTGCCGAAAAGGCCTATTCGACGGACAGCAACATCCTCGGCGCAACCCACGAGGCCAAGGACCTCGAACACCTGAACAGCGGCATCAAGATCGTCAATCCCATCATGGGTGTGGCGTTCTGGCGGGATGATTGCGCGGTCAAGGCCGAAAAGGTCACGGTGCGCTTTGAGGAAGGCCAGCCCGTCGCATTGAACGGTCAGACGTTTGCCGATCCGGTCGCGCTGTTCCTTGAGGCTAACGCCATCGGCGGTCGGCATGGCCTGGGCATGAGCGACCAGATCGAGAACCGGATCATCGAGGCTAAGAGCCGCGGCATCTATGAGGCGCCCGGCATGGCGCTGCTGCACATCGGCTACGAACGCCTGGTGACAGGCATCCACAACGAAGACATGATCGAGCAATACCGCATCAACGGCCTGCGTCTTGGCCGGCTGCTTTATCAAGGGCGGTGGTTCGACTCTCAGGCCCTCATGCTGCGTGAAACCGCCCAGCGTTGGGTGGCGCGCGTAGTCACCGGCGAGGTGACGCTCGAGCTGCGCCGTGGCAATGACTACTCGATCCTGAACACCGAGAGCCCGAATTTGACCTATCAGCCGGAACGGCTGAGCATGGAGAAGGTGAAGGATGCAGCGTTCACGCCAGCGGACCGTATCGGCCAGCTGACCATGCGCAATCTCGATATCGCCGATACCAGGGCCAAGCTTTCTCTCTACGGAGAGACAGGCCTGCTATCGACCAGGGGAGGCCCCGATATCTTCAAGCTCGAGAGCGACAAGGGCTGAATGGCGCGAACCGTGCTCCCAACCTTCAGGGCCACCGTGAGAGCGCTACCCTTTCGCCGATGCAATGATGCAAACAAGAAAATGGCTGGGATCGCTCCCGGCCATTTTTGATTTGAGGTTTGCCTCAACCCTTATTGCGGCGCCTGGGCGCCGGCTGGGGGCTGCGATTCGGCGCCCGGTGACGGCGAGGCTTGGTCGCCGTCGAGCAGCGGCGTGATGCGGCGGACGGTGACGCGGCGGTTGATGCGGCTCTCGCCTTGCGTCTGCTCTTTCAGGTATTGCGAGCCATAGCCCTGCGACATCAGGTTTTCCGCCGGCACGCCGAACTCTTGAGTCAGCAGCACAGCAGCGGAATCCGCGCGGCGGTCGGACAGCGACAGATTGTCGGTGTCGTTGCCGGTCGCATCGGTGTGGCCTTCGATCAGGAACACCTCGCGCGGGTTGTTCTGAATGGCGCGATTGAGGCCGTCGGCGATGACCTGCAGCTTCGCCGCCTGGTCGGGGGCGATCTCCCACGAGCCCAGTTCAAAGTTGATGGAGTTGACATCGATACTGGGCATCAACATGCGCACGTTCGGCGAGTAGCGGATCTCATCGAGCGAATAGCGGCGGTCGATGCGCTCGACCGGTGGGGCTTCCATCGTCTGGTAGATCAACTCAGGCGATGCGCTGTCCGCTTCGACGATATAGCGGTCCATGGGGATACCGATCATCGGCGCCGGCCGGTTGACATAGTAGCCGCCAAGCGCGCGCGGATCGCGATAGGTGTTGTCGATGATGACAATCTCGCGTCCCGCGGGATCGCGTCTGATCCGGCGCAGCAGCTGGCCGTCTGGAGTCATTACTGTGATGACCTGACTGCCATCCGGGCGGACCACGATCGTGCGGGTCTCGCCGCCGACCTGCTGCGTGCGGATGTCCTTCGCGCCATAGCGGAATCGCTCCAGCTCGTTATGCCGCACGATTCCCACGCCTGAGGGGTCGCGGATAATGACGCGGCCGGGCTCGGTGATGATGGTGCGGCCGTTCTGCATCACCTCACGCCGTTCGCCGAGGACGGCGTTCATGCGGGATGGTCCCTGCGGAGGCGGAGCTCCGCGCGGAATGGGTGTGAACGCCTGAGCTGACGGTGGTGGCGGCAGCGGCGCCGTTACTGTCGGTGCCGGTGGACGTGTCACAGGAGGCCCGGCGGTCGGAACGCGGCCAGTGGGCGGAGCGCCAGCAGCGGGCGCGCCGGGACGTGGCATCGCACCCTGACCGCCATGTTGAGGAGGCGCAGGCGGGGGCGCCATGGCCCCGCCCGGCGCTGGCGCTGGGCGGCCTGTAGGCGCAGGCGGGACTGCTGGCGCGGGCGGGGTTCGCCCCGGCTGTGTTGTTGGCCCAGGCGGGGTCTGGGGCGGGGCAGCGTCCGGCTGGCGTTGCGCGGGCGGTGGTGGGGTAGGTGTTTGTGCTTTCGGGGCCGCGGCTGGCGGTGCCTGGTGCCTTGGTCCCTGGGGCGGTGGCGCAGCAGGGCCTGGCGGCTGCCTCGGCGGGGTTGCCTGAGGAGGTGGAGCAGGCGGTGTCCGTTGAGGGGGCGGCGCTGGCGATGCTGGCGTTGGGCGGGGCGGCATGGCGGCTGGCGGCGCGTGTTGAGGCGTCGTCGGTCCCGGTCGCGCACCGGGCTCTCGTCCGCCCCGCGGTGGCTCCTTCCCTTTTCCTTCGCCTGGCTGAGCCTGCGCAACGACCAGCGGTGCGCCCTGTGCATGCGATGCGGAGCTTGCAAATTGCATCGCGGTAAGAGCCGTCGTGGCAAGCAGCACGAGTCGAAGTTTCGTCATAGTCCCTCGAAAGGTTCTTGAGGTAAGCCCGATCATGAGCAGTCTGGCAATCAACAGACACGCATTAGGCCGCATTATGGCAGCCGAATGAAAGGCTGCCCGATTTATTTTCGTACGCGAAGGACTCCAAATCATAACCGTTCATCGCGCATTCAGACGCATGCTCCAATCGCCTCAACAGCATTCCCATGCTGCTCGCGGCCACGGAAAATCGACTCACACCGGTGTGTGACAGACCGCTTCGATATTGTGGCCATCGGGATCAAGCACGAACGCCCCGTAATAATTCGGGTGATAATGGGCTCGGATGCCGGGCGGCCCATTATCGCGCCCGCCGGCAGCGATCGCCGCCTTATAGAACGCGTCCACCGTTGCGTGATCCTTGGCAAGGAACGCAACATGCACTGGCTTGTCCGGTGCCCCTCCACCGCTGATCCAGAAATCCGGCTTGCCGTTGGCGCCGAAGCCACCTGCCTGGCCGAACTCCATGATGAGACCGTAACCGAGCGGCGCGAGCGCCTCTTTGTAAAACGCCTTCGCGCGTTCAAAGTCGGAAACCGAAAAACCGATATGATCAATCATCAAAACCTCCGTCGTTTGCTGTCATCCGCGCAGCAGAAGGTATTGCTGCGTGTCTTGTGCGCCAAACGGCGCGGATGAGGGACCATCGTCGAGAATCAAGTTGAGAACCTGATTGGATAGGGTGCATGCATAACCGGTTTTGCCGTCGGCTCCAACTGCTCCTCAGCTGCTTGCCTGTGCCCGAGGCGGGCTCTCGTGGGTTTCTTGTATTGTTGCATGGGACACTTTGGACTAACGCTGCCCTTCGCGTCCGGACCTGCGTCCCGCATTTTTGTCACGCCGGATCGGTTCCTACCTGGCGCTGGTGCGCCGCTTTGTCGAGTGCGCGTGTGAGCTGTTCGATCGAGTAGGGCTTTTGCAGAAAGTCGGATCCAGAGTCGCCGTCCCGCGACATGGTGTAGCTATCGCTGGTGGTAAGTACAATTGGCACATTGATGCCCTGCTTCCGGATCTCGCGCGCCAAGTCGAGACCGCTCATGCCGGGCATCATCACATCCGAAAACACCACATCGAAGCGATCCGCGTCCTGTGTCAGTTCGGCCAGCGCGTCGTCGGCGCTTTCCATCACTGTCACGCTGTAGCCAAGCTCCGTGAGACCATCGGCTGCAAAATTTGCCAGTTCGATGTCGTTCTCGACCACCAGTACCGACATGCTGTCGTCCGTCCGCGGCTTGTCGGATGGCCGCCGCTGCGTCGGTGCTGCAGATCGCAAGCGCGGCAGATAGAGAATGAAGGTGGTGCCCTTGCCGATTTCGCTGTCCACCTTCACCTCGCCGCCGGACTGTTTTGCGAATCCGAGGACCTGTGACAGGCCGAGTCCGGTGCCTTGACCAATCTGCTTGGTCGTGAAGAACGGCTCAAAGATCCGGCTGAGTTGCTCGGCGGGAATGCCGATGCCGGTGTCGCTGATCGAAACCACGACAAAGCCCTGACCGCCAAAACCTTGGCTTTTCGCGGGTGGCGAGACGCCCGGCACGTTCGTCGCTGTCCCTGCCGCGATGGTGATTTTGCCTTTGCCCTGCATGGCGTCGCGGGCGTTGACGGCCATATTGAATACCGCCGTCTCGAATTGTCCGGCGTCGGCGTTAACAAGACAGGGCTCTGAGGGCAGGCGCATGATGATTTCGATGGCGGGCCCCATCAGGGTCGCGAGCATGTCGCGCAATGAGTTCACGCGTTCGGCCGCATCGAACACTTCCGCCTTCAATGTCTGGCGCCGTGCAAAGGCCAGGAGCCGCGAGGTCAGCGTCGCGGCTCTCGCCACGGCGTCCGCGATCGTGTTGATGTAGCGCTGCCGCCGTTCCTCCGACAATTGCGGGCGAGCCAGCAGATCGACGGAGCCGCGGATGACGGTCAGCAGATTGTTGAAGTCATGGGCCACGCCGCCGGTGAACTGTCCGAGCGCCTGGAGGCGCTGACTGTGCTTGAGCGTCTCTTCAGCCTCGCGCCTTCGCGCGGCTTCGGCATAGAGGTGGCGCGTCCGCCGGAGCGCCAGCGCCAGGATCAGGAAGATGAAGACGGTCGCCGGTATACCGAAGATCAGCTGCCGGCCAATGGCGGCGAGCCAGCGCGTCCGGATCGCAGATGTTTCGATGCCCGCGCTCACGTAGATCGGATGCCCGGCCACACGCATATATCCAATGCGCCGCTCGATTCCGTCTGCGGGCCAGGTGATGGTCATGAACCCACGTTCGGGGGCGGCTGCGAACTCTTGGCCGAGTTGTCCGCCCGGAGCGAGCTGCTTGTCACGCTTCAGGTCCGGAAAATGCGCCAACACGACGCCGTCGGTCCGGGTGAGTGCGAAGAAGCTGCCAGGAGCGCGACCGATCCTCGCATAAAAGCTTTCGAAATATTCGGGCAGGACGCCCGCCTGAATGACCCCGACGAAGCTGCCGTCGGCGCTGTCGCGCCGTCGGCTCACCGCAAAGAAGCGGGAGCCCTGGTACGGCCAGCGGGGCATCAACGGCGCGCCGACAAACGTGCCGATGTCGTGGTCGATATGTGCGCTGAAATAATCCCGATCGGAGAAGTCCATTTGCGGTGCGGGTGAGACGAGGCTGTTGACAAGCGTTCTGCCTCGCTGGTCGAAAATCCACAGCGCCCTCAGTTGCGGCAGCGAATCCGCCAGTAGCTTGAGACGCAGATGGAGTGCATGTTCGCGCGCTCTGATTTCCTCGTCTGACATGCCGCGCACAATTTCATTGAGCTCTGCGAGGCTGTGCTCGACGGTCTCGAACAGCTGGAGCGCGTGCACATCCGCGATGTCGAGGGCACGCTCGATCTCTCGATCGGCAGTGTCCCTGGTTGAAGTATAGGAAATCACCGCGCTGATTGCGAAGAGCGCGAGCGGCAGCGCCACGGATGCCGCCATCATCCATCGCAGCAGTCTCAACGAATTGCGTTGCTCAGTCTGCACAGTCGCTCCTGTCCCGCAGCGAAGCTTACCTGAAATTCGCAGCGGTAAGGAAGCGCCTGTCACCAGTACTTTGGCTGGGGGTACGCCATCCGCGGCGAGTCGATAAAGTTCGCCTGGTCATTTCAGGTTGTGGAAGATCCCGGCACTCGCGACCAGGGTAGTCCGGGACCCAGGCAGGCTTCGGACCTGGAGGGACGCGTTAGTGCAAAGTCCAACGGCTTTCCGACCTGCTCTACAAACAAAAAAACAAGCAACCGAAGCGCGGGCAAAACCACGCAAGTCCGCTTAGTTCAAAAGATCTGTTTTCACCAATTTGCGCCGGAGTCGAGCCCGGTTCGGCGTAACAAAATGCGACAAAAAGAAAAGAATCTGGAACACTTGCAGATTGTCTTGGCAGGCAAATCTTGGATCAGCAAGTCTTGGATCAGCAAGTCTTGGACAGCCAGCAAGCGCCAAGCAGGCTTTCGTGGGCTTGCCCACGCATCGCGCGCCTGATTTTTGCCTTTGTCACAGGTCCTCCGCGCAAACGCGTTCCGCGTTTGTCGCGAGGGAAAACCGTACGACACTTTGCGCTAATGCGGCCCTTTCGGGTCGGGAACCTGCTCAGTTCAAATCTGCCGCTCAACCAGCTTCAGCTTCAGTTCGGCGATCGCTTCTGCCGGGTTCAGGCCCTTCGGACAGGCCTTGGCGCAATTCAAGATCGTGTGGCAGCGATACAGGCGGAACGGATCCTCAAGGTTGTCAAGCCGTTCGCCAGTAGCCTCATCGCGCGAGTCGGAGACCCAGCGGTTTGCCTGCAGCAACGCAGCCGGACCGAGATAGCGATCACTATTCCACCAATAGCTCGGGCAGGAGGTCGAACAGCAGGCGCAAAGGATGCACTCGTAGAGGCCATCGAGCTTCGAGCGATCCTCGTGGCTCTGCCGCCATTCCTTCTGCGGCGTTGGCGAGGTGGTCATCAGCCAGGGCTGGACAAAGGCATATTGCGCGTAGAAGTTGTTCAGGTCCGGCACCAGATCCTTCACCACAGCCTGGTGCGGCAACGGATTGACCTTCACCGCGCCGTCCTTGACGTCGTGCATCGATTTTGTGCAGGCGAGCGTGTTCTGGCCGTCGATGTTCATGGCGCAGGACCCGCAGACGCCTTCGCGGCAGGAGCGGCGGAAGGTCAGTGTCGGATCGATATGGTTCTTGATCCAGATCAGGCCGTCCAGCACCATCGGACCGCAATCGTTGGTATCGACATAGTAGGTGTCGACGCTCGGATTCTTGCCGTCGTCCGGATTCCAGCGGTACACACGGAATTCGCGAAGCTCAGTTGCGCCTGCAGGCTTCGGCCAAGTCTTGCCGCCGGTGATCTTGGAGTTCTTCGGAAGTGCGAGTTCAACCATTCTGAAGGACCTTCGCTTTTCGATCAGTAAACACGCGCC
>JGI24705J35276_12237940_pt1 | contig 14316 bp, 12 predicted proteins | sample TergutNt197P4_FD_35276 | JGI IMG/M metagenome (IMG submission 35276) | reverse complement strand
CGCTTCTCGGCGGAAATCGCCGGCGTCCCGGAAATGGGCGCAATCGGCCGCGGCGAGGACATGGAGATCACGACCTATCTTGAGCACGCTCTGAGTTCGGAACTGCAGGGCAACCTTGTGGACATCTGCCCTGTCGGCGCGCTGACCTCGAAGCCTTACGCCTTTTCGGCGCGCCCCTGGGAACTTGGCAAGACCCAGTCGATCGATGTGATGGATGGCGTGGGGTCGGCGATCCGGGTCGACACCCGCGGCCGCGAGGTGATGCGAATCCTGCCGCGTATCAACGAGGCGGTGAACGAGGAGTGGATCTCGGACAAGACCCGCCACATCGTCGATGGCCTGCGCGCGCAGCGACTCGACCGGCCCTATATTCGCGAGAACGGCAAGCTGCGTGCGGCGAGCTGGCCGGAAGCGTTCGCCGCGGTCGCCGCCAAGGCGGGTGGCGTAAACGGCAAGCGGATCGGTGCGATCGCGGGCGACCTTGCTGGCGTGGAAGAAATGTTCGCGCTCAAGGATCTGCTCGCCAGGTTTGATTCGACCAATGTGGCGGTGCAGGGTGGCGATGCCTTCGATCCCAAGCTCGGCCGTGGCTCCTACATTTTCAACCCGACGATTGTTGGCATCGAACAAGCCGACGCACTGTTGATCGTTGGCGCCAATCCGCGCAAGGAAGCTGCCGTTTTCAATGCACGGATTCGCAAGCGCTGGCGTGCAGGCGGATTCAAGATCGGTCTGGTCGGTGCCAAGGTCGATCTGACCTATGATTACGATCATATCGGCGCCGGAACGGACACGCTGAGCGAACTCGTCGCTGGCAAGCACTCATTCGCTGGTGTTCTGAAGGACGCAAAGCACCCGGTGATCCTCGTTGGCGGGGGTGCCACGTCGCGCCAAGATGGCGCGGCCGTTCTCGCACTCGCCGCCAAGCTTGCGGAAGAGGTCGGCGCAGTGAAGGACGGCTGGAACGGCTTTGGCGTCCTGCATGAGACGGCGTCACGGGTTGGCGCGCTCGATATCGGGTTTGCGGTCAGCGCTGGCGGGCTGAATGCTGCGCAGATGACGACATCCGGCACGCTGGACATGTTGTTCCTGCTCGGTGCCGACGAGATCAAGGCGCCGGAAGGTACCTTTGTGGTCTACATCGGTAGCCATGGGGATCGCGGCGCGCACCGCGCCGACGTCATCCTGCCAGGGGCAACCTACACAGAGAAATCGGCGATTTACGTCAACACCGAGGGCAGGGTGCAGATGACCGGTCGTGCGGCGTTTCCGCCGGGCGAAGCCCGCGAGGACTGGGCAATCATCCGGGCGCTCTCGGAAGCGCTGGGCAAGAAGCTGCCTTATGATTCGCTTGCAGCATTGCGTCAGGAGATCTTTAAGGCAGTGCCACATCTGATTCGTATCGACCAGATCGAGGCGGGGAGCGCGGAGCAGGTGAGGTCGCTTGCTGGCAAGGGCGGCGCGCCGGAGAAGGCGCCGTTCAACTCTCTGATCGAGGATTTCTACCTGACCAACCCAATCGCGCGTGCATCTGCCGTGATGGCGGAATGCTCGCGTCTCGCCTCCGGGCATATGTTGACCGCAGCGGAGTGAGCGTGACGTAATGGAATTCCTCGAAAGCGCATTCTGGACTCTCTGGCCGTTGATCAAAATGGTCCTGGAGAGTCTGCTTGTCCTCGTTGTGCTGCTGATTGCGATCGCCTTCATCCTGTTGGCCGATCGTAAGATCTGGGCTGCGGTGCAGATTCGGCGCGGTCCGAACGTCGTCGGTCCGTGGGGGCTATTCCAGTCGTTTGCCGACTTCTTCAAATTCGTGCTGAAGGAGCCGGTCATCCCGGCTGGTGCCAACAAGGGGGTGTTCCTGCTCGCGCCGTTGGTCTCCTGCGTGCTGGCGCTTGCGGCCTGGGCGGTGATTCCCACCAACGCCGGCTGGGTGGTCTCCGACATCAATGTCGGCGTCCTCTACATCTTCGCGATTTCCTCGCTGTCCATCTACGGCATCATCATGGGCGGTTGGGCGTCGAACTCGAAATATCCATTCCTGGCCGCGCTTCGCTCCGCTGCGCAGATGGTGTCCTACGAAGTCTCGATTGGCTTCGTCATCATCACGGTGTTGCTGTGTGTCGGATCGCTCAATCTCTCGGCGATCGTGGAAGCGCAGAATGTGCGCGGAATAGGCAGCCTGATCGGCTTGCCACAGCTCACCATCCTGAACTGGTACGTCTGGCCGCTCTTGCCGATGTTCGTGGTGTTCTATGTCTCGGCGCTGGCGGAAACCAACCGTCCGCCCTTCGATTTGGTCGAAGCGGAGTCTGAACTCGTCGCGGGCTTCATGGTCGAGTACGGGTCGACGCCCTATCTGCTGTTCATGCTTGGCGAGTATGTCGCGATTTGCACGATGTGTGCGATGGCGACGATCTTGTTCCTGGGAGGCTGGTTGCCGCCAGTGGATCTGCCACCCTTCAACTGGGTGCCGGGGATCATCTGGTTCTCGCTCAAGCTCTTCTTCATGTTCTTCCTAATCTCGATGGCGAAGGCGATCGTGCCGCGCTACCGCTACGACCAATTGATGCGGCTTGGCTGGAAGGTGTTCCTGCCGCTGTCGCTGGTGATGGTGGTCGTGGTGGCAGGCGTGCTGCACTTCGCCGACATCGCGCCGAAGTGAGGTCGCCATGGGTATCAACATCAAGGCTACTGCGAACTCGCTTCTGCTGCGGGAATTCGTATCGGCGTTCTTCCTGACGATGCGCTATTTCTTCCAGCCGAAGCCGACCATCAACTATCCCTTCGAGAAAAATCCGATCTCGCCGCGGTTCCGGGGCGAGCACGCGTTGCGCCGCTATCCCAATGGCGAGGAGCGTTGTATCGCCTGCAAGCTATGCGAGGCAGTCTGCCCGGCGCAGGCGATTACCATTGAGGCCGGCCCGCGCCGAAACGACGGCACACGCCGTACCGTGCGCTATGACATCGACATGGTGAAGTGCATCTATTGCGGCCTCTGTCAGGAGGCCTGTCCGGTCGATGCGATCGTCGAAGGCCCTAACTTCGAATTCGCGACCGAGACCCGCGAGGAACTCTATTATGACAAGGCCAGGCTGCTCGCCAACGGCGACCGCTGGGAACGCGAGATCGCAAAAGCGATCGAGCTCGATGCGCCATACCGGTGAGGTGACAGCATGATCCTTCCCGCGCTGTTCTTTTATCTGTTCGCCGCCGTCTGTGTGGCGTCGGCGGCAATGGTGATTGTCTCGCGCAATCCCGTGCACTCCGTGCTGTATCTGATCCTCGCGTTCGTCAACGCCTCGGGTCTGTTCGTGCTCATGGGCGCCGAATTCCTGGCAATGATCCTGATTGTCGTCTACGTCGGCGCGGTCGCGGTGCTGTTCCTGTTCGTGATCATGATGCTCGACGTCGACTTCATCCAGATGCGCGAGGGTTTCACCAAATATCTGCCAGTGGGTGCGGTGATCGGCGGCATCTTTCTGGTGGAGCTGTTGCTGACGGTCGGCTTCTGGGCGATCAATCCCGATGTGGCGAAAACAATCACCGCGGCGATCCCGCCCGACGTCAGCAATACCGAGGCGCTCGGGCTTGTGCTTTATACGAAGTACGTCCACTACTTCCAGCTTGCTGGGATGGTGCTGCTGGTTGCGATGATCGGCGCCATTGTGTTGACGTTGCGCCACAAGGCAAACGTCAAGCGCCAGGATATCAACGTGCAGAATGCGCGCACGCCGGACATGGCGATGGCCGTGCGCAAGGTCGCCTCGGGACAGGGGCTGCAGGACGCTGACGCGGCGGAGTGGGTGCGATGACAATCGGGCTTGGACATTACCTCGCGGTCGGCGCGATCCTGTTCACGCTTGGGATCCTCGGCATCTTTCTGAACCGCAAGAACATCATCATTATCCTGATGTCGATCGAGCTGATCCTGCTCTCCGTCAACATCAACCTTGTGGCGTTCTCGACCTTCCACGGCGATATCGTTGGTCAGGTCTTTGCACTTTTGGTGTTGACCGTCGCTGCCGCCGAAGCGGCGATCGGTCTTGCCATCCTGGTGGTTTACTTCCGCAACCGCGGTTCGATCGAGGTTGAGGACGTCAATCTGATGAAGGGGTAACACCCATGGTTCGGAAGAGCGGATACAGGTTTTCCCTCGCGATAAACGCAACACGCGTTTGCGCGGCGATCATGCGCAAAGAGAAATAAGCTATGGTTCAGGCGATTGTATTTCTGCCGTTGCTGGGCGCCATTCTCGCCGGCCTGATCGCCATTTTCGGCGCGCATGCTCGCAACCCAAGCGGCGACACGGTTGATCATCACGGGGATGATCATGCAGCCCATAATGCCCACGTTGAGCACGGACAAGGCGACCACGGGCATGATGACCATCATGTCTCGGAGCCGGCCGCAGCAGGCTCGCGCGCGGCCGAACTGATCACCACTGCGCTGCTGTTCGTCGCAGCGGGGCTGTCCTGGGCCACGCTGTACCAGGTCGGCTTTATGCACAACAATGCGCCCACTATTGAGCTGCTGCGGTGGATCGACTCCGGCGATCTGCAGGTCGCCTGGGCGCTGCGGGTCGACACGCTCACGGCCGTGATGCTGGTCGTGGTCACGACCGTATCCTCGCTCGTGCATCTCTATTCCATCGGCTACATGGACGAGGACCCGCATCGACCGCGCTTCTTCGGCTATCTCTCACTGTTCACGTTCGCCATGCTGATGCTGGTGACATCAGACAATCTGGTGCAACTGTTCTTCGGCTGGGAAGGCGTCGGTCTGGCGAGCTACCTGCTCATTGGTTTCTGGTACCAGAAGCCTTCGGCCTATGCGGCGGCGATTAAGGCGTTTGTGGTCAACCGCGTTGGTGATTTCGGCTTCTCGCTCGGCATCTTCGCCGTCTTCATGCTGATCGGTTCGACCGACTTCGACACGATCTTCCATGCCGCACCCGCTCTCACCGGCAAGACGATCAATTTCCTCGGCTGGCACGCCGATGCATTGACGTTGGCGTGTTTGCTCCTGTTCATGGGCGCGATGGGCAAATCGGCGCAGTTCCTGCTGCACACTTGGTTGCCGGACGCGATGGAAGGCCCGACCCCGGTCTCGGCGCTGATCCATGCCGCGACCATGGTGACCGCGGGCGTGTTCATGGTGGCGCGTTTGTCGCCGCTGTTCGAACTAGCGCCAAATGCCCAGGCCGTGGTGATGTTCATCGGCGCGACCACGGCGTTCTTTGCGGCAACCGTTGGCCTTGTCCAGAACGACATCAAACGCATCGTCGCCTATTCGACCTGTTCGCAACTTGGCTACATGTTTGTGGCCATGGGGGCGGGGGCCTACTCAGTCGGCATATTCCATCTGTTCACGCACGCCTTCTTCAAGGCGCTGCTGTTCCTGGGCTCGGGCTCCGTGATTTATGCGATGCATCACGAACAGGACATCCGCAGGATGGGCGGATTGGCGCGGAAGATCCCGTATACCTATGCCGTGATGGTGATTGGTACCTTGGCCCTGACCGGATTCCCGTTCACGGCAGGCTACTTCTCCAAGGATGCGATCATCGAGTCCGCCTACGCTTCGCACAATTCGTTGGCAGCATATGGCTTCCTCCTGACCGTTATCGCCGCCGGCCTGACCTCATTCTATTCGTGGCGATTGATCTTCAAGACCTTCCACGGTCAGCCGCACGATCAAAAGCATTACGACGCGGCGCATGAGAGCCCGATTTGGATGCTGATCCCGATCGGTCTCCTGGCGGTCGGTTCGATTGCTGCCGGCTTCCCGTTCAAGGACTATTTCGCAGGCCATGGCATTGAGGAGTTCTTCCGCGAGTCAGTGAAGATGAATCCCCATATTATCCATGCGATGCACGAGATTCCGGCGGCTATCGGCTCCCTGCCGACGGTGATGATGATCGTTGGATTGGCTGTGTCGATTCTGTTCTACATCGTCTCGCCGCACCTGCCGGTCAAACTCGCAAACGCCATGCCGGGGCTGTATCGGTTCCTGCTCAACAAGTGGTATTTCGACGAGCTTTACGATGCGATCTTCGTGCGTCCGATGAAGTGGATTGGCCGCTTCCTCTGGAAGAAGGGCGATGGCCTCATCATCGACGGCCTCGGCCCCGACGGTGTTTCGGCGCGCGTTCTGGATATCACCCGCGGTGTGGTGAAGCTGCAGACCGGCTATCTCTATCACTACGCCTTCGCCATGCTGATCGGGGTGGCTGGCCTGATCACGTGGTTCATGTTCGGCTTTGGAGGCCAGTAAATGAACACTTGGCCCATCCTTTCTGTCGTCACCTTCCTGCCGCTGGTCGGCGCGCTGATCGTCTATCTGAGCCGCGGCGAGGATGAAGCGGCGAAGAACAATGCGCGCTGGATCGCACTCTGGACCACGCTGATCACCTTTGCGGTGTCGCTGATCCTGGTCTGGCGCTTTGATCCGTCAAACGCGGGCTTTCAGTTTGAAGAGAGCGCCCGGTGGATTGCGCCCGGCATCACCTATCACATGGGTGTCGACGGCATTTCGTTGCCCTTCGTGATCCTTACCACGGCATTGATGCCATTCTGCATCGTTGCAAGCTGGAAGTCGGTTACGAACCGTGTTCGTGAATACATGATGGCGTTCCTGATCCTGGAAACGCTCATGGTCGGTACCTTCTCCGCGCTCGACCTGATACTGTTCTATCTGTTCTTCGAAGGTGGCCTGATCCCGATGTTCCTGATTATCGGCGTCTGGGGCGGCCCGCGTCGGGTCTACGCATCGTTCAAGTTCTTCCTCTATACGCTGCTCGGATCGGTCCTGATGCTGCTCGCCATCATGGCGCTGTACTGGAACGGCCAGACGACTGACATTCCAACGCTGATGCACCTCGACGTGCCGCTGTCACGGTCGCTGCAGACCTGGGCGTGGCTTGCGTTCTTTGCGTCCTTCGCGGTGAAGATGCCGATGTGGCCGGTGCATACTTGGTTGCCCGATGCGCACGTCGAGGCGCCGACCGCTGGCTCGGTGATCCTGGCCGCGATCCTGCTGAAGATGGGGGGATACGGCTTCTTGCGGTTCTCGCTGCCGATGTTTCCGCTGGCGTCACATGACTTTGCGCCGCTGATCTTCACGCTCTCCGTCGTTGCGATCATCTATACCTCGCTGGTCGCGCTGATGCAGGAGGACATGAAGAAGCTGATTGCGTACTCATCCGTCGCGCATATGGGCTTCGTCACCATGGGCATTTTTGCGGGCTCCGTGCAGGGCGTCGCTGGCGGTGTGTTCCAGATGATCTCTCACGGCATCGTCTCCGGCGCACTGTTCCTCTGCGTCGGCGTGGTCTACGACCGTATGCACACCCGCGAGATCGCGGCCTATGGGGGCCTCGTGAACCGGATGCCGCTCTATGCGCTTGTGTTCATGGTCTTCACCATGGCCAATGTGGGGCTGCCCGGTACGTCTGGCTTTGTCGGCGAGTTCATGACGCTAGTCGGCACCTTCAAGGTCTCGATCCCAACGGCATTCTTCGCAACCACCGGCGTCATCCTGTCGGCTGCCTATGCGCTCTGGCTCTATCGCAAGGTCGTGTTCGGGGCGCTGGTGAAGCCATCGCTGGCAAGCATCAAGGATCTTACCTTCCGTGAGGGCCTTACGCTGTTCCCGCTGATTGCGCTGACCATCCTGTTCGGCGTCTATCCGAAGCCGGTGCTCGATATGTCGGCCGCCTCGGTCCAGCAACTCGTCAACAATTACAACTCCGCGGTGACGGCTGGTGTGAAAGCCGCCGCGCTGCTGCAGTAACGCGGCAGGGTGAGGATATCGCCATGAGCTTTGAGATTGCAGGTTATCAACTGGGGCTGGCGGTACCCGAGCTCGTGCTCGCGGTCGGCAGCATGGCGCTGTTGATGCTAGGTGCCTTTCGCGGTCGGGGGGCCACGAAGGCCATCACGATGCTCGCGATCGTACTGTTGATCGTAACGGGGGTCCTGGTGTTGCTGCTGCCTGCGGGCAAGCAGGTGAGCTTCGGCGGCAGCTTCATCGTGGATGACTTTGCTCGCTTCCTGAAGATTTTGGCTTTGATCGGCTCGGTTGCTACCCTGGTTCTGTCGACGGAATTCCTGTCGAAGCCATCGCGCCGCATCTTCGAATATTCGATCCTGGTGCTGCTTTCGACGCTTGGCATGATGGTGCTGATCTCGGCAGGCGACCTGATCTCGCTCTATCTTGGCCTTGAGTTGATGTCGCTTGCTCTCTACGTGGTGGCCGCCAGCCATCGTGACAACGTCAAGTCCAATGAGGCTGGCTTGAAGTATTTCGTGCTGGGTGCGTTGTCATCGGGCATGCTGCTTTATGGCGCCTCGCTCATTTATGGTTTCACGGGAACCGTCAATTTCGCCGGTATCGCGGCCACGATCAAATCTGCCAATGTCGGTCTGGTGTTTGGTCTCGTGTTCCTGCTGGCAGGGTTGTGCTTCAAGATCTCCGTCGTGCCGTTCCATATGTGGACGCCGGATGTCTATGAAGGTGCGCCGACGCCGGTAACGGCATTCTTCGCCTCCGCGCCGAAGGTCGCCGCACTCGCCGTCCTCACCCGGGTGACGCTGACGGCCTTCCCGGGCATTCTGAGCCAATGGCAGCAGATCCTGGTCTTCGTCGCAATCGCCTCGATGGCGCTTGGATCGTTTGCTGGAATCGGACAGAAGAACATCAAGCGGCTGATGGCCTATTCGTCCATCGGCCATATGGGGTTCGCGCTGGTGGGTCTCGCCGCTGGCACTCCGGAAGGCGCGGAGGGCGTGCTCGTCTATATTTCGATCTACGTGGCGATGACGCTTGGCTCCTTCGCCATCATCCTGGCGATGAAGCGCAACGGCAAGCACGTTGAAAACATCAGCGACTTCGCCGGCCTTTCGCGGACCAACCCGCTGCTCGCCTTCTTCTTCGCGATGCTGTTGTTCTCGCTCGCGGGCGTGCCGCCGCTGGCGGGCTTCTTCGCCAAGTGGTACGTCTTCGTGGCGGCGATTAAGGCCGACATGTTCACGCTCTCGGTCATCGGTGTGCTGACCAGCGTCGTAGGCGCCTTCTACTATCTGGCGATCGTCAAGACGATGTATTTTGATGAACCGCTGGCCAAGCTCGATCCGGTGCGCGTCGAAGTGCGCACGGTTCTGGCGATCGCCGGGCTCTTCAACATACTCTTTGTCTTCTTTGCGGCACCATTGGTGACCATGGCAAGCGCCGCAGCCAAGTCGCTGTTTTAGGATGAGGTTCGCGCTCGGTCCTCGCTCCGCTTCCGCAGGTTACGGGCTCGCTGTTTTTGATCAGGTTGGCTCCACGAATGCGGAGGCGATGGTGCGGGCCCGTGAGGGCGAGTGCGGGCCGATGTGGTTTGTGACGAGCGAACAGACTGCTGGGCGCGGCCGGCGGAATCGTCCCTGGGTCGCGCCGCGCGGCAACTTGGCCAGCAGCATCTTGGAAGTGCTGGATGTTGCGCCAGCTGTCGTGGCGACCTTGGGATTTGCCGCGGGGCTCGCCGCTGAGAAGGCGCTTCGTCAGGTGAGCGTTGAGGCGGCTCGTAGCTCGGCGGTGCTGAACGCACCGAATTTCTCCCTGAAGTGGCCGAACGACGTACTCGCGGACGGGAAAAAAATTGTCGGCATTAATATGGAGGCGGAACCAGCCTCCATTGGCGGATTGGCGGTCGTGGTCGGAATCGGCGCAAATGTTGTGGCTGCGCCCGATGGGACGCCGACACCGGCGATATCGCTCGCCGCGCTTGGGATTCAGATCAGCGCAGAAGAGTTGTTTGCGGCGCTTTCCGATAGCTGGGCCGAGTTTCGTGGCATTTGGGACAATGGCCGGGGCTTCAACCAGCTGCGAGAATTGTGGCTTGCTCGCGCGGCCGGACTGGGGCAGCCGGTCGCAATCAGGTCGGGGTCTTGTACCATTGAGGGTACCTTCGACATCATCGACGAGCAGGGCTGCATGATCGTACGAACGCCAGAGGGCAGACAGGTGCCGATCACCGCGGGCGATGTCTATTTCGGTTCGGCAGCTTCAGTGGGAACTGCATGATGGCTCGGCCTGACGAACTTGTCTTTGCGCCGCTCGGTGGGGTCGGCGAGATCGGCATGAACCTGTCGATCTATGGTCTGGGCAATCGACACCAACGCTCCTGGCTCGCGGTCGATCTCGGTGTCTTCTTCGGCGACGAGGAGCATCTGCCGGGCATCGACCTGATCATGCCGGATGTCCGCTTTCTCGAAGCCGAGCGGCGGAATCTGATGGGGCTGGTGTTGACGCATGCCCATGAGGATCATTTTGGCGCCATCATCGACCTCTGGCCAAGGCTGGAATGTCCGATCTACGCGACCAGGTTCAGTGCCGCACTGTTCGAAGCCAAATGCGCAGCTGAGCGAAACCCGCCAAAGATCCCCGTAACGGTGGTTCCGTCGGGTGGCCGTGTCGATATCGGGCCGTTCAATGTCGAGTTCATTCCAGTTGCGCACTCGATTCCTGAATCGCACGCACTCGCGATTCACACTGAAGCCGGCACAGTGCTGCATACCGGTGACTGGAAGATCGACCCGACCCCGATCATTGGCGAGCCCACCAACGAGCAGCGGCTGCGGGAATTGGGCGAGGAGGGCGTGCTTGCCCTGATCGGCGATTCCACCAACGCCGTGCGCGAGGGCCGCTCGCCCTCCGAGGTCGAGGTCGCAAAGACCATCATTGAACTGGTGAAGCAGGCCAAGGGCCGCGTTGCCGTGACGACGTTTGCTTCCAACGTCTCGCGCATCAAGGCAGTCGCAGCTGCCGCCAAGGCTGCGGACCGCGAAGTCGTCGTGGTCGGGCGCGCCATGAACCGTGTAGTGCAGGTCGCCCGCGAGACCGGCTATCTCGACGACGTGCAGAACTTCCGCTCGACCGATGTCTACGGCCATCTCCCACCGGACAAGGTGTTGACGCTCTGCACTGGCAGTCAGGGCGAGCCGCGCGCGGCGCTTGCGCGTATCGCCAATGATGACCACCCGGAAGTCACGCTCAACAAGGGTGATTGTGTCATCTTTTCCTCGCGTACCATTCCAGGCAATGAAAAGGCTATCGGGTCGATCGTCAGCGGCCTCATCTCGCAGGGGATTGAGATCATCACCGATCGCACCCATCTCGTTCATGTCTCCGGCCATCCAAGGCAGGACGAATTGCGCGAAATGATCGCCTGGACACGACCTCGATTGTTGATTCCAGTCCATGGTGAGGCGTTGCACCTGCATGAACATGCCAAGCTCGCACGCGCCGCCGGCGTGCCGCGCGTCCTGGTTTGTCGCAATGGCGACCTGGTCAAGCTTGGGCCGGGCGATCCTGGCATTGTCGGCGAGGTGCCCTCGGGGCGCCTTTACAAGGACGGCAACATTCTGGAAGACGCCAAATCGCGCGCGGTGGGCGATCGCCGCCGAATGGCCTTCTCCGGCTGCGTTTTCGTGGCGATCGCCATGACGGCGCAGGGCGAACTTGCCGATGATCCCCAGGTTGATCTCGCCGGGGTCCCAGTGAAGAATAGAGCAGGCGAGGCCTTTGACGACATTGTCTTTGATGTTGTGGTCTCGACCGTGGAAGGTCTGCCCAAGCCCCGGCGTCGCGATCCCGATGCGCTTGCGGAGTCGGTTCGACGCGCAGTGCGGGCAGCGGTTTACGAACACTGGGGCAAAAAGCCCCCCTGTTTGGTACATGTGCTGACGGTTTAAGTGGCGACGGTTTAAGCGGGCTTGCGTAGCCTTTGCCTGTGCATCAACTTGGTTCTTATTGTCGTAGGTTTTCTCGGAAAACCGCAGGGCTCTGACGCGGCTCTTCGGGTCCGAAACCTGTTCAGGGAGAAGAAATATGCTGGGCCGGCTCAACCATGTAGCGATCGCGACCAAGGATGCCGCCAAGGCTGCCAGAATCTATGGCGCGGCGTTCGGGGCGCAGATATCGGAAGCGGTGCCGCTGCCCGAGCATGGCGTCATCACCGTGTTCGTCACGCTGCCCAACACCAAGATCGAATTCATTGAGCCGCTGGGCGAGGGCTCGCCAATCGCAAAATTCCTGGAACGCAACGCCGACGGCGGCATTCACCATGTCTGCTACGAGGTCGCCGACATCATCGCCTCACGCGACATCCTGGTCAGGGAAGGGGCGCGGGTGCTTGGCGACGGCGTGCCAAAGATCGGCGCGCACGGCAAACCAGTACTCTTCCTGCACCCGAAGGATTTCTCGGGTGCACTCGTGGAGATCGAGCAGGCGTGAAGTAGGCATGGTCTATCAGATATCAACTGCACTCGCGATCTACTTCGTGCTGTGGTGGGTCGTGCTGTTCGTGATGTTGCCCCTCGGCGTGCAGAGCCAGCACGAGAGCGGCGGGGGTGTACCGGGCACTGATCCCGGAGCGCCAATCCTGACGCGGATGGGCAGCAAGCTCATCTGGACCACGCTGCTGTCCGCGGTTGTTTTTGCGATCGGAATGGCCGCCTATCGCGCTGGCTATCTTTCGATCGAGCGATTGTCGAAATTGATGGGAATGCCGTTCTAAGCAGGCTTGTTTGTTGGGACTTGAAGTCGGCACCAGCGGCGCGAAAAAAAAGCGGGGCCCCGGCCCCGCCAAAAAACTACATTACCCCTTTGACCCCGATTTCTAAGATTTGATTTTGATTGATGGGGCGACGCTTTTTTGTGCGTCAGGGGCTCCTCCCGAGACTTGGACCACCAGGCTTGAACTCTCTCGGCAAGCCCGAGGTTCCGATGCTAGTTCAACTTTTTCATCTTGCAACCACTTTCAGCAACGATCGTTCAAAATTCGTACGGTCCACGAAATGATTGCGATCATTGCCGGGTAACTCATTGGAATGCTTGGAACCACGGGTACATCAATTGCAGGTAGCATAGTAACGTGATGCAGGGTGTCGGCCTGAACCTGCAATACCTTTCCGCTACACCCGCCTGTGGTCTGGCAAAATCGGGGGCGGCTGTCGTGAATGCCCGCCTCCGCGCATTTGGACGAGGTCCACCCTCAGGCAATTGACGTTGACGCCGCACAGACGCGTTCGATATCTGGAACAATCAACCGGCCGCGAAAAGCCTGTTCTGAAAGACAACAGCCCAACAAGAAGGAGCTTTCCAGTGAATAGTTTACTGGTCCGATTTGCGACCTTGTCCGCGAGCTTGGCTCTGCTCATCGCGCCCGCGAGCGCGCAGGAAGCCAAAACTGGAGATCTTGTCATCACGCAAGCCTGGGGCCGGGCCACGCCCGGCGGCGCCAAGACCGGCGGCGCCTATCTGACGATCGAGAACAAGGGGACTGCGCCTGACCGGCTGCTCGGGGGATCGACCGATGTCGCCAGCAAGGTCGAAGTCCACGACATGGTCGTGGAGGATGGCGTGATGAAGATGCGGTTGCTCGACAAGGGGCTTGTCATCGAGCCGGGCAAGACCGTCAAGCTCGCTCCAGGCGGCCTCCACCTGATGTTCATCGATCTGAAGAGCCCGCTCAAGCAGGGCGACAAGGTGCCGGTGACGCTGCAATTCGAAAAGGCGAGCAAAGTGGAGGTCTTGTTCCCAATGGAAGCTGTGGGCGCAAAGGCGCCGGGTGGGCAGACGCCGGGTGCGGCGGCTGACGAAAAAGGCGATCACATGCAGATGCCAATGCATAAGGACCACGAGCATTCCGGCATGAAGTAAGCTGGCAACGCAAAGAAGACGTGTGATCCGGCGCCAGCTGCCGGATCATGGCATCATTCTTGAGCCAGCCCTCTTGAGTGAGCAAAAATGATTGGAATTTCGCTGTGTTAGCGGCTTTTCCTCGTTCCTGGCCTTGTGTTTTGGTTGCCAATCCGGTTTCACTGCGGACCTCCCTGATTCCCAGAGTGTACCCATGCGATTATCCCGGTTTTTTCTCCCGATTCTAAAGGAAAACCCGAAAGAGGCTGAGATCGTCTCGCATCGTCTGATGCTGCGCGCCGGCATGATGCGGCAGGAGGCTGCGGGCATCTACGCTTGGCTGCCGCTCGGGTTTCGGGTGCTGAAGAAGATCGAGCAGATTGTGCGGGAAGAGCAGGATCGGGCCGGAGCGCTTGAACTGTTGATGCCAACGCTGCAGCTCGCCGACCTCTGGCGCGAGAGTGGCCGCTACGACGCCTATGGTCCGGAAATGCTGCGCATTGCCGATCGGCACAAACGCGAGCTCCTCTATGGGCCGACCAATGAGGAAATGATCACCGAGATCTTCCGCGCCTATGTGAAATCCTACAAGAACCTGCCGCTCAACCTCTATCATATTCAATGGAAATT
>JGI24705J35276_12237941_pt1 | contig 14326 bp, 5 predicted proteins | sample TergutNt197P4_FD_35276 | JGI IMG/M metagenome (IMG submission 35276) | reverse complement strand
TTTATTTGTTTCCAACAACAAAAATACTACTCGAGGGCGAAACCTCATAGGGAGTAGCCTTCTTTTTTTTAGTCGGTCAGTAATGATTTCTTTTTGTTTTTCCCAGTCCCAAATCCTGACTGTCCTATCACATGATCCTGAAGCAACATATTTGCCATCAGGAGAAAAACATACACTATTCACACCGCCTGTGTGTCCATTTAATTTTCTTATTTCTTTTTTGTTTTTCCAGTTCCAAATCCTGACAATATTATCTGATGCTCCTGAAACGATATATTCCCCATCAGGAGAAACACACACATCACTAATGCTGTGGTCTCGGTCTCCTTCTAATTTTATTATTTCTTTTTGTATTCTCCAATCCCAAATCCTGATTGTACTATCAAATGATCCTGCTGAAGTAACATATTTTCCATTAGGGAAAATACATATACTTGACGCACCGCGGTAGTGTGGTTCAAATTTTCGAATTTCTTTTGTGTTTTCCCAGTCCCAAATCCTGACTGTACTATCACTTGATCCTGAAGCAATATATTTGTTATCAGGAGAAAAACACACATTGTTCACGATGTTTCCGTGTCTTTCAAGTTCTCTTATTTCTTTTTGTTTTTTCCAGTCCCAAACCTTGACAGTCATATCCTCTCCTCCCGAAACGATATATTTCCCATCAGGAGAAACATAAACACTACTCACAACGCCTGTGTGTCCTTCCAGTTTTTTTATTTCTTTTTGTTTTTCCCAGTCCCAAACTCTGACTGTCTTGTCACTTGATCCTGAAACAACATATTTGCCATCAGGAAAGAAATACGCACTATTCACCATGTGGTCTATTAATAATTTTTTTATTTCTTTTGTGTTTTCCCAATCCCAAATCCTGATTGTACTATCTCCTCCCGAAACGATATATTTCCCATCAAGAGAAAAATGCACACTACACACACCGCTTGAGTGTCCTTCTAATTTTTTTATTTCTTTTTGTTTTTTCCAGTCCCAAATCCTGACTGTTCTATCCATTGAGCCTGATACGATATATTTACCATCAGGAGAGAAACACAAGCTATTCACATATCCCGTGTTTCCTTCCAGTTTTTTTATTTCTTTTTGTTTTTCCCAGTCCCAAACCCTGATATCATCATCTGAACCCGAAACAACATATTTCCCATCAGGAGAGAAACACACACCATTCACATATCCCGTGTGTCCTTCCAGTTTTTTTATTTCTTTTTGTTTTTCCCAATCCCAAATCCTGACTGTACTATCAGCTGATCTTGAAGCAATATATTTCCCATCAGGAGAAAAATGCACACTTTCCAAAGTGCCTGAGTTTCCTTCCAGTTTTTTTATTTCTTTTTGTTTTTTCCAGTCCCAAATCCTGATTTCATAACCTGAACCCGAAACAACATATTTTCCATCAGGGGAAAAACACACACCAGTCACGCCTCTAGTGTGTCCTATTAGTGTTGTTATTAGCGCATCTTCGGGCGTGTGCATATAGTGGCGCGGTTTAAGCCAGGGATAATCGGTATATTTGTCTATTTCAATTAATAATGCTTTAATTTTCGGATTTTCTATCTCCTTTAATCTTCCCCATAACTGAGTAGGCAGGTTTTTAACATAATCCTTTAAAACATGCGAAGACATGATTAACGTATCTTTTACCAGAATTACATGATCATTATTATCGGATTCGTTGTCAATGTAATGGTAATCATTGATGGTGTTGAATATATCCGACAGTTCGGTTTTGTTTTTAATCCAACGATAGGTTGAAAGTATTTTTTCTAAAACGCTTGTATTTTCCGCTTCTTTTAAATGATAGGGCAATTCATTGAAGTCACGGATTGTCTGTCCTCTAAAACTAAAATCACCGTCAGGGTCTGCCTGTTGTTTAAAATAGTCAGCTAAAATCGTGTTGTATCGTATTTTATCCTTGATATATCTTTCTTTTGCCGCTAATTTAAAGGCTTCATAAAAATAGTCTGTTCGCCCTTCTCTTCTTGCCATAAAAGGTTTGACTTGACGAATATAAAGCCTGATTGCTTGAACTAACTTTTCCTCATCTATATCCAATTCTTTCTGCATACACGCAACCATTTCTTTTTCCGAAAGTCCGTTTCTTGCATTTGCTAAAAGTCCGAATAATAGAGGTGTGAATTGTGCCGAGTTGATGTTCAAGACGTTAATTTCTCTTTCCAACCGGCTTAATACGGTGTCGAACGCTTCTTTAGGGGTTTTGCCGAATTTTTGTATTTCTGCCGGTAGCTGGTCGAATGAACCGAAAGTTCGCAGTTCGGAAAGGATTATTTTCAGGTATAACGGATTTTTGGAACCGTCGGATTCGCATATCGTGTCGATTTGCCTGTCGTCGAGCGATTTCAGGTATTTTTTCAGATAATCGTTGATGAGTTTTTCCTTTTCTTCCTTGTTATCGAATGGCTTTACCCGGGAATGACTGACGTTTTGCAAATTTGCTGCGACAGCCGTTAATTTTTCATCTTTATCGTCTTCCTTAAAACTTACAATCACTTTCAGGTTTGCGGGCAGTTGTTCGGGAAGCCATTCGAGCATCGTCATACCGTCGGGCAACTGATTGATGGCGTCAATTATGATAACGGTTTTTTTCTGAGCCAACTTTTTGAATAAATCATCAATCTTATTCTGTATGTCTTTTAGCGTGTCGGGGCATGTAACCTTGGCTTCATTAAAAATTGTCTTCCAAAGCGAATACTGTTGCGAACATAAATCGGATGCGCCGCAAAACCGGTTGAAAAATCGCACATGGTGTTTTTGGCTTTCTTTGGTGATGAAATTGGCAAGCAACATGCTTTTGCCGTAACCGGCAGGTGCGGTCAAAACAAATATGCCGTTTTTATCATTTGAGATATAGTCGTTCAACGCATCAAAATCGCCTTCGCGGGAGATAAAGCCTTCGCTGTTCAGTTCGATAAACAGCGATTGCTGGTCTAAATCCCTTTCCAAATCGGAAGCATATACAAATTCATCTTTTCTGTCCGGAAATTCGTTGCTGATTTCCAATTTTAGATGCTCAATGATCATGTCTTTTAACCCGGTTCCATTGGTCATAAAATCAGTTAATCTGCCCTGTTCCGCGCCGTCAGTTCTGTCGACAATGTTGTTATTCCGGTCTCTGACTTTCAGCAATTCAGGAGAAAGCGTGTTTTTGTCCCATTTGCATTCATAATCAGTTGCATCATTCCATCTATTTCTGATTTTCTCCTTAAAATTTTCAAGTTCACTGTCAACTGATTTTTCATCAGTTTCGCCTGCATTTGTGAAAATTTTCTTTTGCGCATCCGTCAAGCCGGCCACATAATCTGGATTCCTGAAATAAAAAAGCGCATGATTAACAGGTATTTCCGGCTTTTCTTTCCCGTCGACAATATGCCGCATGGGCGCTAACAGCGCATGTTCTATTTCCATTTCCGTAACGGAACGTCGACCAAGAAGAGCTGCAACTTCAGGATATTCCGTTAAAGTTTCAGGGCTTACTTCCGCAGGCGACCAGCCCCGCCGCTGCCCTAAAAAGCATAAAAAGAAAGGCCTGCATTTGGTCAATGTTATTCAAACAGGCCAAAACCGTATGATTCGAACTTGAATTTTCCTCCGTCACACCCCACCTTAGATCGACGTCTACCAAGTGTATCTTTCTGTTTTCGCACCATTCGCGCAGTTCGGAAAAAACATCTTTCACAAGGAAATCCCTTTCGGCGTGCATATCGTTGAATGTGCTGCTGATGAAGATTGTTACTTTTTGCCAGTTTTTGTTGTGTTTCTCAAATTTGTATTTTGTTTATTCTTTCAACCTTTTTTGCATTGCAAATGCTTATACTCACAGCTGCCGAATTATAAATTCGGCAGGACGGGTAACTCACGAAAATCTGTATGTCTTTGGGTAACATATTTCTCCTTCATTTCTATCGTTACCGTAGGTCGGGGTCATTCGAACAGATCAGCTTTCATAGGCTCTTCAATAGATAACATGAGTACTGCACTTTTTGTATCCAGCACAAAAATTTTAGCAAAATTTGACCATACATAAATCCATGCGATTTCACTTGGCCATGAAATTTCTGCAACGAGGCTGTTCTTCTTCCAGTCCCACAGGCAAATGCACCTAGCCATCTCGTCAGAATTATACGAAACCGTTACAAACCATTTACCGTCTTCACTAATGACGATGTGGTCAGGACTGAGCAACTTGTCCACATCGTCGTTCAAAATCATTGCAAGACTCCAAAAATCCTCTGGCCAAATACGTTTTCCGCTTGGCAACTCATACACAGCCGGGTAACGCCATGTCGGTAATTTTTTTTCTTGTATTTCACTATACGGTTTTTCTCCGTTCATTCTTTCCACCGATACGCACAAGCGCATATCTTCGGTAACCGTTCGACCATGCCGGGCATTATATAGACGATAATCTGCTTCGGATGTATCACCTCTGTCATGCGTCCAGACAAAATCACCGACTCCACAATGTGGAAGTTTTTGCATTTGCCATTTTTGGGTATCCAGTATATAAGCGGCAGCACCTTTGTTGTAACAATCCATAAAGAGCACCTGTTTGCCGCGAAATCGTACCCAGCCGATGCGGTATGGCCCCTTGTGCTCCTTGTCTTCAAAGCAGTGTTCGTACAGTACTCGACCGCAGTGACCTTGCTCTTCTATTTTCAGGACACGCACCCGTTTCCCGTCTAGTATCCCCAAGAACGCTTCACAATGCGACAGAAAAATCAAGTCGGTGATAGAAGCCAAATCATAAGGCTTCGGTTCGGTTAAACTCTGACTCAGTTTCGGTGGAATGGTATAGTTGTCAAACGGAATATTTACATGTTTTACTGTCCCTTGCAATATACAGGGTTCCATGATACAGAGATAGCCGTTTCCCATCCCTGCAACGAACTGGCGTGGGTCGGAGAAAACAATCCTATTGACTCTATCCTTGAAAAAATTGGAATACTCGACAGATTTATCCTGAACGTCGTCAATGTCAAGATGTCCACTTTTGGACTCCATGACCTGACGGCTGTAATCTTTGAAGTCTTCTTCGCGTATGATTATCAGTTTTCCATCGGACATCGCCCATATCAAAATTCCATTTCCGCGGGAAATTGTGGTGATATCGTGTGGCACCGGAGCCGTGACAACAGGTGTAGAGTTGTCGGTGAAATCCGCTAACGTCAAAAGGCTTCTATATTTGCTGCGTACTAGTGCCATGACGGAGTTTCCATCTGGTGCGGGCAAAAAATCGGAAACGTCGAATTCATCAATGCTTTCGCTTAAAAAGCCGCGTCCAGAGGCGTAATATGTCTTGTTGCGGGGATACCATGTCTCCACGCTTTCCTTCGAAGTACTCTGCGAAGAATCGCTTCCTGCGGTTGCTGTGAAATACACGCTTGCATCGGCTGACATGGTTGCATACATGAAATTTTTTTCTTCCGAAAGAATTTTTTGTGTGATGACACCCATACGTAAATCCAAAACTAAGGGAATACAACAACCATGATTCATGAGATTATTATTCACAGCCAGCGTACCCGATTCATCAACGCACAATACGCCGGATGCTTCCCACGTTTCTATTTCTTCATCATTTGCATTTTGAATCGGCGTTTCCTTTGTTGCCCCTGTGGCCAGATCCGCAGATACGATTGTATCTTTTTTCAGCCAAATCACACGCCCTACCGCATGGGCAACATCATACGCCAATCCAGCTGCTTCAGGAAATGTACGCACCCGAGAGCGAGATGCGACATCCCAAACCCCCAGCCCATCTTTTTCCATGAGCAACAAGTGTCTCCCCTCGTTTGTCAAAACAAGTTTGTTCCACCAAAGAATGCGATCTTCTACCGCAACGCTTTGCTCGAAGCATCCATCCTTTGTGATAAAAAGAAGTTTTGATGATTGGGAATGTTTTTCTTGGCTATACAAAAGTAGAATCGTTTGTCCGTCATCGGCTATTGCCACCGCCAACGCCTTAACAAAATCTTTGGCAACCTTTTCAATCCGCCACTGCTCCACACGACTGGGTAAATGGATGCAACGTACCGTGCCGTCCGTATTGGCCACTACGAAATACACCCCCGAGGCACTCAGTGCCAGAGTACCGACAGGCTCTTCGCTCTTCAGTAAGGATTTTTTACTTTTCGTGACAAACACTTCGTAGCCCTCATATAAATTATTGAGAGCAAGCAGGCTGCCCGAACGGTTTGTACTGAGGGATACTACCTTGCCGCTCACAACTTTATCCGTGATGACATAGCCCTCCACGCCTCCCGGTACAGGCAGGCAAGGTGAAAGCGGGCGTAACCATGTGTACGGAAGGGATGTTCTGTCTGACCCAGCACCTTGCCGAACGCTAACGTGCTCTTCTCGTAAAGTATATGGAAGAGATTTCCAACTTGAATCAGCATCATGTGCATCATTCGGAAACTCCACCACATAAGTACTCGGACGGGTTCTATGGTCGACGAAGTCATCAAGAAAGCGTGCGAGTACGGGATATTCTTTGCGTAGCGCCGTTAATCGTCCCGTCAATTGGAAAGGCAGTTGTTTTAAGTTATTGCGAACATAGGGTTCGGCAGCCATCAAGGCATCCGCAAGAAGCACCAACGATTTTTTTTCGTCGTCGTCAAAACTCTCGAATTCGTTGCAAAGTGCCAAATCCTCGAGAACGCTGGTCATCATCCCTTGTTCTATGCGGCGTTGCAGGTAAAAATAATTCAGCATTCGAACACGGTATTCATCCATGTCGTCAGCTCGTACCAATTGCCATACGAGTTCCTTCAGCGCATGATTTGACAATGCCTCTGCGGAAGTGTGCTCGTGTCGGACATGTCCGCCAAAAAAGCGTGCAAGATCGTCATGCCACTGCGTGGAGGGATCTTCGTCCGTATATCGGGCAATCACAGCCTTCTTCAACGCTTCATAGTGAAAATAGACCCGACCTTCTTGGCGACCGATATAAGGTCGCAGTTGCCGTAAAATCAGCTGCACCGTGTCGCGTGCATCCGTGCGTTGCTCCTTCGGGATTTTTTGACCTTCTTCTTCCGTCACCGCCATGAGCAGGAGTGACAATTCCTCCACGCTCAGACCGTAACGGCTATGCGCTAAACAGCCAAGACTCACACGGACAGCCGATGCAAACTCCAGCGGGGCGTCCACCCGCTCGTTTTCCAAACGGTTCAAGACTGCGTTGAAGGCCGATTGTGGCGTATTCCCAAATGTTCCCGTGATGGCTTTTTTCATATTTTCGTAGCTACCGAAAACACGTAGTTCTTGGAGAACGATTTTGAGGAACAACGGGGTTTCCGCGCCAGACATCGTCACAAGGATTTTGCGAATATCAGGGTTAAGTTCCTTGAAGAAATATCTGAAATATGTGTCGATAATCTCTTCGCGTACAGATTCTGGAGCCCCCTTCGGATTAATTTCGGTAACGAGCCAATTATCCTTCTGGTCTCGAAGAAGCTTTGTGGCGTTATCCGGGTCTGATTGTAAGCTGATAATCAGTTTCACACCCGGGGGCAGTCGCGGTGGAATCCAGTCCAAACCCAGCAGACCGCTTTGTAGCTGGTTCAGAGCATCGATAACCAGCACAACTTTACCTTGCCGCCCACAGTCTGCCAGCAAAGTCTTGAAAGAAGTAAATAGTTCCTCTCCTCGAAGAGGGATGTCCCACTCCAGTGAATAAACCTTACACATTTGCTCCATGATTGATCGGATAAGTGAATCCTCGGAGATGGAAGCCTCGCTTCCTCCGATAAAACGGGAAAAAACATGGCAGCTTTTTTCATTCGGAAGACGTCCTAGCCAATCAGCCAGACAGCTCGTCTTGCCGGAGCCCATGATGCCCGTCAGCGCACAAATGCGCGTATCGCTTTCATCTTTCAGATATGCTTCAAGCGCTTGGGTCTGCTCGGACAGAGGAATGAAACCCTGGGCAGCACGCTGACGGAATTGCTCTTGTTCGTTAATCTCGCGCTCCAGTGGCGTATACATGGGGGGACTCTCAGGGACATTGAACTCTTTGGCGATTGCCTTTTGTAACACGTCCAGAATGCGATGCTCCAAGGCTTGGCCATCTTCGTCCTCGAATTTTCCAAGACGCCCCTTGGACAGGCGGCGGTTGTAGTCTTCTGCCCGCTTCAGCATTTCACCTTGTATCGTGCCATCGGGAGAGACCTCTACACTGGCGCGGTTGCGCCAACACTCCGCCCAGTCGGACAGAGCCGTCCGCCAATCCTCGCTGTCTCGGAGAGCGCTGGTTGGAAACTCGGTAGGCAACGCGATTTCCGGCGTAGCGGCTTCTGGAAGCCATTGACAAGTATAGGGAAAAGGTTTCTTTTCCTTGGGGATTTTTGGAATGACCAGATCATCCCAGCGTTCACAATCCGCCTCGTTTTGATAGACATGTAAAGTATCCTTGAATTCAATGTTGTCAAGGTAACTTTTGTCTCTTCGGAAAAAGAATGCGTGTTCCACCGCTTTGCCATCACGGGTTTTACCTTCTTCATCCACGAATGTCCCATTATGCATAGGGTCAATCAGCGCATGCATAATCTCCATTTCCGTCGCGGATTCGCCAAGGTGGTTACGTAACTTTTTATAAAGCTCAAAGGTCTCTTCGCATATCTCTCCTTTTTGGGGATCCGGCACCCAACCCCGACGTTGCCCCATGAAACACAAGAAAAACGGACGGCAGCGGTCGATGCGATCCAGGCAGATTTCAATCACGCGCCGGTTTTGCACCGCGTCAACTTCCGTTACGCCCCAGCGCAAATCAATGTCCACGAGGTTCAACTGTCGTTCAGCGCACCACTGTGACAATTCAGGGAATACCCGCTTGATCAGGTAATCCCGCTCTGCGTGCATATCGTTGAACGTGCTGGAAATGAATATGTAAACGTCGCGCCACATAACACCATCTCAATCAAGCCAACCACAAGCCAAACGATACCCTTTGAAATAGACAAGCCCTAAGCCATCACACGATTCAGGACAAGGCGAAATGTCTTCGACGATTGCCTCATAATACTGCCCTATGTACAGTTTATTATCAAATTTGTGAGTTCTGACTAGATACGAGGCGTAGTCTTTAATATCCTCTCCTACATATCGTGCCACTTTTTCCGCAAAATGTTCTTCTCTATTCTCAACAGGAATGGGGTCATATAAAAATTTGGTCATGTTGGATTGCATAAGATCAAAAACGTCTATAGGCTTACCCACCCATTGGCGACCAGCGGCTTCTGCACACTTGATAGCGGTGTCAAATTGGCTTGAATTTATTGAAATCGAACTCACGTTTGGATTTGTTGCCGCTTGAAAATACCAAAGGCAAAGCGAATATAGTTCACCAGGATAAGGGAAGTTATCCCACATATCAGGCAACACAATATTCGCATTTCTGTACTTTTTGTCAAGTTTTCGGATGTCTTTAATCACACCTTCCGGATCAAAATCAACTTCCAGTTCTCCCGGTACTCGCCGTACAAGGAACAGATATTCAAAAGGTTTCAATTCCCGACCATCGGGAGATTTTTTTTGTTTGTTGAACAAATTGAACAATGACATGATGTTTTTCTCCTATTTGATTACATGAATAAAAATAAACCCCTCTTCTTCTTCCATCTTATTCTGCGCTCCCAATGTCATTTTACTAAAAGCATCGGGACCTACACCAATATACGTGGTAATTGCGTTGTACATTTGCCATAACTCGTCGGGCGTATATTTGCCTCGTCGGTTATTTTCAAAATCTTGCCTGATTTCATTGCAGTAGTTTTGGTCATCAATTATATGCTCCACCCGTTCCTTTACTAAAAAAGGCGCCTCATGGCCACAATATAGCATTTTTATGCATTGAGTATAATAAGCACCCACATAAGGTTCGTCGTCCCAATCCTTGGGATGTACGGTATGAATCCCGTCTTTTGCCCAAAGTTCTTGGAATAGCACCCAAGCTTCTTGCAAATCACATAAAAGTTCTCCAGATTTTCTCCGTACAACAAAAAGATAATGTTTTTTTGTGAATAATCCCATAATAATTCTCCTTTCTTTTAAATTAATAAATAATTTTCAGTTACTACTCTTTCCTATACACCCCATACCCCACGTTATCCAAAATCCCAATCATATTCCGCACAGGTTCTTTGTCCCAATTCTGAACTTCTTTGCTGAGTTTGTCCCATTCCACAAGACAGTCGTGGCGTTTTTTCTTATCATCCCGAATGGGCGCATACACCCAGCCATCATCGATTTTTTCATCCATCCAGCGTTGGTGCTCCTGCTTTGCCATCGGCAAAACTTCTTCTTCTGTAAATTCTAAAACGGCCTCTCTGTTTTCGTCTTTCAACACCATTTCGCATTGGACTAACGCCAATTTTTCATGGTAACTTCTTGCTTGATTGAGGTTTGAAAGTTTAAACTCTACCGACAATTCTTCCCACGGTCTAACATTGGGTCGTTTTTTTTGCTTGTTGGTCATATCTCCGACATATTTTTCGTGAATTTTCTGCGCAATTTTTCCTTCGAGCGAATTTTCTATGACGGGTAGCAACAAAATATCCGTAAATTTCCGGTTATTCAAATGAACAGACAATTGATTGCCCATCGGCAACCCCGACGGCAGCCATCTGCCGTTTTCAATCTTACTCATTTTCAAAACAGTTTCCAATGAACGCGCACCGTGTTTGTATTCAGGCACATACAGCATTGCTTTGAGAATATTCTCGTCTATAAACTCTCCATTGTTCATATTCTCTTTCAACCTGTTGTCTTGCTCGCACAAACTGCGTAGCAGCAACGCCCGCCGCAGAATATACGCGGTGTCGGATTCATCTCTGCGGTTGGGCCCCGCAATATCAATCGTACCTTTAATACGGCTTGCAAAATCGGGGCCTTTTGCATTTTTGAAGTCCTGTCGTATTTGCGCGTTGGTAGAACTCATCGGGGCAATAAAATCATTGAAAGTAGAGGCCGTTCCGCCCGCGAAAACCAAAATGCACTTGCCCAACGGACGTTCGCCCGAGGCGTCTTTAAATTTACCGTCCTGCATGGGCATCAGGAAATTTTTCAACCACATCAGTTCGCGGGAATCAAATTCGTCAAAAAACACAAGAGGTAACTTGTCTTCCAAAATAATATCCCGAACTTTTTGAAACGCGACGCCCAATTCGTCATCTCTGCTGATCTGCGACACATTTACGGTATCGGTTTTGATATTACATTCTTTGAGACTTTTGGCAATCTGTTTCACGCCAAAAGATTTTCCCGACCCCGGCGAGCCGAAGACGGCAATAGAAAGGGGAACAACATCTTCTCCTTCGGAGAATTTTTTGTTGGCATATTCTACAATGAGATTTCGGATATTATGGTAGCCTTCTATTTCAAAACGGTCAATGGTTTTCAATCTACCCATTTTCAGAAAGGGCAAACCTTTCCCTGTCAGCGCTTTTTCACCGTGTGTGACATATTTTACGGCAAGTTCTTGCGTATATTTTTCACCCTTACTGTTGGCAATCAACCACGTATTTGGGTCTTCCGTATTACCGTCTTTCAGCATGGGAATCGTTACTAAATTTTCGCCGTCTTTGTTTTGTTTTTCAGTCGTTCCGTTCTTTAATACGGGCGTTAGTTGTAATGTCTTTCTCTTATCCATAACATCGGCAAACTGCAAGGCGGCAGCAGAAACCATTTCGGTGAAACTGTTCACGGATGGGTGTTCCCGTCGTTGCGTACCTTCACAGCTTCCGTCTGTCAAAATCATTGAAGCGCAATGGACGATGCGGGCATTTTCATTATTTTCCGAGTTTCCGGTGTTGATATAAACTATTCCGTCTTCTTCAAAAGTAATGAGAATATGAGGCGCTTTCAATAGATAATTGATTTTGTCATAGTTACTCAGTTGCCAAATCAGATTCATTGCTGTGCGTTCCCACGAAATAGATTTGCTGATCATCGCTCCGCAACTGCGCAACACAGTAGCGTCGAGCATCAGAAAACAGCGTTCTGCTACAGTATTGAACATTTCCTTATCCGGCAAACTTTTGTTTGACGCCCAAAGTATCGGAATATCTTTGTTGAGTAGGGAAATTTTCTCCACATCGTTGTCAATAATTACATTATTTGGAAACAAAACTGTTTTTTCGGGCGGCATTATCTGAAAACCTGAAACGAGCATCCATTTCACGGTTTCCAATGCCGTGTTGCGGTCATACTGCTTTTCGTTTTCGGGCAAGTCCTCATAAGGCACAAGACAAGGGGTTGTTTTTTCTTTGTCATTGCGTTCCGTGCCATATTTCCAGCCTTCGGCAATGCGCCCTGCTGCCCAAACTTCGTGGGTGTGTTTGGCAAACAATTCAATCATTTCCGTCAGTTCAAGAGGCAATGTTACCTTGCTTGTGTCCAATGGTTGTGGGGTGTAATGGGTTTTCATTTGGTATCTAATGGTTGTGGTATATAATCCATTTTTTGTGCAAACGTACAAAAAATAATGGTATCTTTCATACGAAAAATAAATATTTTTTTTGAAATGTATCCTCTGCCCAACGCTTCCTTTCAAACTGATAGATAACAGTTTTTACGCTTCCGATTTTGCAATCAACACTGTGCAAACCGTATCGGAATAGACATTCAGGGCGGTGCGCGCCATGTCGAGAAAACGATCCACCAACAGGATCAGTCCGATGCTTTCGGGAGGGAGGCCTACCATTTGAATGATCACCACCGTCATGACCAAACTCCCCATCGGAATGCCTGCCGCGCCAATCCCGACTAACAAGGCTGCAAACACAACAACCAACTGTTGCGCGATTGATAAGTCCATGCCATACGCCTGAGCGATGAAAATCACGGCAACACATTCGTAGAGCGATGTGCCGTTCATATTCACCGTTGCGCCAAGCGGCAGTGTGAAATTGGCGATTTTGTCGGGTACGCCGCAGCGCGTCCGGATGTGCGCAAGCGTTAAGGGCAAAGTTCCGTTCGACGAAGCCGTTGAAAACGCCATCAAAAGCACGTCGCGCATCCGGTGCAAATGTTTGAACGGATTGATCCTTCCCATCACAAAAAGGATGACGCTTAATGTGACAAATGTGTGAAATGAGATTCCCCCCAAAACAGAAAGCACATACCATCCCTGACTTTCGAGCATTTGGCCTAACTTTTCGGGATCGCCTGCTTCGGTGGCGATAACGCCCGCAATGAGTCCGAATATGCCGATGGGCGCGAGTTTGAGTATCAGCAACGTTAAATTCAGAATAACGCTGCCGATACCTTCGATGGCGAGTTGCACCTTTTGCGCGCCCGGATGTACGGATTTTCCGAGAAAGACGCCAAAAAGAATCGCAAACACAATGATCCCGACCATATTCATCGAGGCAAACGCCTGAAACACATTATCGGGAATGATGTTGATCAGAAAATCGCGAAGCGTCATCTCTTTGGTTAGTTCCACCGAAACCGTTTCAGGTAATGCAATCGTGAGCCCCTGTCCGGGTTTGATCAGATTCACGAAAAACAATCCGGTGAGAATGGCGATGAGACAGGTGAACAGATAATAGCCCAGCGTTTTCCCGCCCAGACGCAGAAAGCCGTCAGTAGCGCTGATGTTGGCCACGCCGCCCGCTACGCTGCAAAACACCAGCGGCGCCACAATCATTTTCAGCGCACGCATGAAAACCGCCCCCAGCCAATCGACATAACCAACCTGTTCCGTGAAATAAAAACCGAATAATCCGCCTGAAACAATTGCCATCAGGATTTGCCAGTGCAGGGCGAGGGTTATTCTTTTCATTCCGGTTTAATTTCCGATCGGACTGAGCGCCACTAACGGAGCAACCATTTCTTCGAGCGAAATGCCGCCGTGCTGAAAAGTGTTGCGGTAAAAATTCACGTAATGATTATAGTTCTTGGGATAGATCATATAATCGTAATTGACGGCGAAGATATAACTGGTGCTTACGTTGAGCTTCGGAAGGCGGATGCTGTGCGGATCCCTCACTTCAAAAATGTTTTTCGACTCGTAGTTGAGCAGCTTGCCCTGTTTGTAGCGCAGATTCGATGAACTGTCGCGGTCGCCAAGCACTTTCACCGGATTCGACACGTTGATGGAGCCATGATCGGTAGTGATCACCAATTTCACTTTTTCTTCGGCCAATTGCCTGATAATATCAATCAAGGATGAATGTTCGAGCCACGAACGGGTGATGGAACGATAACCCGATTCCGACGCTGCAAGGTCGCGGATAATGTCCACATTGGTACGCGCGTGCGACAGGGTGTCGATGAAGTTGTACACAAA
>JGI24705J35276_12237942_pt1 | contig 14337 bp, 10 predicted proteins | sample TergutNt197P4_FD_35276 | JGI IMG/M metagenome (IMG submission 35276) | reverse complement strand
CGCGGGCCGCTCGATCGGCCGCGGGTTTGGGCGGGTCGAGGTGGCGGCGGCAGATACCATGGTCGCGTTTGCGGCGAAGCCCGGATCGACCGCGGCGGACGGGGATGGAGCGAACAGCCCGTATACGGCGGCGCTGCTTCACAATCTGGCGACGCCGGGGCTGGACATTCGTCTGGCGATGGGGCGGGTGCGCGACGAGGTGTTGGCGAGCACGAAACGCCAGCAGGAGCCGACCATGTTTACCTCGCTTGGCGGCGCAGAGATTTCGCTCGTACCCCGCGCTGAAGCGCCGGTGGTGCAGGACGCGGCTGGGCAAGCTTGGACGGCGACCAAGGATACGACGAACGTCACGGTGTTGGAGGAATTCGTTCGCCGTTACGGCGACAGTTTTTACGCGAATCTTGCGCGTGCGCGCATTGAGGAATTGAAGAAGACCCAGGTTGCGGCCGTGGGTTCGTCGAACGAGCAATTACCTGATGGCATCGGCGATCCGAAGCTGCGCTACGCCGCGATGAATGGAGACGTGACGGCGGCCTACGAGATCGGCTTGCGCTTCGCCGAGGGCAACGGCGTAGCTGTGAATTATGGCGAAGCGGCCAAATGGTATCGCAAGGCCGCTGACGGGAAATATGCAGCCGCCCAAAACAATCTTGCCATGATGTACAGAGATGGTCGGGGCGTCGGGCAAGACGATGCGCAGGCTGTTGCGTGGTTTCGCAAGGCGGCTGAACAGGGGAATGCCGATGCTCAAACCAGTCTCAGCGCGATGTACGGCAACGGTCGCGGCGTTGTGCGAGACTATGCCCAGGCGGTCGCTTGGGCCCGCAAGGCCGCAGATCAGGGACATGCTCAAGCCCAAACCAATCTCGGTTTAGCATACGCGTATGGCCAGGGCGTTGGTCGAGACGATGCGCAGGCCATTACTTGGTTTAGCAAGGCCGCGGACCAGGGGAACGCTCAAGGGCAGAGCAACCTCGGTTTGATGTACGCGGATGGTCGGGGCGTTGCGCGGGATTATACGCAGGCTAACGCGTGGTTCCGCAAGGCCGCCGACCAGGGGAATGCTATCGGCCAATATGGTCTTGGCATGTCATACAGAGATGGTCATGGTGTTGCACGAGACGATGTGCAGGCCATTACTTGGTTTCGCAAGGCCGCCGACCAGGCGAACGCTCTAGCGCAGATCAACCTCGGCATGATGCTCGTGCGGGGTCAGGGCGTCACACGAGACGATGCGCAGGCTGTTGCATGGTTCCGCAAGGCCGCCGAACAGGGTAACGCTCAAGCGCAGAGCAGCCTCGGCGTGATGCTCGTGCGGGGCCAGGGCGTCGCGCGAGACGATGCGCAGGCTGTTGCGTGGTTTAGCAAGGCCGCCGAGCACGGGAACACCGACGGCCAAAATGGTCTCGGCGTGATGTACAGAGATGGCCGGGGCGTTGCACGAGACGATGCACAGGCAGTTGCGTGGTTTCGCAAGGCCGCCGACCAGGGGAATGTTCTAGCGCAGACTAACCTCGGCGTGATGCTCGTGCGGGGCCAGGGCGTCGCGCGCGACGACCCGCAGGCTGTTGCGTGGTTCCGCAAGGCCGCCGAACAGGGTAACACTGACGGCCAATATAATCTCGGTATATCATACAGAGATGGCCGGGGCGTTGCGCGCGACGATGCGCAGGCTTTCGCGTGGTTTCGCAAGGCCGCCGACCAGGGGAACGCTCTAGCGCAGAGCAGCCTCGGCGAGATGTACAGAGATGGTCGGGGTGTCGCACGAGACGATGCGCAGGCTCTCACGTGGTTCCGCAAGGCGGCTGACCAGGGGAATGCTGGTGCTCAAAACAATCTCAGCGCGATCTACGGCAATGGTCGCGGCGTTGTGCGAGACTATGCGCAGGCGGTTGCCTGGGCCCGCAAGGCCGCCGATCAGGGGCTTGCCCAAGCCCAAACCAATCTCGGTGTGGCATACGCGAAGGGCCAGGGCGTTGTGCGAGACGATGCGCAGGCTCTCACGTGGCTCCACAAGGCGGCCGACCAGGGGTTCGCTCCCGCACAAGAGGCGCTGCGCAGGATGAAAGCCAGCGGTCGCGGCAATTGGAACCAGGGGCGATGATTCCAGGGAGATCGCCTGATTTCTCACTGCGACGGCCTGTGCGTCGTCATGCACAACGCCTCGATCTCTCCGAGTTTGCTTTCGGCATAAGCGTCTCTGAGCCCGGTGGCTGCGCGTGTCCCGCAAGGTGTTCACAAGATCGCAGTGGCCACGGCAGCGGTCTGAAGATCGGACCATCGAATCGGATAATGCTGACGCTGGCGAGCCGGCGCTAATGCTCAGTCGTGGCATGAAGACGTGATTCATACATGCATTACGCTGGGTCCTCTTTTCCAACGCGTCCCGGAGGCCGGCGATCTGACCATCGGAGGGCACGCCTGATAAGGGTCGCTGCTCTGCCGTTGCTGCCTCCGGTCTCAATCGCGCGGAGCATTTTTTGGGCAGGAGCGAAACCTTGGTCTGCGGCTTTGCGAAACCAACTGATAGCCAACATATGGTCCTGCGCGGCACCCCGACCATCCTTATACATCGTGCCGAGATTGTATTGGGCGCACGCAAGGCCCCTGTCTGCGGCTTTACGAAACCAGCTGACTGCTTGTGCATCGTCTCGCGGTACGCCTTGGCCTTCCGCATACATCACACCAAGGGCGTTCTGGGCAGGATCAAAGTCTTGTTCCGCAGCCTTGCGATACCAAGCGACTGCCTGCGCATGGTCCTGCGCAACCCCCTGACCCTGCCTATACATCTCGCCAAGTTTGGCTTGGGTGAGAGCGTCACCCCGCTCTGCGATAGTGCAAAGGGTGGCCGCGAGCTGCTTATTATCTGGCGAGGTGGATGTTTTATCTGACGAGGTGGATGTTGCAGCACCGATCTTGGAAAATAACTTGATTGTTTTGATCATCGTGTCTGTTTTCTGACGCTGACGTAAAACCGAAAATTGTTAGTTGTTTCGATGCGCATTCTTCATTCGAACATCGTCCGACCCAAGGTGACTCATCGCACGTTCCAGCCGCTCAGCACCTCGCTCCAACCTGGTCAGGTCCGGCAAGCGAGACTCCGTCGGTGATGTCTTGTCCATGCCATGGTGAGAAAGGGTGAGACTACGGACCATTGCTTGAATCGTCTCATTTTGGATTTTGGACCTGAACCTTCGCTGAATAGGAAGGGCTGGATGAAATGGACCCACGCAGCGGGACTGGGTCGCGTGCCATCGCTGTCATCCGGCGCGAACCAAGAAACGGCCAGGCCGTAAGCACTTCGTCGATGAGAAACGGAGAGGCTTTATGCCACCCCAATACTCTTGGCCTCCCATTTTTGCCGCCCAAACATGGCGCCCTGCTTGCCCGAATGCGCCCGGCGCGAGCCAAGTGAATACGAATGGACTTGGCTTCCGCAAGCTGCGCTACCGCCAGCGTGGTCCCCTTTAGTGGGAGGTTCGTTGTTGGTCGCGGGTTTGCGATTACGGCCAACCGATCTTGGGGCGGGGTCTGCGGCCACGTGTCGCTTCTCAACGTGGCAGATCAGATAGATAAGGGCACGACCTTCAACCGATTCCCGCGCAGAGCCAAATCCCCATGTCTTCCGCTTCCGAAATGTCTTCTACTTCCGAAAAGATGTCGCGTTTCAAGGCGACGCCGTTGCGACCGATTCCGATGCTGATTTTCGGATCGCGTTGGCTCCAGTTACCGCTCTATGTCGGCCTCATTGTTGCCCAGGCCATATATGTTGTCCTCTTCGTCAAAGAGCTTTGGCACCTTTTTTCGCATTCCTTCGATTTCAGCGAGCAGCAGATCATGCTCGCGGTACTCGGCCTGATCGACGTGGTAATGATCTCGAACCTGCTGGTCATGGTGATTGTTGGCGGCTACGAGACCTTCGTTTCCCGCCTCAACCTGCGGGGACACCCCGACGAGCCGGAATGGTTGAGCCACGTCAACGCGAGTGTCCTCAAGATCAAGCTCGCGATGGCGATCATCGGCATTTCCTCGATTCACCTGCTGCGTACCTTTATTGAGGCCGGCGGATTGACCACCGGCAGGACTACCTACACCGAAGCCGGCGTAATGTGGCAGACGATCATCCACTGCGTGTTCATCCTCTCGGCGATCGGCATCGCCGTTGTCGACCGGCTGTCCAATGCGTCGATCGAAGCCATTGGCTCCGTGGACGAGCATTGAGACGATCATTGACCGGAAATAGGCGCTGTCCAACCAGCGCCGCCACCGGTGTTCGATTAAGGTCCGATCGGCGATGATCGGAAACGCTCCCGGCAAAACGAGCGGCAAGACGGATTGTCCGATCTGTCGCTCCAGGAAGCAGCGCCCGGGCATCCGGAGCGACTGAGCCGCCGCCGGACGCCGCGCCACAACGCGGTTCCACCCTTCCAAAATCAAACCGGTTCCCGTCACTGCCGGTATCGGGTTTCTTCAAAAAACTGCAAAGTCGTTGCTGCACAACTGGTTTCGCTGATATGGAAACCCGATGCGCATTCCAGTGTGCGGGTCGGAGTCTATTGATACCTCGGTTTCAAATCAGCTTTGCGCGCCAATTCATTGTCGCCGTGCTCACCCTCGTCATTGTCGCGGGAACTGGCGCGTTATCCTATCGCCTAGCGCTGCAAGTCAGCTTGTTGCAAATGGAGCGGGAGGCCAATGATCGGCTGACGCTGGTCGCTACCGCGTTCAACGCCACCATCGCGCGCTTTCGCTATCTGCCGACTGTTCTCTCGCTCGCCGATCCAATCCGCGAGCTATATCGGCACCCGAACGACGCGGGCGCGGTCGAGGCCGCCAATCGTTATCTGAAATCGCTCAATCAAGCGGCGCGTTCGGCAAAGCTATTTGTGTTAAACAGCGCGGGAACCGCGCTCGCGGCCAGCAATTTCGACGCGCCGACGAGTTTCGTGGCCCAAGATTATTCGTTTCGCAGTTATTATCGCGACGCGCTGCGAGCCGGTGAAGGCCATTATTACGCAGTGGGCGCGACAACCGGAATTCCTGGCTACTTTCTATCTCACGAAGTCGCCGAAGGCGATCGAACCGTTGGCGTCGCGGTGGTGAAGATTGATCTTGCGCCGTTAGAAGAGGGCTGGACGCGAGCCAACGACTTGATCGCGCTGCAGGATGAAGCCAGCGGCGTCATCTTTCTCGCGAGCCGGGCGGCTTGGAAATATCGGCCGTTGACGCAAACGCCGGCGGCGGCAATCGCCCGCCTGAACGAAACGCGCCAATTCGCCGACGCCGTTAAGCCATCGCCAATCTTTGTCTCCGCGCGCGAGGCGATCGACGGCCTTGGCCTGATGCAAGACGAAAATGGCGCGAACGTTGGCGAATATTCTATCCGCTCGCTGGCGCTGCCCGCCCATAATTGGCGGCTTATGATCTTCTCCGACGTTCGGGAGGCGCGTATGCGCGCCGCCGTCATCGCCTCTGCCGCCACCCTCGCCTCCATCGCCATTTTGCTTTTGGCGTTCGTGGCGCATCAGCGCCGACAAGCCGCCCGCGCTAAAATCGAAGCGCACCACGCGCTCGAAAAACGCGTCGCTGAGCGAACGGCGGAGCTGAGCGAGACGAACGCCAAGCTGTCAAAAGAGATCGAAGAGCGTGTGCGCGCTGAACGAGAACTGCGCGCGACGCACGAAAATCTCGTGCAAAGCGCCAAGCTCGCAAGCCTTGGCCAAGCCCTCGCCGGCGTCGCTCACGAGATCAACCAGCCTCTCGCGGCGTTGCAGACTTACTTGGCCAGCAGCCGCGTGCTGCTTCAGCGCGGCGAACTGGATCGCCTCGGCGCCAATCTCGAGCCGATGACCGCAATCGCCGAGCGCATGACCGCGCTGATCGAACGCTTGCGCATGTTCGCGCGCAAGGACAGCGGCGCGCGTAGCCCCGTCGATCTCGCCACGGCGCTGCGCAACGCTCTGAACTTGCTGGCGCATCGCATCAAAATCGAAAACGTCGAGCTGGAAGTGCCTGCGTTCGATCAACCCCTGCTCGTCCTCGCCAATTCTGTCCGCCTGGAGCAAGTGTTCATCAACTTGCTGTCGAACGCGATGGACGCGATGCGCGGCTGCGAACAACGCCTCTTGAGCCTGAGCGTACGGCGCAGCGGCGAATTCGTGATTGTTGAGATCGCCGACACGGGCGGCGGCATCGCCCCTGAGCATATTCAATCGTTGTTCGATCCATTTTTCACCACCAAAGATATTGGCGAAGGCCTTGGCCTTGGCCTGTCGATCTCCTACGGCATCGTGCGCGAATTCGGCGGAACTCTCACCGTTGAGAGCGCGCAGGGAGCTGGAAGCGCATTTCACGTCTCGCTGCTCGCCGCCGATGCTACGTCAGCCTCGCACCATTCGGAACGAAATGGATGAACGCCTTCATTCTTATTGTCGACGATGAGGACATCGTTCGTAATTCGCTGCAACAATGGTTGGAGCTCAACGGCTGGCGGACGCAAATCGCCTGCAACGCCGAAGAAGCCGAAGCGCTCGTGCGCAAAAGCCCGCCAGACGTGGTGTTGACGGACTTCCGCATGCCGAAGAAATCCGGCCTGGAGTTGATGCGCGATATCCGCGCGATAGATCCCGACATTCCTGTCGTATTGCTCACCGCCCACGGCGACGTCGCGTCCGCCGTCGCGGCCATGCGGGAAGGCGCTTACGACTTTTTGCAGAAACCCTATGATCCCGAACACGTGTCCGCGGTCGTCGCACGCGCCGCCGAACGGCGGCAGCTGGCTGTGGAGTTAAAACGACTTACAGGCAAGCTCGCCACTGAGAACGCGCTCGAAAGTCGCTTGATTGGCCTCTCAAAGCAAATCGTCCAGGTGCGCGAAGCGGTGCGGGAGTTGGCTGCATACGACCGCGATGTGATCGTTTTCGGTGAAACAGGAACGGGCAAGGAGGTCGTCGCCAAGGCCTTGCATGATCTGGGGCCGCGCGCCAAGGCGCCCTTCGTCGCGGTCAATTGCGCCGCCATTCCAGCAGACTTGTTCGAAAGCGAATTGTTCGGCCATGAAGCTGGCGCGTTCACCGGCGCGCGCGCCGTGCGCATCGGCAAGTTCGAACATGCGAACGGCGGCACGCTGCTGCTCGATGAAATCGAAAGCATGCCCCAACCGTTTCAAGCGAAAATTCTGCGCGTTCTGCAAGAGCGCACGATCGAGCGCGTCGGCTCGAACAAGCTATTGCCAATCGACGTGCGCGTTATCGCCGCGACGAAATGCGATCTCGCTGCGGAAGGGCGCGCTGGCCGCTTCCGCTCCGATCTCTATTTTCGCCTCGCCGCCGCCGAGATCGCTTTGCCTGCGCTGCGTGAGCGCGGACATGACGCGCTGTTGTTGTTCGAACGCTTCGCCGCAGAAGCCGCTCGCGGCGCAGGCGCGACGTTAACGCCACTGCGCGCCAACGATTTCGACGCGCTGTTAGCCCATGACTGGCCCGGCAATGTGCGCGAATTGAAGAATGTCGCCGAGCGCTACGCCTTGGGGCTGGCCGCCACCGGCCGCGGCGTGAGCGAAATTTTGCGCCGCCAGGCACATTCAACCAATGGGCCTTCAGGACAGGCGCCTTTAGGCAACACGCGCACGTTGGCGGAGCGGGTCGCCGCCTACGAGCGCGCCCTGATCGAAGCGGCGCTGCGCGAGCATGACGGATCCATCACGGCGGTTATCGAAGCCCTCGGCGCGCCGCGCCGCACGTTGAACGAAAAAATGGCCAAGTACGGCTTGACGCGCCCCGCCCGCGCAGCTGGCGAACGCGAATAATCGGCGATAATCCGCCGATGCAAAAGCGGTGATCGGCGGATTTCCGCTCTCTCACGATCAAGACGCGAGGCCGCTTTGGCGAAATCCCCATCGTCGACGTCCGCGGCCTCAAGTTGGAAAGACGCGTAGCAGCAATGGGTTAACCGGCAGCGCCGGCTCAACGCGGCGGGCCTTGCGCCGAACTCCGCCATCAAACGCATGGCCGCGCCAATCTGGCCTGCTGATTGCTAACGAATATGGCGCGCCAATCGTCAAGATGGCGGAAGCGGGCGGTTTCACGCGACCCGTTAATGTGCCAGCGTAACGCGTTCGGAGGACGCCATGACTATTCCAGCCTCAAAAGATATCCGCGCCGAAGCCATCGGCGATCGACAAGACATTGCTGATATGAAACGTCGACTGCGAGCCATTTTCATCGGCTCCGTCGGCAATCTCGTCGAATGGTACGATTTTTACGCCTATGCCGCCTTCGCGCTCTATTTCGCCAAAGCGTTCTTTCCTGAGGGCGATGAAGTGGTGCAACAGCTGAACACCGCGCTGCTGTTCGCCGCCGGCTTTCTCGTTCGTCCCTTCGGCGGCTGGCTATTTGGTCATCTCGCCGATCATTATGGACGGCGCATGTCCCTCACCCTCTCGGTCTTGATGATGTGTTTTGGCTCCCTCATCATCGCCGTTACGCCAACCTACACCTCCATTGGTTTTGCCGCGCCCGTCATCCTGGGCGTCGCGCGCATCATCCAAGGCTTGAGCCTTGGCGGCGAATATGGTGCCAGCGCCACCTATCTCAGCGAAGTCGCCGATCAAAAGAATCGCGGCTTCTATTCCAGCTTCCAATACGTCACGCTGATTGGCGGCCAACTCTGCGCCATTTTAGTGTTGCTGCTGCTGCAGAAGGTTTTCCTCACCAGCGAAGAGCTGCGCGCATGGGGATGGCGCATTCCATTCTTCGTGGGAGCGGGGCTCGCCGTCATCGCGGCGTTGATGCGCAGCAATCTGCATGAGACGGACGCGTTCAAACAAGCCAAATCGACCGCACGACCAAAGAACTCGCTGCGCGCCTTGATGAATCATCCGCGCGAGGTGTTGCTCGTGGTGGGTCTTACGATGGGCGGCACCGCCGCCTTCTACACCTACACCACCTATATGCAGAAATTCCTCAAACTGTCCGTGAAGCTGACGGACGATCAAACGACGATGGTGACCGCCGGCAGCCTCATCTTCGCCATGTTGCTGCAGCCCATCTATGGCGCGATCTCCGACAGGATCGGTAGAAAATGGCTGCTCATCGGTTTCGGTGTTTCCGGAACGCTCTTCACCATTCCGCTGCTGACGACGCTGCAATCCGCTCAGGGCCCTTGGCCAGCATTCTTCTTGATTGCGGCGGCGTGGATGATCGTGACCGGCTACACATCCATCAATGCGGTGGTGAAAGCCGAGCTTTTCCCCACAAGTGTGCGCGCCACCGGCGTCGGCCTGCCTTACGCGGTTACCGTGTCGATTTTCGGCGGTACTGCCGAATCGATTGCCTTGTGGTTTAAAACAATCGGGCATGAAAGCTGGTTCTATTATTATCTGACCGGCTGCATCGCCGCCTCGCTCATCGTTTATCTGGTGATGCGCGACACCAAGAAATCCTCGGCGATTGATCGACACGTCTAATCAAACCCCTCGCCGCAGCCAGCGCTATCGATAGGCTGCGGCGAGCAAAGAGTTCGCTACTTCGTCATGCCGATGGGTTGAGGTGAAGCTCGTGGACAGCCAAGGAGCCGGCGAGCCACGAGCGCCTGACGCCTCCACGCCTTGGAGTGCGCGCCGATTTCAGGCACAGACCGCGCCCGGCGAGCCGAAGCAACATTTCAAGCGACGTCCCCCTTGGCACTCTGGTCCGGCGGACCATGTGCACGCCATTGAGCTCGCGTTCGACTCCCGCGTGCAACGCCTTCCGTGCCAGAAGTGGGAACCAGAATAGTAAAACGTCCTCGCATACAAAGCAGGGCGCGACTGGCATCACCACAGCCGCGCCCTACGTCGCCGGTTTATGGGGCAGGGGGGAATAACCGGCTGTCGAGACGACTCCCTGGCGCGAAAGTCGTTCCTCTCTCCACGTAAATTTTCTAACACGGTTAAGTGATTGGACGGGCGAGAACCCGGCCCACAGCGGCGGCGTTTCACGGTCATGCCATGGGGCAAGGGACCTGACCGCGATGTCACGGATTTTAGTTAGCCTTTTAGGTGCGGGCGCCACTGTCCTGACGTTGGGCGCCGTACAACTGCTATCGGACCAGGACCTGATCGCGTCGGCTCATCATCTTATCGGGGGTGCCCCAACCATTATCCCCACCGCTGCGACCGTTAACCGCGCCATGAAAGCCGACCGCTCGGTCGAGTTGAAGCATGCGCAAACGCCAACCCGGACGGTTTCACTCCGGCTTCACGGGCTTGCCGATAGCTCGATCGTCTTACGGATTCCGGTCACGCAGGAAGTGCGCAACGCCAAGAGGCCGGCGCTGCCTCCAGTCAGGATGCAAAACCCGAGACCGACGATCGCCTGCGAGCCGGTCGTGAGCGTGCTCACCGACGTGGCAAAGCTGTTGCAGCCGGGCCGCTGCCTCACCTGACGTCCGTAAACCTCACTCCGCTGGCTTGGTCGCGTCACGGCCCGTGGCGCGGCCAGCCATGAGTCCCAGCGCGAGGCCGCCCACCGCCAGAACCGGGAGCAATCGCTTGACGCCAACGGCGCGGACCAGGTTCATCCCTGCGGCGAGCAGCATGGGATCGGTCAGAAGAGTTTGAGGGGTGGATTTTGGCGCCTTGGCCGCATCTTTCTGGAGCTTTTTCCTATAGGCCAGGAAGCAGCCGGCGGCGATCAGCGCAACTACGAAGAATGCGGCGGCGCCGGCCAGGCACGCCTGCACCAAGCCATAGGTCTGAAGCACCATGACAAAGGCTGCAGCGCAGAGGAAGCAGATCGTTACGAACAGGGCGAACGCGACGGCCGCAGCCAGGGAGGTCAGCCGCAGGGCGGCTCCGGTTGCGCCGCTCAGACTTTCAAGGATGCGCCGGAACATGCATTCCTCGCTTGAGCGATGTGGACGAGTGGGGCGGGGATCGCCGCTTCAGAAACTTCGATCTGGCGCCGTCACCTGCGCCAGGCAATGCCGATCAGGAAGCCGATCCCAAGCGCCAGGCCGACGGTGGCAAGCGGCCGCTGGGTGATGGCATCTTCCAGCGTTTCTTCGATCGAGTGGGCGGCGTCCTGCGCCGCATCCATCATCGCGCTGCCGTGCTCGGACATATCGCCGACAGCTGAATCAACGTTAGCGCGCGCCTGACTGTAGCCCCGTCTGGCCTGTCTCTTGGCAGAGTTCGCGAACGTATTCAGCGCGTCGGTGATCTGTTCGGTCAGGGCGGCGATATCGGTCTTCACGGTCGCCACATCCTTCTCGAGGCGTTCCTTCGTCGCTTTGTCCATCCAATCTCTCATTTCGGTCTCGCCATTCGTCATTGAGGTTCCCAAGGCTTGAAGGCCGTCTAGTCAGGCAAAAAACGTCCCGCCCTGATGTAAGTTCCGTTTCAGAAACTTAGGATCAGCTGGGCGGAAGCTGCGGCGAATCCGCCGGCAGCAGATGCTCCCTCAGGATCAGCCCGACGATCAGCAGCGGTGAAGACAGGAACGCGCCCATCGGGCCCCATAACCAGGTCCAGAAAGCCAGCGCTAGAAAGACGGCGAGCGTATTCAGGGCGAGGCGGCGGCCGATGATGGTCGGCGTGATGAAATGACCTTCAAGAAAGCTGAGGCCCGCGAAGGCGAGCGGCGCGATCAGGCCGCCGCTGAAGGTCGGAAAGGCGATCAGGCCGACCACTGTGAGGACGACGAACATCGCTATCGGCCCGATGATCGGGATGAAGTTCAATGTCGCTGCCAGGGCTCCGAGCCCGGCGGGGTTCGGCATGCCTGCAAGTACGCAGATGAGCCAAGTCGCAATTCCCACGCCGACGTTGATGGTGGTAACCGTGAGCAGATAGGTTCCGAGGCTATCTTCGATCTCATTGAGAATCCGTAGCGTACGCAAGCGCGCCTCACGATCACCGAACGTCATGATCAGCGCCCGTCTCAACTCGTGCCAACTCGCGATGAACAGGATCAACGTAGCCAAAAACAGGAGGAATTCGGTGAAGGTCGGCGATACGAATTCCACGGTCGGCTGCACCCAGTCTAGTTTCGGCAATTGAAACGCTGGCAATTCGTTGGGGCCGCCGATCATCGCCTGCAGTTCCTGCCACAGCGCCAGCGGTCGATCGAGCACGTGGAATTTGTCCTTTAGCCGTGTTGCGATTTCCGGCAGGCGATTGCTCCATTCCGTGACCGGTGAAGCGATCAGGCCGACAATAAAGGTGACGCCCGCACCCACCGCGGTCACGATCAGGACGGCTGCCAAGGGGCGCGGAATCCGGTGCCGCTCGAGGAAGGTGGCAGCTGGCGACAGCATGGTGCCGATCACAAAAGCCAACACGACGGGAAGGAAGAAGCCCTTGCCGACATAGAGCACCGTGCCGACACAGATAAGAAGCAAGCCGACCAACGAAAAGGCAACTGCCTCGGTGCGCCGGATGACGGGCGGCAGATTGGTTCTGCTCTCGGGTAGAGGCGAGCCTTCGGGGCCACTGGAAGCAGGATGTTCACCGGGAAGGACCTGCACAGTAATCTCCCCGGACGCGGAAGCCCCACTCCGTGTGCCGAACTTTCCGCACAAACGCTCGTACCGCCGAAAACGTTCCTTCGCGCGAACGTGAAGGACGATGTGCTCGGCCGTGAGCCCCACGGCACGATCGCAGCGGAACTGCAGTCATCGCGGCGGCGTTTGTTGGAAACTGCGTCGTAATGATGATGCATTCCTCGTGGCAGTGCATGCCGTGTTTACCTGCTGCCTTCGTCGGCCCTCCGCTGCGGGCCGCCGCCTCGCCTTCGAACTAGCGGTTAGGCAATGAACCTGGCTCGGATTTCGGTAAGGGGGCTTGCCTTGGGAGCAGTCGCCGCGGCGGTTGCGGCGTCGCTGACGATGACACCTGCGTCGGCACAGGATTTCTTCTCCACCCTTCTTAGCGCATTTGGAGTCCGGCCGCCCGTACTGCCGCCGTTCGTTGTGCCGTTTCGTGATGGCGGCGCAATGCCGCCGCCCAGGGCGATGCCTCCGCAGCTGATGAGTTCTGAGGGCGGCGGCCAAGCCTATTGTGTCCGGAGCTGCGATGGGCGCTATTTTCCGGTTACAGCGTCAGACGAGGAAAGCCAGGCCAAACTCTGTAGCGGTTTGTGCCCGGCAGCGCACACCAATCTTGTGTACGGCAGCAACATCGATCAAGCGACAACCGAAAGCGGAAGGCCGTATTCCGAGCTGCCTAATGCGTTTCGCTACCGCAAGGAGATCGTGTCGGGGTGCAGTTGCAACGGCAAGGACCCAATCGGGCTGGCCTCGATCAAGATTGAGGACGATCCGACGCTGCGCAGCGGCGATATCGTGGCGGGGCGCAACGGACTTGTTGTTGCCAATCGCACTCCCCACGGAAGCGGCGTAACGCTGAATTTCTCACCCATCCCGGAAAAGCTGCGCGAAAGGTTGCGAGCGCGCTTCCGCCACATCCCTGTTGTGGCGAGGGAGTAACTCTAAAGGTTACCGTCCCCACTCTCGTGGGGACACGGTGTTGGTCTGGCTGCAAGTCTGCGGCGATCAGCCCGCAGCCTTCGCTTCGCGGCGGCGCGCGGTCAGGATGTACTCGGTGTAGCCGTTCGGCTGCTCGCGGCCCTTGAAGATAAGGTCGCAGGCCGCCTTGAACGCCACGCCATCGAAGGCGGGAGCCATCGGTTTGTAAAGCTGGTCGTCTGCATTCTGCTTGTCGACCACGACCGCCATGCGCTTGAGTGACTCCATCACCTGCTCCTTGGTGATGACGCCCTGGTGCAGCCAGTTTGCCAAATGCTGGCTCGAGATGCGCAAGGTGGCGCGGTCTTCCATCAATCCGACGTCGTGGATATCAGGAACCTTCGAGCAGCCGACGCCCTGGTCGATCCAGCGCACGACGTAGCCGAGGATGCCCTGACAGTTGTTATCGATCTCCTGTTTCACATCGTCAGGTGCCCAGTTCGATTTCGACACGGGAATCGTCAGGATCTCGGAGAGTTTTGCGCGTGGGCCGGCCTTGGCGAGCTCCTCCTGGCGCGCCAGCACGTTGACCTGATGATAGTGCAGCGCGTGCAGGGTGGCCGCGGTAGGCGAGGGGACCCAGGCGGTGGTGGCGCCAGCCTGCGGATGCCCAAGCTTCTGTGCCAGCATGTCTGCCATCTTGTCGGGTGCCGCCCACATGCCTTTACCGATCTGGGCGTGGCCGGGCAGGCCATCGATCAGGCCGTTATCGACGTTCCAGTCCTCATAGGACTTGATCCAGGGCTGCGCCTTCATCTCGTTCTTGCGGATCATCGGACCCGCTTCCATCGAGGTGTGGATCTCGTCGCCGGTGCGGTCAAGGAAGCCGGT
>JGI24705J35276_12237943_pt1 | contig 14340 bp, 12 predicted proteins | sample TergutNt197P4_FD_35276 | JGI IMG/M metagenome (IMG submission 35276) | reverse complement strand
ATGATCGAGCAGATGAGAAACGGCCTTCCCTTGGATAGCAAGACACTTCCCCCCGGCACCCAGTCAAGTGGACGATCAGCCCTCAGGGCTTTGGCTGCCGCATTCTACCCTGATACCACACAACCCGTGGATACAACTACTGACACGTCTGGAGACAATTACTACTACTATGATCCCCAAAGCAGTGCTGCCTCTACAGGCACTACTAGCGCTGATACCACTGAGACCACCCCCGCTCCGTCAGAGGACCAAGCTAAAACAGACGAGAACAACTCCGGTGATACGTCTGACACCACCACCACTGGTGATGGTACTGATAACACCGCCAGCGGAGATACCTCTGGTGGCGACGCCTCTAGTGGTGATACCACGGGCGGAGACACCACGGGTGGAGATACCACGGGTGGAGGTAGCACGGGTGGAGATACAGGTAGTAGTGACACCGGAAGTGGCACCGGCAGTGGCGGCACAGGCTCACAACCCTCTGATTCAAGCCAGCCCTCTGGTGGGTGAGATAGATTAGCATGAACCTTCTCTAGGGTTTTGGGTACCTGAAGAGTGCATAACCTAACGTGCGCATATTAACTAAAATGGTTTTGATTGCAATAGCAACAAGTATTGAGATGTTTTATGGTACCTCTCAATTCTTTCTAAGTGAAATCCCCGCACTGAAAAAAAGCTTATTATCTCACCTAGATTAAATGAATTAACCCAGATGGTCGAACGTTGCATTTTGCCGCTTGCAAACCAAGCTTCATGAAGACTATAGTCTGTTGGCCAATATGAGATCACTATTGTGGGAGCTGAAGCGCAGACATGATCAAAGAATGATTCTATCATGCTTGGATAAATATACTCAATAATACCGCTTAAAACTGTCAAATCAACTTTAATATCTGGAAATTCACCTTTATTGAAATCAGCCAATAAGGTGTCCTTGCAGTGCATCAATCGATCAACACCAAAGTATATTGACCCTGGATTCATTTTCTCAATAACTGGTTTTAGTTGCTGATTACCGCACCCCACATCTAAAATGCTGTTCCAACTACAAAACTCAGTTGCAATCTGTAGCATTCTTTCTCCACGTACCTTCATATCATTTGAATAATGGCGGTCTTCTGTCCATGTGTTAATCAAGTTTCCTTCACAAGTAATTGTTTTGTCTGATCCTTGAATCTCAGGGTTCTCTTCATTATGTTTCTTTGGAAGAGCAAACGCTTGTGCTATGAGTTTGAGGCGCCGTTTCATGCCTTTCTTCAGAAAGGACAATAAGCTATTAGAAGCACTATTTGACACAAAAAGCTCCTAAAACCGTATTGCTATTTATACCAGAACGATTGACTGATAAAGCTCTCGCATAGCATTATTATACTCTCTATCAATTCCGGTAAGCCCCAGTCAGTATAATATGGTAAGTAAAAAGAAGAGATATATTGTTTGTATCATAAAAATGATGATAGAGGTTCAAAAATCATGAGTATTGAATGTACTATTACTAATGTATTTTGGGAGCGGATCCTCCTACATATCAAGCTTAAAGGTGCTTATGATAAAAGACTATATCTTCGAAACGATAATGAATTTATATATCTAAAGCAAAATAGTATTACCGATAGCTCAATAGAAACAGAAGTTGTATTAAATATGTCGACGGTTGTAAATCGAACATTCATTGAGAATGGTACTTGGAAAATTGGATATTTTAACCATGAACAACAACCAAAGGCTCTCAATGATTCCCTTATCTATCCAAATCAGCCAAAACGAATAAAAAGATCAAGCAAGGATGTTCTTGAATTCAATAAGCGGTTTGTTGCCCCAGGGCCAAATGAAGACAGGGAAGATTTGATGATGTTCTGTAGTGTTGCAGACAGCGTTATTGAGAACCTGGCTAGATTAGATAGAATATTTAGATATGATAATCAGCAATCTGCTTATACTATAGATCTATCATTATTCACAACCCAGGATACGCAAATAGGCTTATCAATAAATTCATTCTTCATGAGGATAAATGAAAAATGGGACAAACACAGCATTATAAAGAATCAAAATTCAATAAGAGATAAATATAAGGCTTTTATTATTGTAGTAATGAAATATTCTATGAATCTCCTCTATTTGCTTGAAAGTAGCTGTCATAGAAGAAAGCATAACAACATTCTTTTCTTGACAGAAGTAAGTACTACGTTACAAGGTAACCTATCCTCCCTATATAATAGAATAAAAGAGCGAAAAATTGATCAAGAGTTCAGTATTGAGACTTCTTGTCGAAAAGCCTTGCTAACACGTTCAACTTTAAAATCATGGATACAATTGGTAAAGAAGATAGCTAAAGCAAATCTGATAATAATAGATAACTACGTGCCAATACTTACCTATTTAAAACTTGATAGAAAAACCAAGATTGTGCAAGTATGGCATGCTGGTGCTGGTTTTAAGGCTATTGGGTACATGCGTTTTGGTAAGGAGGGATCGCCACATCCAGCTGAATCTGTCCACAAGAAATACACCTATGCCCTAGCCCCTTCTGAGTCATTAGTTAAAGTATTTGAAGAAGTCTTTGGAATAGAGGAAGATGCTTTTATCAAAAACGGAATGCCAAGACTGGATGGCTATCTTCAGAATTCAAGAATAGAGAGTTTCAAAGAAGGTTTCTATAAAGAGTACCCAGAATTAATGGGAAAGAGAATAATCCTGTTTGCTCCGACTTATAGAGGGAAAGAACAAAAGAATGCTTATTACGACTATACAAAAATAGATTTCGAACAGTTGTATCAGTTTTGTAAAGATGAATATATGGTAATAATAAAGATGCATCCCTACATTAATGATAGTAAGGAATATTATCAGAGTATAAATGCAAAACTATCTGATAGGAATTTACAAACACGTATTAAGCCCGATATTTCAAAATATAAATCAAGAATCATCGATTTAACTGACTATCCTAGTATCAACGATCTATTTTATATTACTGACATACTAATTACTGATTATTCGTCGGTATACTATGAATTTTCGGTTTTCAAGCGACCGATTCTGTTTTATACCTATGATCGATTATTTTACGAGAGCACACAGGGAGTATATATGAGCGTAAAAGACCATGCGCCTGGAAAGGTTTGCAATAGCTTCGAAGAATTAATGGAGGCACTGATAAGTCAAGATTATGAGATAGAGAAGACAATTGCTTTTTCTGAGAACGAATTGCCTCAAGAACTAGTTGGATTTACTGATAAACTACTTGATAGTCTATTGTTCAATCAAGATGATGATGATGTCTGAAGGGATTTTGAGTGACTAGGAATATTGCAATAGTGTTTGCTGGTGGCATTGGTACACGCATGGGGGTCACAGCATTACCAAAACAGTATATTAGTGTGAATAATAAACCGATATTAATATGGACACTAGAATATTTCAATCATCATCCAGAAATTGATGAGATTTATTTAGCGTGTAAGGAAGAATGGATAAAACATACTCAAGATTTAATTGAAGAATATAAAATCGATAAAGTTAAAGCAATCGTTCCAGGAGGAGCTTCAGCGCAACATTCTATTTACAACGCATTAACAGAGGCGCGTTTACATAATACAGAGGACACTATTGTCTTAATCCACGACGGTGTACGTCCTTTTATAACAGAAAAATTGATATCAGAGAGTATCCGTATCACTTACGAAAGAGGAAATGCGATTACCTATACACCCTGTCAAGAAACGATAGTTATAAGTAGAAACGAAGATGAGGTCAACAGCGTTCCAATACGAAAGAATACCCTCTCTGTTCAAGCGCCACAAGTTTTCTTTATCGATGATTTAATCAGTGCTCATGATGAGATTCAAAAGATAAATCCAGAGTATACGGATATCGTAGATTCATGCACTCTTTATCATGTCCTTGGAAGAAAGGTCAATCTAGTACGAGGGAACATTGGCAATATTAAGATAACTCGACCTGAGGATGTCTATGTTTTCAAAGGATTAATAGAGTATCGCATGAGCGAGGGGCTATTTGGAATATCTCTTCTTGATGAATAAATATATGAGCAAACAGGGAGCTGCATTATGAATGCTGTTGTCATTAATGATTGTGAAGAACTAATAAAGCGATTGGGTTTCAAATTAGAGACATTCAAGAATTCGACGGTTTTAATATCTGGTGGAAACTCCATGCTTGGTAAGGCATTGATTAATCTATTTTGTTATCTGAATAAGCATTACGAATATCGTATCACGATATTTAATCTAGTACGCAATCTAGAAAAGACCCAGAAAATATTTGAGGAGTGGATCGATCAGGAATTCTTCCATATAATCCATCAGGATGTTTGTGATCCTATTGATGTGGCCCAGTACGAAGATCTTAGAAATGTAGAGTACATCTTTCACTTTGCTGGATCAGCAAGTGCCAGGCTTATCGCAGAAGACCCAACTGGGATTATCAAAGCTAACACATTGGGCACCATTAATTTACTTGATTTTGCCCATTCGATTCACGCAAAGAATGTTATTTTCTCATCCACACGTGAAATATATGGAGGAATGTTACGTGATGACTGGATAAAAGAAACTGATATGGGGGTACTTGATCCCAGCATTCCCCGTAATGCATATCCTACCAGCAAAAGGCTGGCAGAAGCCCTATTTGTTGCCTATGCAAAACAGTTTGGAGTCCCCTATACTATCTTGAGAATGGCTCACATCTATGGACCAGGTATGGAGATCGATAATGATGGTCGAGTCATGGCTGATATTGTTGGCTCTGTTGTTAGGAGGAAGAACATCGTTTTATACAGCGATGGTACAGCAATGAGAAGTTTTTGTTATCTAACAGATTGTGTTGATGGCATATTGCGTGCGCTGCTTTCAAACGCTGAATCACGTTTCTTTAATCTATCTAATGAAATAGAACCGATTATGATTAAAGAAGCTGCTCAAATGGCGGTGGCTAGCTTTCCAGAAAGGAGCTTGAAAGTTTTGTTCAGCCATGATGAGAGTGCCAATTATCAAGGAGGCTATAATCCTCTGCCTCTCATACCATTAGAAACAGGAAAACTAGAGTCTTATGGCTGGAAGCCTTGCGTAACACTTCAAGAAGGAATGAAACGCACAATAGAGTCCTTTTCTTGAGAACATCCTGTCAGTACCATTAAACGAGCCATTATGAGAGCACTAACAATAAAACTATTCTGTTTGTTTCTCCGAGTGATCTATTATTTTCTAAAAATGATGAAGGTAAGAAAGAAGATCACGTTTATTAGCAGACAGGGTAATGAACCTTCAATCGATATCAAGCTGCTTCAGTCTGAATTAAAGCAACTCCTTCCAGATTATCAAATAGTAATAAAATGCAGAATCCTTGGAAAGGGTATAATTGCGCCCTTTGCATTTCTTCCTTCGATACTGGCCCAGATGTACCATATTGCTACTTCGAAAATGATAATCTTAGATTCTTATTGCATTCCAATTAGCATACTTAAACATAGGGAAGGGTTACTAGTACTACAAATGTGGCATGCTCTTGGACTCATGAAAAAAGCTGGTTACGCCTCGATTGACTCTGAGGAGGGGCGTAGTGGAGAGATAGCAGAACTGCTACATATGCATCAGGGTTACACTCACATTCTTGCAAGCTCTTCTCAGTGTGAAGCAGCAATGATGGAAGTTTTTGGCTATCAAAAAGCATGTGTATCTCATAAAGGTTCAACTTTTAAGAGAACTATTATCTGCGCTCTTCCAAGAGTTGATTATCTACAAGATATGACAAAGCGGAATGAAGTTGTATCAAGGATATATGCTACGTATCCTTCACTGAGGAATCGGAGCGTTATACTCTATGCGCCAACATCCAGAAAAGACAACTCTGGATTGCTAAAGAAAATCGAAGAATTAGGCAACGCTGTTGATCAGGCGAACCAAAAAGGCTCAAACTATACGCTTATAATAAAACTCCATCCTTTTCAGATCTTTCTTCAGGATATGCAAAGAGCAGCCCATAACGAAAACACTCTTTTTGATTCATCGTTTTCAACAACAGAGATAGGAATGATGGCTGATGCGTGCGTTTCAGATTACTCATCTCTTATATATGAATTCTTGATTATGAAGAAACCAACATATTTTTTTGCTTTTGATCTTGATGAATATAAAGGAAATAGAGGACTATTCTTGGATTATGAAAAGGAAATACCAGGAGAAGTATTTCATGATGCAGAACGCCTGCTCTCAGCAGTAACACGAAACGAGTGCTTGTTTGAAGAACAGCAGAAGTTCTTAAAGAAATATGTTTCTCCAAATGATAATAGTAACTCAAAAGCCTTGGCACAAGATATAATGCTTATATTGAATGATGACTAAAGGCATCTATTATTTTATAAACGCAGAAATAAAGTATCCCTTTGGTTATATAGTAAAGACAAGGAATGTGTTGAATTGCTACACACGTTGATTGCTATATTCAAAGATAATTGGATTTGGCGAAAACAAATCGTTCGTTTGGCTGTTTTTGAGCTGATTAAACAATCACGTGGCGCTGTACTAAGCTGGGCTTGGTTGTTCATAAAGCCAGCAGTCTATATATTCGTGTTTTGGTTTGCTCTTGATATTGGATTAAAGGCAGGTGGAACAAACTCCTATCCACCTTATTTTCTATGGTTGATATCGGGAATTATCCCTTGGTTTTATATGCGAGATATTGTGAACACGGGGTCAGACGTTCTGCATCGCTTCCCCTATTTGGTGAACAAAATGAAGTTTCCTTTGAGTGGCATTTCAACAATTTTCAGTCTTTCAACTTTGGTTGTCCATATCGGGCTTATGATTGTCTTATTCGTTATCTATTTCTGTTATGGATTGCCCATAGATATATATTTGCTGCAAATTCCCTTTATCATCATAATCATGTTTGTTTATTTCAATATGTTTTCAATAATCACTTCACAGATAAGCGCAATAAGTAAAGACTTCGCTAATTTGCTCAAAGCCCTGGTAACTCCACTATTTTGGCTTTCAGGTATTATATATAATATCGAAAATGTGCATATTAAAGTGATAAGGGACATTCTTCTTATCAATCCTGTTACTTTTTTTGTGAGTTCATTTCGCGATGCATTGTTAAATAGGACCTGGATTTGGAATAACACTGAATCATTAGGTGCATTTGCCATAATCTTTCTTATTACTTTGGTTCTTATGCTTATTGTTTATAAGCGTTTTCACGAGGAGGTCCATGATGCCCTCTAAAAAGCTAGATGGATATTTGCAGCAGAACAAAAATGAAATGATTGATTCTGATGCAAATCGTAAACCAAATGAGGACTTGACGGTTTCCTTTGAACACGTAACAAAAACCTTTCATCTATACAGAAACGAACGAAGCCGCTTTATCAGCATGTTAGGGCTAGGAAAAAAGAATAGGGATCTTGGTACGGTTAATGCGAACTGTGATCTTTCATTTGAGATCCATAAAGGAGAAGCCGTAGCATTTATTGGACAAAACGGTGCAGGCAAATCAACTGCACTGAAAATGGTGACGGGGGTTTCATTTCCTACATCGGGCACAATATCTGTTAACGGCCGAGTCAGCGCACTTCTCGATCTAAATGCTGGATTCGATAACAGATTAACCGGCAGGGAGAATATTGCTCTTAGAGGACAAGCGCTTGGCTTAACGCGAAAACAAATCAAAGAACTTGAGCCGGAGATAATCGAGTTTGCCAGTCTTGGTGTATATATTAATCAGCCAATGCGTACATACTCTAAGGGCATGAAAGCAAGATTAGGATTTGCTTTTGCAATATCAATCGATCCAGAGATACTCATAGTCGATGAAACCCTATCCGTGGGTGACAAGAATTTCAAAAAGAAATGCGTTAAGAGGATGCGTGAGATTATCTCCGATGAGAATGTCACCGTTCTTTTTGTAACCCATGCGTCTGATGTAGCTGAGGAATTCTGCACACGAGGTATAGTCTTGGATCAGGGACGAAAAGTGTTTGATGGATCTATTGAAGACGCAATAGCATTTTATGAAGATGAAGTGTAAAGGTCTATCAAGCAATACCAGTCCTTTGAAATGGAGTAAAAGTGAATTCGCCTTATAAACCAAAAAGATCAAAATTCGGTCAAATAATTGATGGATTAGTTGAAGGAAATCTCCCAAAAAGATTATGGAATGGCTTCTTAAAGTATTTTGGGTTATTGCTTGCGATGCCGTCACGGTTGATATGTGGTCTTGGAACAGAAGTCGACCCAAAAAAAATAATGTTCATGACCTATTCGAACAAATATATATGCAATCCTAAATACATATGTGAAGAATTAATCAATAGAGACCTTGACTTGAAAATTGTATGGGCTGTTAACAAAAAAGATGACTTTTCAGTATTTCCAGAAAACATAAAACTTGTTATTAGAAACACAGCACCTTTTTTTCGCGAGCAAGCTACATCAAAAATCTGGATAGAAAATGCCTTAAGCTTTGTGTGGAAATGGTTCCCTAAGAAAAGAAGCCAAGTATACTTTCAGACGTGGCACGGCTCGATGGGTCTGAAGCGTGTAGGGGCACAAGATGTTGGCAATAGAAGATGGGTACGTAAGGCAAAAAGAGCCGGAAGGATAACCGACTACTGCATTTCAAATAGTGTGTTTGAGGATGCGGTTTTTAGGGAAACCTATTGGCCAAAAACAGAGATCCTTCATTATGGTCATGCTCGAAATGACTTATTGCTCATCAATGATCAAACGAAGAAAAGATTACTTAAAGAAAAGATCAGTGAGATTTTTGAGTTTGATTATTCAGACAATATTGCCTTGTATGCTCCAACGTTTAGAGATAATGAGGAGGAAGATTTTGAGGCTATCGATTACGCCCTTTTGCAAAAGAGCCTACAGATTCGTTTTGGAGGAAAATGGCTAATACTTACACGACTTCATTTTCATGATAGGAAAAAGATAGCATTAGGAAGAGTATCAGAAGAAGTGAGCGTAATAGATGTAACAGAATACAATGATATGCAAGAGCTTCTTCTTGTGGCAGACGTAGGAATAACAGATTATTCAAGTTGGATTTGTGATTATGTACTTACTTCTCGGCCTGCGTTTATATATGCGTATGATTTAGAAGAATACAACAATGCAAGAGGTTTTTATTATCCTCTAGAAAGTACTCCTTTTCCTGTAGCTACCGATAATAATTCTTTATCAAAAGCTATCAAAGAATTTGATGAGATAAAGTATCAAGAAGACTGTCTGAGATTCCTTCATGATCGTGGCTCATATGAGAGTGGCATTGCTGCAAAAGAGATTGTCGATCAGGTCCTGTCTATATGCAAGTAAATCTAGATATGACATAGATTAGTGTTTTTTTATACGAAATAGGCGAGAGATTCTTCTTTTTACAGATCTTGAAATACGTTTCATGAAGTTCATGCACCGTAGTATAAAAATTTGGTTCAGTTTATCAATTTGCGCATTCATTGTTATAATACGTGCATCTTTATCATTATTTATCCTTTCTAATTCGGAGATTCGCATCTTAAAAACAAATTCTTGTTCCTTGTAAGCATTAAGAGACTCCTCATAATCAGTGACTCTTTTATTAAGTTTAGACAGCTGATTATCTCTTTTAGCAATCTCTTTCATTCTTGCCCGATAATGTCTTTCGCTCTCAAGAATTTTCTTATTAATATCAAATCGATTATATGTTGAAAGGCTCTCCTTATCTGCTCTCAGCATCTCCACAATCTGTTGATAGCTAGAAACTTGCATTGAGCTGGGCGGATGCGTGCAATCTGAACAATATTGTTTAATACAATCAACCAGATATGAATAGAGGGACAGGTAATAGTCTTCATGAGGTAATCTTATGTGATTGGTTTGCATAAGATTATTCAATCTATCAAAGACAACGTCTGCTTTCCAATCCTTAAAGCTTAAAACTCTATCAGGAAAACCGATGATTTGATAAAAGAAAGACACCTTATCATTCCAAGCCATCGCAATAGAGGGTATATTCAGTGAAAAAGCTATGATACTTGCATGTAGCCTGAAAGCAATCAGATAACTGAAGCTTTCGATTTCTTGTACTAATGCTTGAGAATCATTGATTTGTGGTGCTCTGTTCTCATTGGGAATATCGTAGGTTGCACAAAAATCATTCAAAAAGATATCGTCTAAAAAACAGCCATTAGTGAATAGCCTATAATCCAGGTTTTCTTGTCCTAATAAATCGATGAGATCCTTTAAAAAGGCCATTTCAGCCTTTTTGTCCCAGATGATCTCATTGTCTTTAAACAAACCGCCGCGAACAACATTTATTCCAATAGGCCCTTTCCTATTCCCTTCTGACTTGTCTCCCATCCCATAAACGTGTTGGGTCCAAACTGCTGGATCACATACAATAGGAATATCGCTCTCGATTTCTGGGAGATACTTTTTTATCGAATCAAGATCATCACGTATTGAGATTGACTTGACACATGTACGTTGCAACGCGTTTTTGAGAATACAGCAATTGTCATTATTCTCATCATAGGATTCGACGCCTACAGAGGAAAGAATTACAGGAATATTATATTCTTCTGCGATAGAAGTAATATAATCGATTCTATTATAGAAGGATTGATATTTATATTTTATTATTCCCCCACCTGCAAAGAAGATGATATCGTGAGCAATAATCAGCTCTTTTGAAGTCTCGTCAATTGCGGCATTTGTAATTTGATAATCATTCACGCTTAGATTTTTCAATGCAACTTTTAAGAGAGCGTTAAAACAGACACGGATTACTGTATCGCCGTAGTTATCGCCGGAAACTGCAACTATGAGTATTCTTGGACTCAAGCTTTACCTCATAAAACCTACTATTAGGAGATAAACCAGTAGACAATTTGACAAATTAGATCCTTCTGCACAAGTGTAGCATTTTTCAAACACTACTAACTGACTAGAAGGGGGTTTATTACAGTCAAGCCTTCTATTGATATCAGAACAGTAAATAGGATTTTAAGGTGGTGGGAGATTGTCCTGGTCGTTATCTAAAGAGGTTTTGTCGGTGGTGCGTTTGTTGTAGTGGTGTTTGAGGATGGGGTCTGTGAGGCCCAGGCGCCATACCAGGAGGGCCACCATGATGAGTATCACAGCCAAGATGACCCAGCGCATCCAGTCTTTGTATTGATTGAGCATCAAGGCGCAGAGGGAAAGCAAGCCACTGAGTACATAGATGATATAGACGGTGGTCTTTTGGTCGTAGCCAAGTGCCAAAAAGCGATGATGGATGTGGCTTTTGTCTGCGTCGGCTATGGATCTGCCGGCGCGCAGGCGGCGGATGATGGAGGTGAGGGTGTCAAGTACCGGGATGCCGGCGATGACCACGGGTACTGACAGGGTGATCAGGGCAGGGGTGCGGATAGCGCCAAACAGGGAGACCACTCCCAGCAAAAAGCCCAGCAGTAGGGCGCCGGAGTCTCCCATGAAGACCCGCGCTGGGTAGGAGTTGTATCTGAGGAAGGCCACGCAGGCCCCGGCGATGGCTGTGGCTACCAGGGCAGCGTCAAGGCCGCCTTTGCCCAGGGAGATGATGAACAGGGCAACGCATGAGATGGTTACTATGCCTGCGGCCAGACCGTCAAGGCCGTCAATGAGGTTGATGATGTTGGCAAAGGCAACCAGGTAGAAGATGGTGATGGGATAGGCAAAGATGCCCAGGTGGATGTAGGCGTTGTTGACGGGATTGTCTATCTGGCTGAGCAGAACTCCAGAGAAGCAGGCCACTATGGCGGCAACTATCTGACCAAGCACCTTGTAACGCACCCGGATGTTGCGGATGTCATCTATGAGACCCACGGCAAAGATGATGGCTGCAGAGAGAGCCACACCAAAATAGTTGACGTTCTTGGTTAGGCCGTAACTTGCTACATTACGGTTGGGATCAAGGGCAAAGATGAGTGCCAGTATGCCCAAAGAGAGGATGATCCCCAGGAAGAGGGCGATTCCGCCTGGTCTAGGCGTGGGTTTATCGTTAACTCTTCTGCCATCTGGGTAGTCGATGATGTCAAAGCGCTTGGCCAGCTTGATGACCAAGGGGGTGGTGACCAGGGTGATCACCGCGGCCACACCAAAGACAAGTACATACCAAAGTGAGTTCACAAACGCCCTTTCATTTGCCTGTCACCATGCTGTCCCATGTACTGCTCCTTGTTGGTAACGCCCTTGAACCCCTGATTCCTCCCGTGTATCGCAGGCGTGTGACCTTGTGCCATGGTCGATTTGTATAGAATTCACATTGTATAGTATGCTAGGCGTAAGAGGAAAGCCAGCAGAGAGGACATGTTGTAATCCATGGACTATAACCAAAGGATATCTGTTGCTATTGTAGCTTTGGAAAAGGCCGACAAACTGATTGACCTTGTTGCTTCGATTGTGCCTCAGCTCAGTGAGACCGATGAGGTTCTCATAGTTGTCGATCCCCGGGTTCAGGGGATTCCCAGTGACATGACCCTGGAGGTTGCCTGGGAGATTGCCCAGCAGCTGCCGCTTGTGCGGGTGATAGTCAATGAGCGCATGGGTAGGAACGCCGGCTATGAGCTGGCCATTAAGGCCTGTGAGGGCGATGTGGTGTTCTTGGCAGAGCCGGGTGACCTGTGGAAGCCGGACAAGGTTGAGACGGTGATGAACACGCTGGCAGCCAGTGGCACGGCCCTGGTCTTGCATGATGCCCAGCTCTATACTCCCAAGCTTGGTGAGGGGAGCTATGCCCTGCTCTACGCGGTGTTTGGCGCCATGGACAGCGGCAAGGAGACCGACCTTACCGCACAGCAGATCCATGATTCCTTTGTTGGCAGCTGCATGGCCTTCAAAGTAGCCCTGCGCCAGTTTTTCCTGCCCTTTCCCCAGGGCGTGATCCTCTACGATCAATGGATGGGCCTTGTTGCCGAGAAGTACGGCGGTGTTGCCCTGATCAATAGGCCTCTCATCTCCAAGACGGTGGGAGATGGCACGGACACACTGTCATCCATGCTGGTGATCAACGAGCGCCACGGTGAGCAACGCAAGCTGCTGAAGGCCCTGAAGAAGCGCCAGAAGGAACTGGACGCCCTGCTTCAGGGCTGAGGATGAAGGACCGCGTGGTGCATGTGCGGTCCGTCCCTGGAACACAGTGGGGACGCAGTAGGGACGGGGCACAGTAGGGACGTGCCTTTTGTGTCCGCATTGTGTCCCCGTGTGGGCCTTACTGGATGAAGGTGCCGTTCTCAAGTTGGGTGAACGCTTCTTCAAGCTCTTCTCTGGTGTTCATGACAATAGGGCCGCCCCAGGCAATGGGCTCTTGCAGGGGTGTACCGGCTAGTAGGACAAAGCGGATGCCTTCCTCTGAGGCCTTTACGCGAACCGTATCACCGTGGTCAAAGATCACCGCGGAATGCTGCTGTGCCGGTGTCTGCTCACTGCCAAAGAATCCTGCGCCTTCCATGATGTAGATAAAGGTGTTCAGCTGGCTGGGAACCGGGAATTCATATGTTGCGCCTGGGTCCAGGGAGACGTCCATCATGGTCGCTTTGACGTACAGGGGCTCAACGCCCTTCTGATCTAAGAATTCCCCGGCTATAAGCTTTACTTTGCCGCCTTCAATGGTGATGTCCTTGATCATCTCAGGGGCAATTGGGAAATAGTGGGGTGTTGCCATCTTATGTGCTTTGGGCAGGTTCAGCCAGAATTGCAATCCCTTGTTTGTCTTTGTCTCTGTCTCCTTGGGCATCTCCTCATGCAAGATGCCGCGTCCCGCCGTCATCCATTGCAGGTTGCCGCCAAGCAGTGTGCCGCCATTGCCCAAGCTGTCCTTGTGGTCAACACGACCTTCCAACAGGTAGGTAATAGTCTCTATGCCCCTGTGGGGGTGCATGGGAAAGCCTTTTATGTAATCAGCGGGATCATCTGAACCAAAGACGTCCAGCATCAAGAAGGGGTCGATGTCACGCACATCGTTATTGCTGAGCACGCGGATCAGCTTTACTCCGGCTCCGTCTTGGGTGGGATATCCTTCAACAATCCTCTTAACTTCACGTATATCCATAGTTTTCCTCCTAACAGGTCTTTCAATGCTATTCTAACGTGGGATTATTCATATATAGCTACAAAGCGGTAACAATAAGGAAAGGGGCAGGGGGACGCAGCAGGGATGTCAGCGCAGTAGGCGTGTTTCTTATCCACTATACTGAGGTATGAGAGGAGAGTGGAATGGTAGAAGAAGAAAGCGGCTCTTCTGGGTGCGTCTTACCCGCAGGCGAGGGGCTTGGTGTCCCAGTTGCTGATGGAGAAGTTGGCAACGCGGTCT
>JGI24705J35276_12237944_pt1 | contig 14350 bp, 10 predicted proteins | sample TergutNt197P4_FD_35276 | JGI IMG/M metagenome (IMG submission 35276) | reverse complement strand
CCCATTACAAAAGACCAACTTGCTATGCTTGGTATTTTATCAGGTGATGAATACGAAATATTAAAAGATTTGACCCAAAAGATTACGCGTATTATCAATGATGAATTAGTACGAAAAGGAGCGCAATTATACGATATCAAATTGGAATTTGGCAGAGTTGATGGTCAGATAACGCTTATTGATGAGATATCAGGCGGTTGTATGCGCGTATATAAAGACGGTATGTATATTGAGCCTTTGGAAATACCAGCATTAGTTTGTTGATAACTTCATTAGGGCAAAAGGAATAACATCGGAAAACCGGTATATGAAAAAAATATTTTATGCCATTACGATGGTTGGCATCTCACTGACCACTTTTGCCCAAAACCGCTTTCCAAAACCTGATTTTGATTCGGGGTATCAGTATCCTGTGCATCATTATATGATTCCAAACGAACAGGTTTGGGTATGGATAGATATTACATTACTCGTCCTGCTGATGAGTTTTGTGGCGTGGGCGGTGATTAAACGGGGTGTTCGTTGGCCGGTAATAGCGGTTTCCCTGTTTTCGGTAGCGTATTTTGGTTTTTTCAGAAAAGGATGTGTTTGCAGTATCGGTTCGATTCAGAATGTGGCCTTGGCGTTAGTAGATTCATCCTATACCATATCTTTTGTTGCGCTGTTGTTTTTCATCTTGCCCATTTTGTTTGCCCTGCTTTTCGGAAGGGTGTTTTGTGCAGGTGTATGCCCGATGGGGGCGTTACAGGAATTGGTAAATGTCAAAAACTTCAGGCTGTCGAAGACCGTTACGACAATCTTAGCATTGATACCATGGATATATCTGACGTTAGCCGTTTTATTTGCCGTAACGAACAGTGCTTTTATCATTTGCCGTTTCGATCCGTTTGTGGGGATATTCCGTTTGGGAGGCGATATGCCATTGATACTATTCGGGGTTTTACTACTTTTATTTTCTGTATTTACCGGACGTCCCTTTTGCCGTTTTATTTGTCCTTACGGTGCATTGTTAAGCCTTTTTGCCGGCGTATCTGTGTGGAGAATGAAAATCACTAAGCAAAGTTGCATCAATTGTGATCTGTGCCATAATGCTTGCCCTGTGGATGCGATTCGACCGCCTTATGAAAACAAGGTAAAAGAGAGCAGATCGAAAGGCGTCAGACGCATATTGATTTATCTATTGGTGCTTCCGTTATTGATGGTAACAGGGGGATTGACAATGCGTTCATTGAGCGACCCAATGAGCCAGGTTCACAAATCAGTGCGTTTATATCAGATGGTTTTGGAAAATGAGGAGCAGCCGCAGGAGGTACTGTCGCTCGAATTACAGGCATTTTACGGAAAGGAGCGAACTGTTGAAAGCCTTGCGGAACAGGTTTCGGATATTAAACGGCAATTTCGATCGTATGCCACGATAGCCGGTGTATTTCTGGGTATTGTATTCGGATTCACATTGATAGGCTTGTCTATCAAGCGTACACGTAAACAATATGAAATCAATGACGCCCAGTGCGTAAACTGTGCAAGATGTTTCAGCTATTGCCCGCAGAATATCGGCAAGATTGAGAATTACGAAACGCTTTAGCGCTTCATAACTCTCAGCTCTTAACTCTTAACTCTCAACTCTCAATTCTCAACTCTTAACTCCCTTTACCTCCCTCCTGCCGGAAGATGTGTCTTAAAATAATCGACCATCGACATACGCAAGTGGTAGGTGGTATTTTCGCGTTCGCTGATACCGTGACTGCGCATGGGATAGGAGAGCATACTGAAAAGTTTACCTTGCTTTACCAGTTCGTTGATAAGCATTTCACAGTTTTGATAATGCACATTATCATCGCCTGTACCGTGAATGATCAGCAAGTTGCCTTTCAGCTTACCGGCATGGGTAATCGGCGATCCTTGTATAAAGCCTTCCGGATGAGTGGAAGGAAGGCCCATATAGCGTTCCTGGTAAACGCTGTCGTACAATTTTTGATCGGCCACAAAAGCAACGGCGACGCCGGTATGGTAAATATCGGGATACTGAAACATGGCATTGAGTGTGGAAGAACCACCTCCGCTCCATCCGTGAATTCCGATGCGCGTCATATCGAAGTACGGAAACATCTTACCCATGGCTACTATTCCTTTGGCTTGGTCGGCAGCATTGATAATACCGATTTTCCCATAGATGCTCTTTCGCCATTCACGGCCACGAGGCACCCTGGCGCCACGGTTATCAATGCTTACAACGATATAACCCTGTTGTAATAAATACTGGTCAAAAAGATTGGCGCTCCAACTGTCCTGTACGGTCGAACTGGCCGGTTCGCCATATACAAAAACAATGACCGGATATTTTTTCGTCGGATCGAAATCGCGCGGTTTCATTACCCAGGCGTCCAACACTATTTCCCCGATGTCAACTTTTACAAATTCCTTGTATTGCAGCCCCATTTCATCATATACTTTTTTCGCATTGCTGTTATCCACCAGTACTCGCACGCTGTTTCCTTTTGGAAAAGCAACCATGTTGATAGCAGGGGGAGTTGACGCATTGTTAAATGTATGAATTGCCCATTTGCCGGTAGGCGACATATTATAGCTGTGCGTGCCTTTTTGGTCTTTCGGGCTGACGAGTTCTGGTTTGCCGTCGCCCTTTAGTTTAGTTCGGTACAGATCGCGTTGCGTATAGTTTTCCAGCGTGGAAATAAAATACACATATCCTTTATCTATATCAATACCTGTTATGTTTTCTACATCGTAATTGCCTTGTGTAATGGGTTGTATGGTTTTTCCATCGCGACTCACAAGGTATAGATGCCGCCAGCCATCGCGCTCGCTTGTCAGGGTGAAATACTTTTCTTTGTCAATCCAGTAGATATTGTTTTGCAGTTCTACCCACGCATCATCGGTATCAGTCAAAATATTTTCTAATTTACTGCCACCTGCTTCCGCAATCCATAGCTTATTGGTGTTTTGCAACCGGTTCAATTGTTGAATCATCAGTTCATTGCTGTTTGGAATAAATTCCATGCGTGGGATGTAATTATTACGCTCATCGCCGGGAATCGGTATCCATTGTGTCGTACCTCCGGATGCCGGAATAACGCCTACTTTCACAGCTGAGTTGGTAGTACCTACTTTGGGATAGGGCAACGGAATAAGCGACGGGTAGATAGAATCCACATTGTTAATCATATAGAAAACGCCAGTGCCGCGAGTATCCGACTGCCAGTAAGCAATATATTTACTGTCGGGACTCCAAAGAAAACCGTCGCGGCAAGCAAATTCCTCTTCATATACCCAATCAAAGGTTCCATTTACTGTATAGTCATTCCCATCGAAAGTGATTTGATTAATAGTATTTCCGTTCAGATCTTCCACATAGATATTGTTTTGGCTTACATACGCCACCATCCTGTTATCGGGAGAGAATTTGGCAAACATCAATGACGACACGGGCAAGGATTTTCCGATTTGTTTCAGATCGCCTGATTCCAAATTCAGTACCCAATAATCGCCGCGTGTATTTTGACGCCATACGCGTTTGGTATTGGTAAAAATCAACATTTTCTTATTATCAGGCGACCAGATATAATCTGAAACAGGAAGTGGTTTACCTGTTTCCCGAACGATAAATCTGGAAGCAGGAATCATTACATTTTGATTACCTGTTGCGGCGTCATAGCGAATAATATCCATTCCGCCAGTTTCGGCATTAGCTTCCAAACGACTATACCCGTTGCCGTCTTTCAGCCATTTCATTCCACCAAAGTTTTGGGTGACAATAGGAGAACGTTGTTTGTAGATCATTTCCAACGTTAATTCAGTTTGGGCAAATCCTGTAAAAGTGATCAGCCATGCCATCAGCATCATAGATAATAAAAACAGTCTTTTCATTGCAAAATTATTTTAATCATGAAGACAAAGGTATAAAAAATGACGGGATAATCATTGAAATGTCAATCTCAAATTGGGCATATTCAACGTTTCGTGAGGTGTTATAGGATTGCCGAGTTTCCATTGTATCGGGACATATTCTCCTTTTCGGAAACTGACAGGCGCTAATTTTTTGTGATAAACTCTTTGAGGAATCTGCTTTCCGATACCCATACGCACCTCTTTTTGAAAGCAATTGAAAATCTTTATCAACAACTGGTTTTTGCCTTTTTTCAAATCAAGCAATACTATATCCTGCATACTTTCTTTTTTGAAAGGATTGTTATGAAGCACTAATATTTTACCATTCAATAATACTGACACGGCATCGCCCGATGTTATAGACACAAGTATTTGCTGGTCAACAGGTGATGAGACTTCCTGCAACATATACCATGCTTGCAACCGGTCGGCAGATAAAGTGTATGTTTGGTTATTTTCCCACCCGGTCAGTTCCCATGTGCTGTTATTTCTACCCCATGGTTTATCGGGATCAATGTCAATGATTGGGCCGGAAATACCATCAATGCCCGATGATATAGGGCCTGTCAAGTAGATTGGACCCCATTTCAATGTCGCAGTGTTATTTTTCAAAATCACTGCATCGTCTCCGCTTAATGAAATCACTGAATTTTGTCCGTTCAGATTAAGATTTATTACGCGGTCTTTTTCCTGATCGGTATAATGCAACACCGGTATATGTGCGCCGGCAGTATTAATGAAGAGCGTCCATTCCTCCTGTATCGTACTTTGATAGCGTGAATTGTAGTCTATGCCACTGTTACTGTAATATTTAAAGGCATTATGCTGGTCTAATACAAGGTTTTTAGTATTAGAGATGATATTAATGGGAGGAACTTTATAACTGCCTTCAAAAGCAATCTCAACGACTTTAATTTCTTCTTCCGGTTTGATAGTTGCCGGTAATACTATCGTTACACCTTTATTGTCTTTATGATAGGTGCATGGTATTTTGTCATCCAAAATATTCACATTCTTGATTTTACCGTCTAATCCCGGCAGTATAATCAGGCCATTTTCGGGTTGTGTCAGAATATGCAAGTAGAGTTTATCGTTACGGGAGGTAATGGCGCCCCATTCGAAAGGCACATGAAATGGGTCGGACTTTGTTCCATATATGGCATCACTGTTACGTTCAAGCCAACGTCCGATATTCAGCAGCACATTTTTTTCAAAATCCACCACCGAACCATCGCCACGTGGACCAATATTTAACAGAAAGTTACCGCCCCGACTGCAAACACGGATTAGACTGGTCAGTTTTTCGCGTGTCTTGTCACTTTCGCTTCCACGAACCTGCCACGAGCGGTATCCCCATGTTTCGCTGAAAAATGATGCCGGAGACTGCCACGGCACTCCAATGATATAGCTTGGCTCCTGATTGTCGCCCATCACCATAAAATCATTCATATCATTACCCAAACGGCTGCCTATCATACAATCAGGTTGCAGACTGTAAACTAAATTGCGCATTTCAAGGCTCTGTGCAAAACTATGCGACCCCATATCAAACCAAAGCTCTGAAACGGGGCCGTAGTTGGTAAGCAACTCGGTGACTTGCTTCTTGTTAAATTCGAAATGTTCGGGTGTAATATAATCCGAGTTATGACTTGAGATAGGAGAAGCCTGCGGGTAATGCCAATCTATCAGCGAAAAATACAAGCCGAATTTTATCCCATGGCGCACGCATGCTTCCGACAACTCCTTGAGCACATCCCTCTTGTATGGAGTAGCGTCAACTATATTGAAATCGGTATATTTTGAGTGAAACATACAGAAACCGTCGTGATGTTTAGAGGTAAAAACGATCGAACGCATCCCTGCCTGTTTGGCTAATAAGACAACCGAATCGGGATTCCAATTCACAGGATTGAATCGCTTGGCGACTTGTGCATACGTATCGCTATATATCCCTGCATGAGCCTGGATTTGTTCGCTCAAACCCCGTGATATCTGTTGCCCATTCCATACTCCACCTAATTCAGCATAAATACCCCAGTGAATAAACATAGCATATTTACGATTTTCCCATTGTAGCAGCGCTTCCGGAGATACCTGACTAAACAATTGATTACAGGAAAATAAAATACCTAAAAAAGTAAGCGTTCTACGCATCTCGCAAAGCTTTTGTGTTTTTATCTTATCGTCCCGATGGGTCTTCTTCCGTTTCCTTCACGTTTAGTGAGCTCATCGCCCAAATCAAGGCGTGCAGCTTCAACGACTTGCATCAATTCAGCCATCACTTCCGGATATTGACTCTGTACATCATATCGCTCTCCCGGATCTCTGCGAAGATCGTATAAGGCAAGATATTCCTGATGATTTTCATTGACCTGACCGGGTTGGCCGTCGTTTCCGGGAAGAAAGCCGGCGTATGTGCGACCGATATGCGGCAATACTAATTTGAATTGATCATTACGGACGCCTTTCAAACTATTTCGATCGTAATAATACAGGAAATATTTACGTGGCTTGGCTAACGGGTCTCCCAACATCAGAGGCGTAATATCCACTCCGTCAATTTTTAATGCCGGTAACGAGGCTCCGCATAAATTGGCAATGGTTGGCAGTAAGTCAATAGACGACGACAATCTGTTACATATTGCTCCGGCAGGAATCTTTCCGGGCCAGCGCATAAGGCAGGGAACCCGTTGTCCGCCTTCGTAAATAGCACCTTTTGCTTCGCGTAGTCCGCCTGTCGAACCGGCATGATTACCGTAATTGATCCAAGGGCCATTATCGGAAGTAAAGATAACAAGTGTATTTTGGTCTATTCTGTTTTTCTCTAATGCTTTCAATACTTCGCCTACACTCCAGTCAATTTCCATCATTACATCACCATACATCCCTTGTTCCGATTTTCCTTTGAATTTTTCTGAAACAAACAGAGGCACATGTGGCATGGTATGAGCGAGATACAAAAAGAAAGGATTGTCTTTGTTCGTTTCGATAAACCGAACAGCACGCTCGGTATATTGGGTAGTGATTTGTGCCTGATCGGCAGCTGTCACTTCGGGATTGACCACACTTTCGTTTTCGTACATAGGCAACGGGGGATAAGCCCTTGGATTTTGAGGGTGGAAAGGCCACATATCGTTAGAATATAGTAAGCCATAATATTCGTCAAATCCATGCCGTGTAGGCAGAAACTGTGGTCGGTCGCCTAAATGCCATTTTCCGATGGCGCTACAGGCATATCCTTTTTTCTTAAGCACTTCAGAGATAAGTTCTTCGCTGTCGGCTATCCCTACATTGGCATTTGGTCCCAGTGCACCAGAGAAACCGATACGGTTGGGATAACAACCGGTAAGTAACCCTGCACGTGAAGCGCTACTTACAGCCTGCGGACTGTAATAATGTGTAAACCGCATACCTTCGACACATAAACGGTCAATGTTTGGAGTCTTATAACCGGTCGCACCGGTAACTGAAAGGTCTCCATACCCCATATCGTCGAGCAGAATAATGATCACATTCGGCGCTTTCTGAGCCTGTAAAAAGGTCGCAAACAGGCCGGAAAAAGCAAATGCAGCGAGTTGTTTGAGCATATTCGTAATAATAATTGTTTATTCAACAGCGCCAATACTTGGATTCGCGGCTCTTTTTTCTTCGTTTTGGTCGGTTTGCAGCAATGAAGCATATTTTTTCATCTCATCGGTAAAGAATTTGGCATGGACATCATTTGTCATCACAGGATTCTTTTCTGTAAACACAATACTGTTGTTTTTAGCAGGGCTTTTGTCGGTCAAAGCTATTGTTGGCATAAATCCCGAAATAATTTCGGATTGATGTTTGCCTTCTGAAGTAGTAATAATCACATCCTTCAAGGCTACCTTATTCACGTCACCCGTTCCGTTGGTTTCTACTTTTGCAGCCCCAAACAGGTTATGACCAAATGAACGTACTTCTCCGCTAACTTGCGATTCGAGGTCTGTTTCTTCATCAGATCCATTATGGTTACCGGCGATAATATTCCCACCAAGGTTAAGTGTTCCGGCCAGGACATGAATGCCTCCGCTGCAGAAATCAACGCCATCAAATCCGCCCAATCCTGCACCGCCCAGATTATCCACAATGGTAGATTGCAGAATGGTCATGTTCCCTCCAATCACGATTATGCCTCCGGAAGCACCGGTAACGATACTACCACCCCCAAAATTACCGGCTGCTGTACAGTTAGCCATCAGCACATTGCCATCGCGGACCATAATCACTCCGGCGCCACCCACACTTCCTACGCCTACACCACCAAATCCGCCTTCGTTTTCAAAGAAAGAGGAGTTGAGTATGACTGCATTTCCGTCAATCACATTGATACAACCAGCGCCACCATATCCTGCTCCGCCATCTGTACCACCTACGCCTCCAGTGTTATAAAAGAAATAGGATCTGGTAACGGTTAAATTTCCGGTTTCATTTTGAATAGCGCCTGCGGTGCCATGTATGCTACCGATCCCCAAATTGTAGGTAAACATACAATCTTTCACGGTTACCGTGCCTCCATTATTTGTAATACCTGATTTATTTGATTTTGTCAGAATCAGTTTTTCAAACGAAACAGTTTTGCCAGAAGTTATCACAAACAGATTGAAACCTGGGCTAACGCCACCTTTTAATCCTTCGTTGATAGCAGGGTTTACCAATCCGTTAACAGTAACGGTTGGGCGACCATTATTTGCATTGCCTACAAAAGAAATATGGTTTTCGATAGCAGGTAAATCCATGGATAACACAATTTCACCTGATAAATTTTTAGCAAAACTGATGCTTACTGGCTTTCCCGGATCGGTTTTTAGCGTATTTGCCTTATTAATGGCTGCTATCAACGAGCCTTGAGAATCGTCGCCGGCAAGCGTCAAAACCTCAATCTGCGCTTTTGACATAGCAGCAATTATTAAAAACAGGATTACATGTATCAGAGAACGAAACGAACAGTTAATATTCATCATTAAAAACATTAATATAAAGATTCGCCTCTTTCTCTAAGTGGTGTCAGCCATTGTAACTGTTTTTCAATGTTTCTCGACATTGTATAGGGTTTAATGTGATCGGAAATTTTTTCGCCGACAATCTCAATTTTACTGAGATCATATTGCCCCATTCCGGCCTCGGCGCAGAAATTTAAATATCCGATTTTCGCAGGATCAACTCCCATCAGTTCAAGTCCGACCCGATCAACAGACATCCAGTCAAGACCGGCAACACACACTCTGTGATCAACCAAAGTACCATTTGTCGGCCCGTCGCCTTCCATTCCATCATAACCATCAATGAATGACAGATCGGGGTGGATATTGTATGCAATATTGAATAAGTTAAAATGAATTCCCCGAAATCCATTACCGTGTACAATCGCTTTATCAGATCTTGTTCCTACCACACGCGACCTGCCAAAAGCAAAACCGGGATCTTTTATTGGAGCGCCTACTGCCGTATTTTTGAATGTTAAAGTAGCCACAATACGATCATGCGTTTTCATCCGGGCGACCGACATCACAAAGTTATTACGATTCATTAACAGGGCAGACATCCTGATAGGTTTTGGACGTAAATCCAATTCATCCATCATATAAAGTACCTGAGAAGGATTTTCATCCAGGTCAAGCAATTTGACTTTATACTTTTCAGCAATCGGCATATAGCCATAATTGTCATAAGCTGCCATAGTGGGCCCATCTGCTGCAGATTCGCCAACACCAAGAATGTTTTCCAGTTTATTAATTGATTTATAAAACTCCAAAATCCCTTCAAGCGTTTCCTTATGGGTAGCGCTCAACTGGATAGACGAGGAAACTAAATTAGGCTTAATTACAACACGTTTATTACCGATTGCTTGAGCTATCTCATTGGATAAAGGCTGTAAGGCGCGGAAAGCCATGTCAGCCCGGTCGCTACCGGTCACAAGTGATACCCGTGAATTTGTATCAACGGCTACTTTAGTTTGTTCCGCCATTATCTTCAAGGCATAAGATGGTATTGATGTAGCAGCAATACCGCCGAACAGTGAGGTTCTGATAAAATCCCTCCGATTAAATTGGATCATAGATTAATAATAATAATTTGTTTGTAATAGATAATTGAGGGCAAAAATAAAAAAAAATTGACAATTTTCAAAATATACGATAATATATTACGAGAAAGATTTTTTCTAAAAATATTCTTGTCGAATAAAAAATTATATGATAACTTTACAGCATTTTTCAAAGATTATTCAAATGGCATAACGGTCGTCGGCTTTTTGAAAAATCAAATGGAAAGAATTTAGAAGTACCTTTAAATAAATAAATTATGTTCAGACGAGATTTTATTAGAAATTCAGGATTGACTATTGCAGGAGCAGGATTGTCGGGATTGGTGATACCATCCGTATCAGCACAAGGCACAACTGGCAATGGCGTTCAAACGCGAAAAGAAAAGAAAGATGAGGTTTCATTAAGTGAAAAATTTTATGGTTGTATATGTGGATCACATATCGGTTCGTCAATGGCAGCTATTGTTGAGGGCTGGCTATATACACGTATAGAAGAAAAATACGGAACACTCGACGAACTGTTGCCATACGAGCATTATGACAACGGCTGGGTACGCAACGCTGGTACAACAGAAGACGGTATAGAACGTCAGAAATTGATGATAACTGCCATCATGCGAAAAGGCGATAGGGTAAATGCCGAAGATGTGAGGGCAGTATGGCGTAGCGATATGAATCCCAAAGCACCTGGTAATGTTTCCGAACCGTTTGAGGGTGAACTGCTTGCCATGGCGAAAACAGATATTCCGGCAAGGGATATAGGTAAGTACTGCGACTATTCAGGTCTAGTTAGTTTTTCACGCGCATGTCATCCTATGGGACTGATAAACGCAGGAGACACTGTAGCAGCGATGGAGGATGTATTTGAAGTAGGACAATTATATCAGACATCCAACAGCAGAGGCTTACAATGGGCATGTGTTACAGCGGTAGCGATTGCTTCCGCAACAAAACCGGGAGCCACCGTTGACAGCGTCATCGGCGATATTTTAAAATATTGCGATTTCCGTGCAGTAGTGGAGGGACGTGAGGGCTGGTATGCTACCTGGGCTGGCGTTAATGTTGCTGCTGAGATAGAAAGAGGGCTTAAACTAACTGCACGATGTAAAGATTTCAAGGAGTTACGACAGGCTTTTGATAGCATATATAATGGAGAGGGAATGCCATATAGCATGGCTTATGCAAACGAAATCGTCACAAAAGGGGTTTGCATTTTCAAGCTGGTAAACGGGGACACTAAACAGGCGATTATTGCCGGCGTTAATTTCGGACGCGATACGGATTGTTTGGCGGCGGTTGCAGCCGGCATTTCAGGCGCTTTGACGGGAACTTCTTCTATTCCTTCAAAATGGATTGAGCAGGTAGATGCCGCAACAAAAGTAAATCCATTTACCAACACACAACGCACCATGAAGGAAAACGCGGATGGTTTATACAATGCTTTTAAAAACCGCCTCAATAAGATGAAAACGTATTATGATACAATGTATAAAGTATAATCAGACGCAACAAAAAATATGCACAGGCGAACATTTATACAAAAATCAGGATTAACGATCGTAGGAGCAGGATTATCGGGAAGGGTTATGCCTGAAGTATTTGCGTCAGGATTAACGGACAATGGACTTTCATTACAAAACCCGCAAAGCGCTATGATGAAAGAAAAATTATTGTTAGATACCGATATTGGCAATGATATTGATGATACCGTATGTCTTGCCTATTTATTATGCCAAAAACAATGTGAGATTTTGGGTATTACAACTGTATCAGGAGAACCTGTGACGAGGGCAAAATTAGCAAGCGCTTTTTTAAAAGCCACAGGAAGGGATCATATTCCCATATATCCGGGGGTGGAACAGCCGCTGCTCACTCCACAGAAGCAACCTGTGGCACACCAGGCTAAATATCTGTCGAAATGGCCACATGAAACACAATTTCCGGAAGGGCAGGCTATCGAATTTATGCGCCGGACAATCAGGGCAAACCCCAATGAAATAACGTTGCTTGGCGTCGGACCATTGACAAATATTGCGCTGCTCTTTGCCGTAGATCCGGAAATACCCATGCTTTTAAAAAATCTTGTCATCATGTGTGGAACATTTACATACCGTTATAAAGGCGATCCATGCCTCTCGGAATGGAATGCACGATGCGATCCTTATGCAACAACCATGGTGTATAAGGCACCTGTTAAAAATATTGTATCTGTAGGGTTGGATGTTACTTCGGAAGTGATCCTGGAAAAGGATGAAATAATCAAACGTTTCAACAATGATATTCTGAAAGTTGTGCTTGACTTTTCAGGCATATTGGATAATACCCGTCAGTCCATTGTTTTCCATGATCCGCTCACGGCTGCGGTAATCTTTAAGAAAGAAATATGCGATTTCAAACGTGGTAATGTTGAAATAGAGATCGAAAGCAATCGTTTAGAAGGGTTAACCTATTGGCAAGCAGATAAGAATGGAAAAAATGAAGTTGCTTTCGGAGTGAACAGTCAAATGTTCTTTGACCATTTTTTTAGTACAATATCAGATAAATAAATTATTCAATAATAAAATCACAAGATCATGTTTGAAAAATCAACTTACATCAATCGCCGGAAAAAACTGTGCGAATTGTTTAATGAAGGCATCCTGTTGTTTCCTGGAAACGACGAAAGTTCAATGAATTATACGGACAACACCTATCCGTTCAGACAGGATTCCACTTTCCTCTATTTCTTTGGTTATCATCATACACCCGGTCTTGCTGCGGTCGTTGATCCGGTCGAAAACCGTGAAATCATATTCGGCGACGAAGCAACGATAGATACGATTGTCTGGACCGGCCCGCAGCCTACGCTGCAAGCACAGGCTGACACTGTCGGAGTGTATGATGTGCGGCCGCTGTCTGACCTGAAAACCTTTCTTGCCAATGCCTCCACACAAGGGCGGACGGTTCATTACCTGCCTCCTTACCGTCCGGAACACACATTGAAGTTGTCTGAATGGCTGGAGATAGCGCCATCGTCCGTGGATGCCGGAAAATCAATCGAATTGATCAAGGCGGTGGTAAATCTTCGAAATTACAAGACGGCCGAAGAGGTGGCTGAGATAGACCGCGCCACTTCTATTTCCTATATGATGCATGTAGCAGGTATGCGGGCAGCCAAAGAAGGCATGAAAGAATATGAAATCATGTCGGTTATCCACCGGACGGCATTGGAAAAAGGCTGTTCCCTCTCGTTCCCCATTATTTGTACCACTCATGGCGAAACGCTTCATAATCATAATTATAATTTTATACTTCGCAGGGATGATATGCTGTTGATTGATGCAGGAGCCGAACTACCAAGCGGCTATTGCGGCGATATTTCTTCCACCATGCCTGTTTCGGGTAAATTTACCGACCGTCAGCGTACGGTCAATGAGATTCTTACACAGGCGCACCGGAACTCCGTATTAGCTTTGAAGCCCGGCATACCATTTCGTGATGTCTATTATATAGCAAGTAAAACCATTGTTGAAGGCATGAAAAATATCGGTTTGATGAAAGGCGATGCTACGGAGGCTGTGATGGCAGGGGCGCATGCCTTATTTTTTCAATGTGGTTTAGGCCACATGATGGGATTGGACGTACACGATATGGAAAATCTCGGCGAGGTATGGGTAGGTTACGGCGGCGAACCGAAATCCACCCAATTCGGACTTAAATCCCTTCGTCTTGCCCGTCCTTTAGAGCCGGGATTTGTATTGACTGTCGAACCAGGTATTTACTTTATCCCTACATTAATTGATATGTGGTCGGCCGAAAAACGGTTTTCCGAATTTGTGAATTACGACGAAGTGTTGAAATGGAAAGATTTTGGAGGCATCCGAAACGAAGAAGATTATCTGATTACCAGCGACGGATACCAACTGTTGGGCGACCCGACTGAAAAAACGGCATTGATGGGGAGTTGGTAATAAAAACTTGTATATCCGTCGAAGTAAATCGTATTCTTGCCTTGACATTTTTACGTTTTCGCAACAATCTTGCCTTGATATTTTTACGTTTTTGCAATAAACTTGCCCTGACTTTTCTGCAATAAATAAAAAAAGCAGTATATTTACTGCGGTTTTATAGATGCAAATATATTGATATGAAAGAGAATAAGTATTTTTTCCGCACAATCGATCGCGAATTAATGAATTGGAGCAAATCGAAGGTTCGAAAAACCTTGCTTTTGCGCGGCGCAAGGCAAGTCGGAAAGTCATCGTCAGTCAGAAATTTAGCAAAATCATTTAAATACTATGTGGAGGTAAATTTTGATGACCGCAAGGATGTGCACACATTTTTTGAACAATCGCTTTCGCCGCAGGAAATTTGCGAACAGTTATCGCTTGTTTA
>JGI24705J35276_12237945_pt1 | contig 14351 bp, 9 predicted proteins | sample TergutNt197P4_FD_35276 | JGI IMG/M metagenome (IMG submission 35276) | reverse complement strand
GGATTCACGATTGTGTCGATCAGCATTTCCCTGGTGGCGGTGCTGATCCCGCTGCTCCTGATGGGCGGCATCATCGGACGTCTGTTCCGCGAATTTGCGGTCGTGCTCGCGATGACCATCTTCGTCTCGATGTTCGTCTCACTGACGCTCACCCCGATGATGGCCTCGCGCTTCCTGCGCCCCCATGGCGGGGACAAACACGGACGGATCTACCAGTGGACCGAACGTGGGTTTGATGGCCTGTTGCGAGCCTATGAGACGGCGCTCGACTTCGCGCTGAGCTGGAAGCACGCCACGCTCACTATCTTCTTCGTGACTCTCGGGCTGTCGGTCTACCTGTTCATCATCATCCCCAAGGGCTTCTTCCCACAGCAGGACAACGGGCTGATCACCGCCACTTCGGAGGCGTCGCAGGACATCTCCTTTGAGGAAATGAAGAAGAGACAGCAGGAAATCGGCGAAATCATCGGCAAGGATGACGCTATCGCCACGTACGCCATGCAGGTCGGCGGCACAGGCCGGGCGGGCAATAACGGCATGATGTTCATCACCCTGAAGCCTCGCGATAAGCGCGACGTCTCGGCGCAGGAGGTCATCGCGCGGCTGCGTCCCAAGCTCGAAGCGGTCCAAGGCGCCCGACTCTATATGCAGGCGAACCAGGACGTTCGGCTCGGCGGCCGGCCGACCCGCACCCAATTCGAATTCACGCTGCAGGATGCTGATCTCGCGGAACTCAACGAATGGGCGCCCAGGATTCTCGCGAAGATGCAGACGCTGCCGCAATTACGCGATGTCGCGACCGACCAGCAGACGCAAGGCACCACGCTCCAGCTGAAGATCAACCGCGAAACCGCATCCCGGTACGGAATCCAGCCGCAACTGATTGACGACACTCTCTATGACGCATTCGGCCAACGGCAGGTTACGCAGTATTTCACCCAGCTCAACACCTACAAGGTGATCATCGAGATCCTGCCCGAGATGCAGGGCAATCTTGACAGCCTGAATAAGCTTTATGTGAGGTCGCCTGCCACGGGAGAGCAGGTCCCGCTGTCAACGTTCGCGACCTGGACGACCAATCCGGTTCGCCCGTTGTCGATCAGCCACCAGGGCCAGTTCCCCGCGATCACGATCAGCTTCAACCTCGCGCCAAACGTTGCGCTTGGCCAGGCTACGGCAGCCGTGGAACAGGCGATGGCCGAGATGGGCGCACCGGCGACACTCAACTCGAGCTTCCAGGGCACTGCGCAGGCGTTCCAGCAATCGCTCAGCACCGTGCCGCTGTTGATTCTCGCCGCGCTCGTCGTGGTCTACCTGATCCTCGGCATTCTCTATGAGAGCTACATCCACCCGATCACGATTCTCTCAACGTTGCCTTCGGCCGGTGTCGGTGCGCTCGCGATCCTGATGTTGTTTCGCTACGACTTCAGTCTGATTGCGCTGATCGGCATTATCTTGCTGATCGGCATCGTGAAGAAGAACGGTATCATGATGGTCGATTTCGCCATCGCGGCAGAGCGCGATGAACGGAAGACGCCCGAGCAATCGATTCGTCAGGCCGCGCTGCTGCGCTTCCGTCCGATCATGATGACCACCATGGCAGCAATGCTGGGCGGCGTGCCGCTGATGCTTGGACACGGAACCGGCTCGGAAATCCGCCAGCCGCTTGGCTTTGCCATGGTCGGCGGCCTGCTTGTCAGCCAGGCACTGACCCTCTTCACCACGCCGGTCATCTATCTCTATCTTGACAAACTCTCCAACATGTTTTCGAGCTGGAGCCGCCCTGAAAGCGGCGATGAGCGTGAGTCGACTGAACGCGACTCGGTCCAACAGGCTGCCGAATAGACTTCGTTCTGGTTCTGCGTTCCCCTGGTTCTGCGTTCCCCTGGTTCTGCGTTCCCTTAGTCCTGCGTTCCCTTGGTTCTGCGTTCTCTTAGTCCTGCGTTCCCTTGGTTCTGCGTTCTCTTGGTCCTGCGTTCCCTTGGTCCTGCGTTCTCTTGGGGCCTCATTCCCTTCCAATCAAAGCGATACTGATGTCATGCACATGAGATCCAACTTCGTAGCCATCCTCGCCGCTGCCTCGCTGTTGGCTGGAGCCGCACACGCTCAGTTGAACACGAAACACAAAGCCGCGCCGCCAGCCGCAGGCACGCCGCCAGCAGCCACCCCACAGCAGGGCGACGCCGCGCCTGCGAACAACAACGCGCCCCAGCCCACATGGAACGCGCGCTGCGGCAGTGCCAGCCGCAGCGCGCCGCTTGAATGCGCGATCGAACAGAACGCAGTACTAAAGACCGGACAACTGTTTCTCCAAGTCAACGTCCGAGTCCCTGGCGACACCCACGCGCCCGCTGTGCTGGTTCAATTGCCGCTCGGGCTCAGCCTCGCGAGCGGCGCGAAGTTGCAGGTCGATGAGGGCAAGGCATTCGACCTGCCGATTCAGACTTGCGACAATCGTGGCTGCTACGCCAGCTCACTGGTTTCGGCAGATCTGCTCGCGGGTTTGAGGTCGGGCAAGCAATTGAAAATCTCCTTTCAAGACATGGCAAAGCAGCCGATCTCTGTTCAGATGCAGTTGAGTGATTTCGCCGCCGCTTACGACAAGATCAAATAGGCAGGTTTCGGAAAAGTGTCGTACGGTTTTCCCTCGCGACAAACGCGGAACGCGTTTGCGCAGAGAACCTGCGAAAAAACAAAACCTAAGCGGGCGATACTTGGGAGAGCCCAAGCAAGCCTGCTTAGGAGTGTGCATCAGTGTTATCGCGGCATAAAACGCCCGCGTACAGAGCACAGCTTTCGCGCGCCCAGCCGGGCAGCTGTTCAGAAACGAACAAGAAAGCAGATGCTTGTCCTGAGCTCGGCGAACTCAACGGCTTCGCTAACTGTTAGATGCGGACAAGCACTAATCATAGGCGGAATAGAACGCCTCGGCAGAGAATTATTCGTCAGAAACAACAGGTCCTACGAGATCTGTGGGTCCATCTTGCGCAACGAATGCCTCGAATATCCCTCGATGGCACGCGAATAGATGGTCATGAGTAAATCGTGGTTCGCTTCTGCGGTGAAGTTTTGATCAAAGGTCTCTCTCGCGGGCACCCGCATCCGCTTCAGCGCGGACGCGTCCGCGAAGAGGTCCTGCACCTTGGCAGCCAGGTCGTCGGGTTCACCAGGTGCAAAGCGAAGACCATTGTGACCATCTTTGACCACGTCGGCCATCGCCCCGAGTTTGGAGACGACGACTGGTGTGCCCTTGGCGAACGCCTCCATAACTACGCGAGGGAATCCTTCGTAGCATTGCGACGGCAGGACCAGAAACGCTGCCCCTCCGATCAGATCGTAGACATCCTCATGTGCAACGTCCTGAAGCCACTTGATGGAGGTGTCTTCCACAGCCGCCCGGCGAACCGCCGGTGCCAGTGGACCGTCACCGGCGATCTTCAATGGCACCGCCTTCCCAAGGCGCTGCCAAGCCGCCAGAAGCGTCGCCACGCCTTTTTCCTCGGATAACCGTCCAACGTAGGCGGCATATCTCCCCTCTCCTGCACCCGTCGACGGTTCAGGGTAGAGAAAGTTTGGTTTGATAATGATCTTATCAGCGGGCAATCCTCCTTCCATAAACTTGCGCCGGCTGAATTCGCTTAGCGCCACATACACGTCCACCGCGTTGCGCCACGTCCCCAATAGGCGATGCGTTGTGATCATTGCCGCAACTGCCGCACTGGCCGCTCGGCTGTTGCGGTAGCACCTGCCTGCAACACCGCGCCACGGAACCATCTTGCCAAGCCTGCTGAGACACTCCTCGCAAGGCCTGCCATCGCGAAACAGGAGAGCGTTGACGCAGACAAGCCGAAAGTTGTGCAGCGTCTGAACCACGGCAACACCAGCACCCCTCGCGGCGTAGTAGGCCGCAGGCGAGATCAGCGGGAGCGTATTGTGGAAATGAACGACCTGCGGGCGATGCAAGCCGATGAGACGCTGCATCTCAATGAATGCCGGACGGCTCCAGATCGTACGGCTTGCAAGCTCAAGATAACCCATTCCGTCGGTGGCGTCATTAGACAGGCAATACTGTGTCACCTGATGGCCGTGCGCCCTGAGCATCGCGACCTCGGCCTCGACGCACTGGTCCTCGCCGCCAGCAAGCTTGTAGTAGTTATGTGCCACCAAAATGTTCATGGACCGTTGGCGCGCACAATTTCACATGATCCAGTACCGAGATTTGAAACTGATGAGTCGCGCGGCCCTTGACGACAACGGGCTATTTCATACATCCTCATACATCCTATTCGGCGCAGCCGACAGACAGGTTCTTGGAGTATCTGGGCACAGCGCTCGCGACGCGGAGTGGTGTTCCAGCGAGGAGGCCTGCTCAGCAAGCACTCTTCTTAATCGATGCTCTCTTGATGTCGGGCGCCGGAACGATCGTCGTGTTCCTTCGCCCCTACGGCCGGTTCGCTGGCGACAAATCCATCAGGCTGGGGCGACACGTTGAACCAGCCTGCAAATACAGGCAGGCTCAATCGCAACTTGCTCAGCCAGCCGATACGTGCCAGCCCGTTCGGCCAAGGCTGCAAAGCCAGCCAGGCGCCGATACCGAGTGTGCCCGCAGCCGTGAGCCCAAGGACGAGAAGGATATTGGGACCCGACGGGACCAGAACCTTCTGAGCAGCGACAAACGATTGGCCGGTCACTCGACTGGCTACGGATTCATCGAATGGTTCGTCACGCAACTCCGTCAATTGATGGCGCAAGACTTCGAGCCTCGTGTGTACACTCTGGTAAGCCGGGTGGCGCACGCCATAAACTGAAGAGAGATCGGACAATTCACGCTCGGCCGCAGCATAGGAGTCGCTCACTTGTTGCAGCAATTGTCCGCGCAGGTATTCCAGGGCGACAGCATTGGCGAGCTTGGCGGCCCATTCCGGATCTGAGGCGGTGACCGAGATTGATACCAAATAGGATCTCGGATCGGCGGTCACCTTGATCCGTCGTATGAGCTGTTCCTCGGCAAGATCACGACTTGACGGACCAGATACCTGATAGCCGAGAAGCGAACGTATTTCCGAAAAGACCCGCCACAAACGCGAACCTCGCGCGAAGGCTGGGTCTTTGTCCAGGCCAAGCCTGGTCACGACAGCACCAGCAATTGCATGCGAGCGAATCATAGGCGCTGCGTCATTGAGAACAGCCATCGCGTCCACCGCGGCAGTCGTCGCGATCTTTGATGTGTTCGCAGGCTCTTCACGAACGAACTTGAATTGTATCATCGCCCGGCTCGTATACCGCGGACCGACGAGGATGAGCGCGATAGATGCCAATGCAAGGGCGGCGACGAGTCCCACAGCAATTGGCGAAGAGCGCGTCCACAAAGCGCTGAGCACGCCGTACGCAACCCTCCGCTGAGAAATGACCGCATATTCCAAGGACCTGACTACGGATTTCAGACTCGCTGTTCTCTCTTGGAGCATTCCCAACCTCTTGGACGAGGCTCGTACCCGGACCAGCAGACGCTCTCCGGCTCTTTGCACTTCCCGAACTACTCGTTGCACTTCTTGAACTGCTCTTTGCACTTCTTGAACTCGCAAACCTCGTTCATTCGGAGTTGAATTCAAACAGGATCAGGATCGTTGGAAAGAGTCCAAACGGGGGTACCCCCTAAGTGCCAGGTGTCATTCATGTGCGATCTACCTGTTGAGGGCCAAGGAACCTGGCGGGTGCGGGGCGTCGAATGGCGCCAAGCTTAACCGGAAAATCCGGCTGGTACGGTCGGCAAGTCCCTGCTTAACAGGGGAGGCTCAAGCCGTCCGGCCTTGGTTGCATCGAACAGCCTGAACCCGGTCTGCAGCGCAGGCGAGTTCTGGTCCAGGCGGAAGTCGGAGTTCTTCGCATCCACGAAGAGCGGATCGGCGACAACTGAATGCTCATCCTGGCCCTTCTCCTGCCGCCATTCGTTCAGTGTGAGATTCCCGGGAAATACGGGTGATTCCCCTGTGGCATCCCAATAGGTGTTGTGATCAAGATTGAAATTCACTTCACACGGCAGCGACCCTGAATGGCACCCGCCCATCAAGGCGGTGCCGTTGTCCCAGTAGACGATATTGCATTCGAAATAGAATGACACATGTGGCTCAAGGCGACCTCTTTCCAATTGGAACTCGGATGCGCAGGCAAAGATGTTGTTCCGGATGTGATTGTCTTTGCCGTAGTTCTGGAAGAAGCCCCCGGTCTTCGTGTGGTGCACCAGATTTTGCTCCATCACAATGTCCGTCGAGCCTTCGTCAGCATACAAGCCCCATCCGCCATAGCCGAATGACCGGACATCATGGATATGGTTATTATGCACAACGGTGCCCGGCTGAACGCCAAGTGTGTAGACCCCACCCATGTCCGACATCACGCCCTGGCCAATGGTGTGCACGTGATTGAAGGCTATGTCGTTGTGGTGCGCGTCGCTGCGACCATATCCCCAAGTCCAGCCGACAGAAATGCCGGTCTGGTAGAAATCAAACACCTCGTTATGGTGGACCGTGTTTTCTGAGGACTGTCCGATCCAGATGCCAACGCCAGCGGGATGCAGACGGCCGCCGTGCGCGATCAGGCAGTTCTGGATGGAATGATGAGAGACGTGCAATTCCGGATCGTCCGACAGCCTCTTTATGCTATCCCATGTTCCGGAGCCGGCGTTTCCTATCTTCACGCCACCGCCACCCAGGTCCACGAGTTCGCAACTCTCCAACCGATTGTTGCGTGATCCGGATCCGAAGGCGATGGCATAACCGCCAACGTGACGCACAGCGCAGCGTTCAAACAGGATATTTCGCGCACCGAGTATCTCGATCGCAGCCTTCAGCCCAATTTCCGCCTGAGGAAAGTCCTGCCCCCCAGTCGGCAAGCTCCAGTTGCTGTGCGCGAACGTCAAACCCCGGAATTCTATGTATCCAACCCAACGCTTACTCTCGAAGTCCCCGCGTAGCAGCAACAGCTCTTCGAGCCGGGGCGCGACCACCACAGTCTGCTCCGGCTGTTCGCCTGCTTTTGGAATATAGGTCAGTTGCCCGAGCGGCCTGTCCAGATACCATTGGCCCGGCTCCCGCAGCGCCTCCCGCACGTTATCTACGAGGTATCGATGGCCCCTGCCAAGAACCTGCCAACTTGGTTCAGCGAATACCACTCGATGTTCCGCAGCCATCACGGATTTAATCCGCATACGCGGCGCCGCCCATTCGTGAATAGCCAATACCTCGACGTCAGCCAGATTAGCCCACTCCGCCTTGATATCGTCATCGGTAAAACCAAATGCACCGCGGCCGAGTTGCACCGCGATTTCGTGAAACCCCTGCTCAGGCAGGCGCGGCCGATACCGCCGCTGATCGTCGACGAACAATTGTGCGAAAGACCATCTGGCCGATTGCACCTCATCCAGCGTGGCTTGCCAGTTCCCTTCCGGCGTAGTTTGCCAATGCGTGATCCGCACGCCACCGCTCAGTACGGGCCGCTCGTTGGCGAAAGCCTCATAGAGGGTCGGAGACTGCTCCGTGCCGGAGTCCGACGGATCAAATTTGAGCGGTTGATCCAGATAGTAGACGCCGCCACGAATGCACACCACGATGGGGCGGTCGCGCTTTGGCTCCCTCCGGCGCAGCTCGGCGACGCGCAATCTTGCCGTGTACAGCGAGGCGACCGGCCCATCGCGGGCATCCGTCGCAGGATCCGGCAGACGCCCGGACCAATCATCCCGGCCAGATGTTGACACGTAGATGTCTGCGTTCGCAGCGACGCCTGCGTTCGCAGCGACGCCTGCGTTCGCGGCGACGCCTGCGTTCGCTGCGATGCTTGTCTTCGCTGCTGCCGTCTGATCAGACACCAGCGGCAGCAGAGCGCTTCCCAGCAGCGTCCGTCTCGTTATCATTGCGGTCGTCTCCCGCAGGTGCCAATCATGAAGACGAGCACAAATACTCATCGCGCCTGAATCATCCACACCCTCGCTCGCCGGACTAATGGAGCGGCACCTCCCGAGGCGTAACGTAGGCGACCATCAGGGCGAGCGGAAACTGGTAGAAAAGGTAGATCAACACGTTGTCCGTACACATCAAGGTCGCACTTGCAACTGCGAGCGCCGCTGCGGTCGCAGATGTCGAGAAGACCACGGCCATGAATGTGGTGAAAATCAGCGACCCGGCGATTCCATAATCATAAAGGATTTTCATCCAATCGTTGTGAGGCTGCGTGAGGATTCCATCTGTCACTCGCGATGCCAGGCTATCCGCCCTACCCGGACCGGATCCGAAGAGCGACTCGGACAAAGGTCGAGTGTCCATCTGATGGCTCATCTCGGACCCGATCAGGAAACGCCCGAGCATGACCTCCTCGATACTAACGCTCATGTCCAGCATCTGGTGTGCAGCTTCGGAGATGGAGTTCAGGTTTACAGCCACCAAATTCATGATCCCCAGCACGCCAAGAAGAGCCGCGATACGGTTGCGCCTCTGTTTGAAGGCTGCAATGTTCCGAAATGCAATTGAAGCAACGACCCCAAACAGAATTGCGGCCATGCCCACGCGCTTACCACCCAGCACGCTCATCAGGACCGCAAGCACGAACTGCAATTTCGCGCCTGTCGCGTACAGGAAGACTGCGTAAAGAGGCCCGAGAAGTCCTCCCTGGTTGTCGTCAAAACCCCTCTGCAAGGCAGATCCGGTACCTTCGCGAAGCATCTCCAAGATACGAATATTTTCGATTCCTGCCGTCCAAAAGGCCAGGACCAAGTAGATCAGAGAACAATAGAAAACGAAATTGATCTGCCCCGCGCTGACATGGATGACGGGAATGAAGGTGAGGATGATCAGTGAGATAATTATCACGTTTCGAAGGTAGTCCGCCGACTCCGTCGTTCCCGCGAGGCCGCTGACTAGAACTAAAACCAGATACGCGACGAGAAAGGCCATGGCAGGCCTGTTAATCATCGGAGCCCGTTGAAATGTGAGTGACACAACCAAGAGCGGCGGAACAACATAGAGCAAATATCGAAGAGGCGCGAACGCGTCGCCGAAGGAGTAGCCCGCGTAGCCAACGAGATAAATCCCACAGGCGACCGAGACATAGAGACGGCTGACTGCCTCGTCAGGGACCTCCGGAACCCTCGTGACACTAGCATCGGCCATGGCTCTCTTTTCCTACGGGCGCGCCAATCGACGTCAAAAATCGTTCGGCGATCTCTCCGTTTTCGAGCGATGGCGCCCTGAAAGCAGCCTCCTCCATGATCTGCAGAACCTCATTGAGGCGCATCCAATCACTGCCTTTGCCAAGTTCCCAAGAATGCCCCCAAAGGTGGAAAACACCAGGGTGGTCCACCAGCGCCAGATCCAGAAGGCGTCGCGCCAACTGAGGCCAATCCGTCGTGCGTCCGTGGGCAACCATCCGCCAAAAGTTCGGCAACGTCATCCGCTTCAACGCATTCCGAGCCAACGCCGCCCATCCATGTGGATAGGCCTGCACCGTTGTTGGCATCATGACGAGATTTTCTGGTGTCCTTGAAAGATCCAAGGCACCAAGTTCGACCGAGCGCAGACCAATGAAACCCGCGCGCCGGATCAAGTTCAGATGCAACCTGGAAAATGCGCCTGTTGGAGGACAAAACATGCGACAAGGCCGCCCGATCGTGTCTTCGAGCCAGGACTTCGAGTCGAGGATCTCCCGACCCGCCTGCTCCGCCGTCGTCCGGGTCAGAACGACGTGGTGCATCGTATGCGCCCCGATTTCGAAGGCCGAGCTGAGCTCCCGGATCTGCATGGGAGTCATGGTGCCTGTCTCCGCTTCCATCGGCACGTAGAAAGTGCCGCGCAAACCATGCTTGACGAGGAGTTCGGCGACACGCAGGTCCATCGGATTGCCGTCGTCCCAGCTTGTCGTGATGTATGTGTAAGACCTCTTCACTCGCGCCTCGCCAAGGCATCAGTCGTCGATGGCAACAGTTTCGGCGACACCGAAGTCGTCTCCCTCTTCGGCCATTCGAACGCTTTGTCAATGCTGCGCGCGGTGGCCGTGGCTCCCGCAGCCCAGGATATCTCTTCGTGTGCGGCGCCTTTGGTAGCCGAACTACGCGTCATCACGCAATCCAACGCCTTCCCTTTCGAACAGCCACTGCTTTGATGATGAGTTCGCGGGTAGCCAGTATCGCGAAGCCTGGAACGATGTAGGCATAGCGCCGCCAGAGACGCCGCGGCTCCGAGCACAGCCGGAAGAGCCACTCAAGCGCATGGCGCTGCATCCACTTCGGCGCCTGGCGTTTCGTTCCAGACAGAAAGTCAAACGCTGCACCGACGCCGACCATTACGGGTGCCTCGATCTGCCCGAGATGCGCCGCCATCCATCGCTCCTGTTTCGGAGTGCTCAACCCGACCCAGACAATATCCGGACGCGCGGCGTTGATGATATCGACAACGGCGCGGTCCTCTTCGGTCGTCATTTCCCGGAATGGAGGACAAAATGTGCCTGCCACTTGGAGCCCAGGGGCCGATTTGATCATCGCGTCCTTCAGCTTCTCCGCAACGCCAGTATCCCCGCCGTAGTAGAATTGTCGGTAGCCTTGCCGAGCGGAAACCGCTGTCATTTCCCGCATCAGGTCCGGACCATAAACGCGCTCCGCGCGCGACTCGCCAATCATGCGCAGAAAATATACGAGGGGAACACCATCAGGCGTCACCATTCCCGCTCGATTGTGAATCCTGCGCAGCGAAGAATCGCGGCGGCATTCCATGACGCCGTGAACACCGGTAACACAAACATATTCGCGACGCCCCTGCGCGATCCAGCGATCGAGCTTCGCAATCGCGTCGTTCATGGTGATCGCGCTCAGATAGACACCCAGGACGTTGCCACGGTCGGGCCGCCGGCCAGGCATCGTACTCATTGGACAAACTTCCAGACCAGTTTGTCCACCTCTCGCGGATCGCCCAGCAACCTTTCAAAATATGTAATAGTCCTGATGAGACCATCCTCCAGACTGGTGGTGGGTGCCCAGTGCAACAGTTGGCGCGCGAGAGAGATATCCGGCTGGCGCTGGCGAGGGTCGTCCTGCGGCAGAGATCGAAACACAAGCTGAGACCGCGAACCTGTCAGCGAAATGATTAGCTGGCCCAACTCGCACATGGTCATTTCCACGGGGTTGCCCAGATTGACAGGACCGTCAATCGTCTGCGAGGCGTTCATCAGTCGCGTCAAGCCGTCGATCAGATCGTCGACATAGCAGAAGGAGCGCGTCTGTGTCCCCGCCCCGAAGATCGTAATTGGCTCTCCTCTCAACGCCTGGACAATGAAGGTCGAAACAACGCGGCCGTCCTGCGGATGCATATTTGGCCCATACGTATTGAATATGCGGGCGACCCGGATATCCAGCCGGTGCTGTCGCCTGTAATCGTAAAATAGTGTCTCGGTACACCGCTTGCCCTCATCATAGCAGGAGCGCGGCCCGGCAATGTTCACCATGCCGCAGTAATCCTCGGTCTGCGGGTGTACATCGGGGTCGCCGTAGATCTCACTCGTGGACGCCTGAAGTATTGGAATGCGCAGCCGCTTGGCGAGTCCAAGCATGTTTATCGCCCCAAGCACGCTCGTCTTGGTCGTTTGGATGGGATCACGCTGGTAGTGTATCGGCGACGCTGGACAGGCGAGATTATAGATTTCGTCAACCTCAACGTAGAGAGGGAATGTCACATCGTGTCGCATGACCTCGAAGGCCGGCTGATCGAGAAACGGTTCGATGTTGCGGCGCATCCCGGTGAAGAAATTGTCTACACAGAGCACTTCACATTGCTGCTTGAGCAATCGTTCGCACAGATGCGAGCCGAGAAAGCCTGCGCCTCCGGTCACAAGAACACGCTTTCTCACCACACGGCTCCCGTTCTCTGATTCCTCGACCCAAACAAGCCCACCACGACAGGAAACTTAGTGCAAACACATGAAGTTTGACGTGTTTCGGGGCCCCTGCAACGGCTCACTGGGATGGCCGGGCGGCAAAAGGGAGCTAGTTGGCGTCAGAACCTGAGCACCCCATAGAGGTACTCCTGAGGAGCGCTCCGGATAGTCCCAGTTTTTCATCGACGCTCAGCAGGTGGCGCTAGTCTCAACTCCTGGGCCGAGCGGCAGCAGAGCGCGCCCATGGAAGCGATAGAAGGAGCTCTTCGTGGCACACGATTGCAAGCCGAGGCGAGCACTCTCCGCAAACGTCTGTGTCGCGGTTTCACTTCGACATGCTTTGCGTGCGATCTGTTTCACTCTCTTGCTATTCCTTCTATTTCCTTCCGCGCTGTCGGCCGAGGGCATCGATAGCGGCGCCTACCGCCTGGCTCCCGGCGACCGCATCACGGTAACCGTATTTGGCCAGACTGATCTGTCAGGGGACGTCATCGTTGATGACGCTGGCACCATCACTCTTCCGTTAGTCGATCCCATCGAGGTCAAGGATCTGACGTTGGTCGAGTGTCAGAAGCGGATCAGCGACCGCCTCGCTGATGGCGTTTTGCGCAAGCCATCGGTCAGCGTGCGCATTGCCGAATTGCGGCCGCTCTCCGTACTTGGCGATGTGCGTCTGCCGGGCGCCTACCCGTTTCGTTTCGGCAGCACTGTGCAAAGCGCTGTGGCCCTCGCCGGCGGGTTTGGCCCCGGCGAAGTGCTCCGGCAAACGGCCGTTGCCGAGTTTCTCTCGGCTCAGGAGCGTGTACGTCAGTTGACCTTGCAACAACGCACGCTGCTCGTGCGCAAAGCCCGTCTCGAGGCCGAGCTCGATGGGAAAGATTCCTTCTCACCGCCCCCTCTTGCCGACACGGCCGGGGACGGAAACACCATGAAGATCGTACAAAATGAAAAGAATGTCCTTTCCGCTCAACGCGCCATCCTGCAAGATCAGATCAACGTCCTTCGTTCCCAGGAACCGGATCTGCACGAACAGATCGAGGCAAACACCCAACAGAGCAATGTGGAAAAGAAGCAACTCGACATGATCCGAGAGCAACTCGACCATTATGACAAAATATTCAAGCAGGGACTTGGAACCCAGAACAACGAATTCCAGTACCGCATTCTTGAGGCGAACCAGGAAGCCACCGTCTGGCGGCTGCAATCAGACATCTCGCGGCTGCAAGTCCAATCGGGAGACCTGCAATTCAAAATGAAAGAGGTGGAGGCTGTCTTCAGGCGCGAAGTTACCAAGGAGCTCCAGGAGACCCGCGATCACCTGAGTGAACTGGAGGTTACGCTCCCGGCCGCGATCAGAATGCGAGACGTCAGGCTCCAATACGCGGGTGGTGCGGCAGCCAATGGCGTCAGTCATTTGATTCGCATCACACGGATGAGAGACGGTCGCGCGGACATCCTGGATGCAAACGACACAACGCCGGTCGAACCTGGAGACGTCATCGAGGTCAAGAACGAAATGCAAGATGTCTTGTCGTACGACGAAAGCTCCGCCAGCCACCCGACAGTGCGACCTTCCAAAACGGAGGCGCGCCAAGTCGGAGAAACGGGAATTTCTCAGTAGCTACTGCGCGTGGCGAGGCCGGGTCCAAATCGCCTGTTGGAGAATGAGAGGACGAGTTCCGTTTCGGCATCTTTAGCCTTCCGAGGTGCTACCCGAAAAGGCGTTCCGTCCTTTTCGAATTACCCCCTTGTTGCAGTCGAGACTTTGCGGCGGCGCGCATAAGATTCGCTCAAGCATTTCTGCAGGTATGCACAACCGTCGACTCTTGGCAGCCAACGGAGACCGGAATGACAGGCGGGAGAAAGACAGCGCTGGTGACGGGCGCTGGCGGATTTATTGGACATCACTTGGTAAAATATCTCGCCGCCCACGGATATGTCGTCCGCGGTGCCGATCTCAAATACCCCGAATACGAAGATACCAAGGCGGATGAATTCATCATCGCGGACCTGCGCAACTACAATCAATGTTTGCGTGCCACAGAAAGGGTCGACGAGGTATATCACCTGGCAGCCGACATGGGCGGGATTGGCTATATCACCGCGTTTCACGCAGAAATCGCCATCAACGATACACTTATTAACGCCAACATGCTGCAGGCCGCTCGAAATCACGACGTCAAGCGGTTCCTGTTCTCGTCATCGGCATGTGTATATCCGCAGCATTTGCAGAAGAATCCCGATGTAGTACCGCTCCGCGAGGAGGACGCATTTCCAGCCGACCCTGAAGAGGGTTACGGTCTCGAGAAGCTCTACATGGAAAAGCTTTGCCAGTACTTCACCGAAGACTGGCATTTCCCGACCCGGGTCGTTCGCTTTCACAATGTCTATGGGCCGCTTGGCACCTATGACGGCGGTCGCGAAAAGGCTCCGGCTGC
>JGI24705J35276_12237946_pt1 | contig 14356 bp, 16 predicted proteins | sample TergutNt197P4_FD_35276 | JGI IMG/M metagenome (IMG submission 35276) | reverse complement strand
ATGATCTGCTGAATCTGGGTGGTGCCCTCGTAGAGGCGGAACAGGCGGACATCGCGGTAGAAACGCTCGATGCCGTATTCGCTGACATATCCGGCGCCGCCGTGGATCTGCACCGCGCGGTCGGCGACCCTGCCGCACATCTCTGAAGCGAACATCTTGGCGCAGGATGCCTCGGTGCCGACGTTTTGCCCCTCGTCACGTTTGCGGGCGGCGTCGATGATCATGCAGCGTGACGCGTAGATTTCAGTTTTGCTGTCGGCCAGCATCGCCTGAATGAGCTGGAATTCGGCGATCGGTTTGCCGAACTGCTTGCGCTCCATCGCGTAGCGCAGGGCGTCGTCGAGCATGCGTTGCGCTGCGCCGACACAGATTGCGGCGATGTGCAGGCGGCCCTTGTCGAGGACCTTCATCGCAGTCTTGAAGCCAACGCCCTCGACTCCGCCGATAAGCTGGCTGACCGGGACACGGCAATTGTCGAAGATCACATCAGAAGTGTAGGCACCTTTCTGACCCATCTTTTGGTCGGGTTTGCCGAGCGACAGTCCGGGCGTGCCGCGCTCCACCACGAAAGCGGAGATGCCGCCTGCTCCTTTGATCTCGGGATTGGTGCGCGCCATCACGGTGTACATGCCCGCGAGGGGAGCATTGGTGATGAAGCGCTTGGTGCCGTTGAGGACGTAGTGGTCGCCGTCGCGCACGGCGGTGGTTTTCAAGGCGGCGGCGTCGGAACCGGCATCGGGCTCGGTCAGCGCGAAACTGGCTATCAGTTCGCCGGAGGCAAGGCGCGGCAGGTATTTCTGCTTCTGCTCCGCAGTGCCGTCGATGATGATACCGGATGCGCCGATGCCGTTGTTGGTGCCGATCAGCGAACGGAAAGCGGGAGAGGTATAGCCCAGCTCGAAGGCGATATTGACCTCTTCCTCCATGGTGACACCGAGGCCGCCATAGACTTCCGGAATCGCGAGACCGAACAGTCCAAGCTCGCGCATCTGCGCGACAACGTCGTCCGGAATCCGGTCGGTTTCCGCCACCAGATTTTCATTTGGTATTAGGGCGCCCCTGACGAATTCGCGTATTGAATCAACCAGTAAGGTCAAAGTTTCAGGGTCGCGGATCATGCTCGCTCCTTCGACGTGGCATAATGCCTCCCGTCGTAATGCCTAAGGTGGTTTCCGCCTTGGCGCGCCCCTCCTTTTTCGACCTTCGGTATAATGTGCCGGTCGTGTTCAATGCAAGCGCTCCGGCCGCGCGGCGTCAATCGATGCACGCGGCCAATCTCTGGCTCAAAGTTCGACTTCGGGTGCCCGCTCAGTCCTTGGCGCGCTCGCAGTAAGAGCCGTCTTCGGTCATCACCACGATACGGGTGCCGACTGTGATGTGCGGCGGCACGCCAGTCCGTATGCCGTTGGAGAGCACCGCGGGCTTGTAGGACGAGGAGGCGGTCTGGCCCTTGGTCACGGGCTCGGTATCCACGACTTCCAGCGTTACACGCTGCGGCAGGGTGATCGACACCGGCGTCGCGTCGTGCATGGAGAGCTTGACTGTCATGTTCTCCTGAAGATAGGCCGAGCCCGAGCCAATGATGTCCTTGGGAACCTGAACCTGATCGTAGGTCTCGGGGTTCATGAAGTGGTAGCCGTCGCCATCTGCATAGAGGAAGGTATAGTTGCGTTCCTCGATCGTGACCTTCTCGACCTGGTCGGTGGTCTTGTAGCGTTCGGAGATCTTTACCCCGTCGCTGATTCGGCGCATTTCGACCTGGCTGACCGGGGTTCCCTTGCCGGGATGGATGTTTTCGGCCGTGACGACGACATAAAGCTTGCCGTCTTGCTCGATCACGTTGCCCTTGCGAATTGAACTGGCGATGACTTTCAAAGCTATATTTCCTGCTTGCTTGACCCGGCACCGGTCAGGATATGACCAGCCCAGGCGTGATCGACCGGAACATGGTCGCGCTTATGGGGGACTTGGCGCCTCAATAGAGAGCTTGGCGCCCGTTTCGGGCGGCAACATACTGATTTTGCCACTGGATGCCAGCATTTTGCTTGTCGGGCGGGGGAAGGGGTAATGGCTGACGGACTCATCTCACCCTTCTGGTCGCCGGGACGCCATCTCGACCGGCAGCCATTTCTCAAGGCGCGGGGCATGATCACGGCCGAGGTGAGGGCGTGGTTCGCCGAACAGGGGTTTGTCGAGGTTGAAACCTCCATTCTGCAGGTTTCGCCAGGGAACGAGACCCATCTGCACGCTCCGCGCACCGAGCTTTCTCGCTCCGATGGAAGCCGGACCACACGTTATCTGCGGACCTCGCCGGAATTCGCCTGCAAAAAACTCCTTGCTGCCGGCGAGCCCCGAATCTTCGAGCTTGCGCGGGTGTTTCGCGACCGGGAGCGCGGCGACCTGCATCTGCCCGAATTCACGATGCTGGAATGGTACAGGGCGGGCGAGCTCTATGACGCCATCATGGCCGACTGCATCGCCATTATCGTTCGCGCAGCAAAGGCGACTGGGATCGGGCGGTTTTCCTTCCGCGGCCGGACCGCGGACCCCTTCGCCGAGCGGGAACTGCTGACCGTCGCCGATGCCTTCGAGCGGTTTGCCGGCATCGACCTGCTCTCGACCATTCATGAGGGCGAGGGCAATCGTGCCGCACTCGCCGCCGCGGCCGGAGGAAGGGTGCGGATTACCGGGGACGACACCTGGTCGGATATTTTCAGCAAGGTGCTGGTCGAGCATGTCGAACCCAACCTGGGGCAGGGGCGTTTGACCATCCTGATTGAATATCCCACGCCGGAGGCGGCGCTGGCGCGGACAAAAGCGTCCGATCCGCGTGTCGCCGAGCGGTTTGAGGTCTATGCTTGCGGGGTTGAACTCGCCAACGGTTTCGGCGAATTGACCGATGCGCAGGAGCAGCGCCGTCGCTTTACGGCCGCAATGGATGAGAAGCGGCGGCGCTATGGCGAGGCCTATCCACTGGACGAGGATTTCCTTGCGGCCGTCGGCGAAATGCCGGAAGCGAGCGGCGTTGCGCTCGGTTTTGACCGGCTGGTGATGTTGGCGAGCGGCGCATTGCGGATCGACCAGGTCGTATGGACGCCGCCCATAGCGTGACCCGCAAAAGTGGAAACCGGGAACAAGCGTGATCCGATCATGTTGGATCACGCGAGGTGAGACATGAAGAACAACCTCGCACGCGTATTGCGCGAGCCAGCCGAACTGGTGGCAGAGGGGCTTGCACCCTCTGAGGTGCTGCCGGCGCTGGAGCGCGTCACGGCGCGCTATGCAATGGCAGTCACGCCGGAAATTGCAGATCTTATCGACACATCCACTCCCGATGATCCTATCGCACGCCAGTTCATTCCGAACGCCGCGGAGTTGGAGGCGCGTCCCGATGAGATCGCCGATCCGATCGGTGATCACCTGCATTCGCCTGTTCCTGGCATCGTGCACCGCTATCCCGATCGGGTGCTGTTCAAGCTTGTTCATGTCTGCGCGGTCTATTGCCGCTTCTGCTTCCGCCGGGAAATGGTCGGCCCCGGCAAGGACAGTACGCTATCGGATAGCGCCTATCGCGCTGCGCTCGATTACATCCGGGCGCATCCGGAAGTCTGGGAAGTCATCCTGAGTGGCGGCGATCCGCTGATGCTGTCACCCAGGCGCCTGGGCGAGGTCATGACCGACTTGGCGGCGATCGATCACGTCAAGATCATTCGCCTTCACACGCGCGTGCCCGTGGCCGATCCGAACCGCGTCAGTGACGACATGGTTGCGGCCCTGAAGGTAAAAGGCGCAACGACCTGGGTCGCGCTGCACGCCAATCACGCGCGGGAGCTGACGGACAACGCCCGCGCCGCCTGTGCCCGACTTGTTGATGCCGGTATCCCCATGGTGAGCCAGTCCGTGCTGTTGCGGGGCGTCAATGACAATATTGCCGCGCTGTCGGATTTGATGCGTGCCTTTGTCGAATGTCGGATCAAGCCCTATTATCTGCATCATGGAGATCTCGCGCCGGGCACCGCGCATCTGCGCACAACGCTGGCCGAAGGACAGGAATTGATGCGCGCGTTGCGCGGACGGGTTTCAGGGCTATGCCAGCCGGATTATGTGCTCGATATTCCCGGTGGGGCCGGCAAGTCGCCGGTGGGGCCGAACTATGTGCTAGCGGCACAAAATACCGCGCTTCCCGAACGTGAACCGAATTCGGAATCGCGCTATCGTATCGTTGACTATTGCGGTGATGTTCATCTCTATCCTCCCGGAGGCATGAGGGATGAGCTGGCGTCGTAATGACGGAATGGAGGAGCAAAATGAAAAAATTGGTCGTAGCAGTATCGCTGTTGGTCCTATTTGCTGGCGTTGCCGTCGCGCAGACCCGCGACAGCAAGGGTACGTCATCCGGACAGTCCGGCCCGGTCTATTCGGTTCCGGATTCCTCAATGTCCGCGCCGGTGGGGCACCGCCAGCCACGCGCATCCGACATGCCGAACGAGAAGAACCTCGGCGATCCCAATGATCCCCTGAACAAAGAAAACAAGGCACTCGACAGGAAGATCAAGAGCATCTGCCGCGGTTGCTAAGCAGGTTTCGGGACCAAGGGGCCAGGGTAGCCGCAAATGTTTGCGGCTTTCCGCAATTCCAGTGTGGAATGCCCCTCCTTCGCAGTCGGTCAGAGCGCGGGTCGACCGGGCACTCTTCCGAAACCTCCTTAGGTTGACATCCCGAAAAGCCGGCGTATCGCCGGCAGCCATTCGCCGGTCATTGTAAATTCGAGCCCCACCCGCGCGCCGGAGGCGATCGCAACCATCGTGAGTGGTGCAGATACCGCAAGTGTCGACAAGGCGGACAGGCCCTGTCCGATTGTGCATCCCATGGACATGATGCCGCCGGTGCCCATCAACAGCGCGCCGACCAGGTGACGCTTTAGCTCGCGCGCATCGTCACATGCTTCCCAGCGGAAGCCTCGGGAAAACACTGCCGCGATGAATGATCCGAGCACGACGCCCGCGACCGATCCGATGCCGAAATCGGCCCTGCTGCCCGAGTAGGTGGCGATATATAGAATGCTGTTGCCCACCGGAGCCACAAAAGTGAGGGACGCGACCCTGGTGGGATCGAATTCGTCAAAGCTCAGCCATCCCGTGGCAAACCAGCCGAAAGCTACGGCGATTCCTGCTGCCAAGCCGGACCATAGCCGCCGCGGCGAGCGCACCAGGCGCGCGTCGGCAAATGACCAGACAAGGAGACCGGCGGTGGTGAGCACGACAACAATGGCTCGGCCGCTGCCTCCAAGCAGGGGAGCAAGCAGCGAATCCAGGCCCTGCGTGGTGCCCTCCGGCAACCGCACCGATAGCGGGTCGATCAGTGCAAGGCGCATGAATCCGGTCAGGCCGCGCATCGCCGCAAGTGCCGATATGCCGAGCACGAGGTAGACGACGACAGCACGCAGGTCGCCGCCGCCGATCCGCACTAATGTACCGAAGCCGCAGGTGCCCACCAGCGCCATTCCGACGCCGAACATCAGCCCGCCGATGATGGCGCCGCCCAGGCCGATCGACGAGGTGAGGTAAATGGAGGCGGAAAGGTCGATGAGACCGAACGCTGCCATGAGCTGCGTGAGGATCAGGGCAACGGCAGCAGCGAGCGCAAAGGACTTCAAGCGCAGCGTGTCGGCCCCGTAGAACGCATCTTCCAGCATTGCGAGCGTGCAGAAGCGCCCGGCACGCCCGGCGACGCCCAGAAGACCACCGGCGAGTACGCCACAAAGCAGGCTTACATTGGAGAGCGAGAGCATTTCCTCTGGATTTCCTTATCTTCGTTTCCGGCAGTGTGCGCCAGGAACAAAGTTGAATCCAGAGCGATCTCCCTTTGAGCATTTTGGGGTCCTTCGCGGGACGGGGCGGAATCCCACGCTAAGCCGAGGACGCGTTGCCATAGAGCAACGGGACAACGCACCAGGCCGCCGTCGCGCCCCACTTCGGCCACCTTTACCCGAAAGGACTTCTTCGAACTGGGCAATGAACAACGCGGTCAGCCTGAGCGACCCCAACCGTGAAGTTCTAGGTAACTCCTACATAAACTGAACAGCCCGCTTTCGCGGCAGCGCCTTGAGGTGACTACTCGGACGGAGCTCGTTCATTGGGGCATCATGAATTCCTTCATTTTTCTTGGCCTGATTGCGGCCGTCATCCTCTATGGCGTCGTTGCCTATAACAAACTGGTTCGAAGCAGAAACCTGACCGCCGAAGGCTGGAGTGGCATTGATGTACAGTTGCGTCGGCGCGCCGACCTGATTCCCAATCTCGTCACGACCGTCCAGGCCTATACGGCTTACGAAAGAGGCGTGTTTGAACAAGTGACGCGGGCTCGCGCCGCCACGCTCGGCGCTGGGAATATCGATTCACATGCCGCAGCCGCAAATAGCATGCAGGCGGCCCTCGCCAATCTTTTGGCTGTGGCGGAAGCCTATCCGGGACTGAAGGCTGACGCCAATTTCCGCCAATTGGCGACCGAGCTTGCGACCATTGAGGACGACATCCAGTTTGCGCGGCGCTACTACAATGGCGCTACCCGCAACTTCAACATTCTGATCGAATCCTTTCCATCCAACCTGATTGCAGGCTTCTTCCGTTTCAAGAAGAGCGAGTATTTCAATATCGGCGATGAAGCCGCCCGCAACGTTCCGAAAGTCAATCTTGGACCGGTCTGATGCGCCCCATCCTCACTTTTATCATTGGCCTCTGTTTTATCCTGCTGGCCTGCGAACCAGGCTTGGCCGCGGAGCACAATTCCGTGCGTTCTCTGCACTGGGCTCAGACTTTGGCTTGGCCGCTTTTCGGCTTCCTGGCAACCGGCGGCTATTTTCTCTGGGCCTGGCAGCGCGTGAGACGCGCTTCGGGCGTGATCGTGCTGAGCTTTCATCCTCCGGCAGGACTAACGCCAGCGCAGGCGCGCTACATCACCCGACAGGGCTGCTACGACGACAAAACTTTCTGGAGTGCTGCACTCAGTCTTGCCTTCAAGGAGCGCCTGCGTATCACGGCTGAGGATTCATCCTATCGGCTCGACCCGCAAGGCGGCGCCGCTTCCAGCCTCGGGGCCGAGGAGACGGCCCTGATAGAAGAAATCGGGGCCGAGGCTCTCGAACTCAAGCGAGACAACCGAAGGCGGATTGCCCAGGCTCTCGGCAGCGTCAAGGCGGCCTTGGACCAGCTCTACAAATTCACCGCAGTCATGGCGAAGGCCGGTGCGCTCCCACGTTGGTATGGCGGCATGGCCGAACAGGCGTTCGAAAGCTGGCAGAACATGTGAGCATGGCGCCCCCCGCCGGTCGTGGCGGGGGCCTCGTGGAGAGCCGGCTTCAGTCTTCGTGGTGGCGAAACCTCGACTGAATACGGGATGCTCTATCGACGTTTGCGCCGCACTGGCTCGCAGAACACGTCGTAGATGGCGGTGAGGATCTTGCGAACGTCTTCATTGGCAAGGCTGTAGTAGATGGCCTTGCCGTCACGCCGTGTCGTCACCAGGCGATCGAGGCGAAGCCGTGCGAGCTGCTGAGAAACGGTGGATTGCCGCTCGTCCAGGAACTGCTCCAGCTCCGTAACAGATTTCTCACCCTCGGCGAGGATGCAAAGCAATAGCAATCTCGATTCATGAGAGAGAGCCTTGAGCAGGTCGCTCGCTTCCCGGGCTCTCCCCACCAATTGTTCGAGTTCGGCGGAGGTGTCGATTTCCCTCAGCTTTGGCAGGGTCATTCGTTTTAAATTCCAAGTTCAGTTCACGACCGAGTCGGCCGTACGGGGTGTGGCGGTGAGGATGCGATCAAGAAGTCCAAAAAAGAAGGCCTCTCCCGGATAACCCTGGATGCGGCCAATCTCTCGTCCATTGTCGACCACCACAAATGTGGGTGTGAAGGCGCCAGGGTCAATGCCAGCCAGATCCGCAGGCAGGGGACCGTCGCGGTCGACGCGGCGCAGCGGCGCCGTGCGGCTTTCCTCGGTCTTCGGATAAATAGGCCCAATTTCGCTGTTGAACCGGGCGCACCAGACACAGCCGGTGCGCTCGAACATCACCAGTTCGGCACCGTGTGCGCTTGGCGTTACCATCGAAAGCAGCGCCAGCGCCGTGGATGCGGCTAGCAGTGCCCTGCTGCGGCTCATGCGGAATAACCTCTGGACACATCACTGTACCTATATATCATTGAATTCGGATAGGTACTAGAGGGTGACTCGCAAAATAGGAATCTGCTCCTTTGCGAAAAGATCACGCCAAAACAAAGAGATAACGAGGGGGAAAGGAGCGACCCGATACGACCGGATCGGAGACGCTCAAGGGGGGCCAGCAAGAGATGAATCTTGTGAATCTTGACGTCACGTTAGGAGCCGCCTTCGTTGCTGGTCTTCTATCCTTTTTCTCGCCATGCATCCTGCCGCTGGTACCCCCGTTTCTTTGTTATATGGCGGGCGTTTCGGTCACAGACCTCTCGCAGGGGCAATCCGTTCGTGCCCAGCCTCGCATTCTCCTCTCAGCATTATGCTTTGTGGGGGGCTTCTCGCTGGTTTTCATTGCGCTCGGCTCGACTGCCTCGGTCTTCGGGCGCTTCATTTCGGCGCATTTGTCGATGCTGGGCTCGGTCGCGGGCGTCCTCATCATCGTGATGGGTCTGCACTTCCTCGGCGTGTTCAGGATTCCGCTGTTCTACCGCAGCGCCACGTTGCAGATCGAGCGGAAGCCCGCCGGTCTTGCCGGCGCTTTCGTGATGGGACTGGCCTTTGCTTTTGGTTGGACGCCCTGCGCGGGCCCCATCCTTGCCGCGGTGCTACTGATGGCGGGTTCTGAAGATACGGCCGGGAAGGGAGCCCTGCTGCTGCTCGTCTATTCCGCAGGGACAGGCGTCCCGTTTCTTATCGCGGCGACCTTCACTGGAGGGTTCATTGCGTTGCTCAGCCGCGCACGTCGACATCTTGGAATGGTCGAGAAGGCGATGGGCGTTTTTCTGATCGCGACGGGGATAGTCTTCCTGACCGGCGCCATGCCCGTGGTTTCGGAGTGGCTGCTTGAGCGTTTCCCGGAATTGAGCATCGGTTGATCCAAGCAGGTTTCGGAGAAAGGGGCTCGCACCTTTTCCCGTCCGCGCGTAGTTCATCGGACTGATCCGTAAAGTGGAAATGGTTGTGCATCGCACGCTCAAACAACGAGATGGAGATGCAATCGGATCGGATTGCGCTCAGCAAAGAATGGCGCATCGCAACATCGGAAATCCTTGTCACATTCGTAGCTATGAATATTATTAGTGGATACTTCGAATGTGAAAGCGGGCAGGATGGTTCGATCCTCAACATCGCAGCCAGGGCTGACACGGCGCGCGTTTCTCGCGGTTGCACCCGCAGCTGCAGCCGTCATCGTGCTGGATCGATCGCGTGCGCGTGCTGAGGCGGAACTCGGTGACGACGGCCTCTATCACGAACCATGGTTCCTGCAGAGCTTTCTGGATCTGCGCGAAGACCTGGAGAGCGCGGCGTCCAATCACAAACGACTGGCGATCATGTGGGAGTTGCGAGGCTGTCCCTATTGTCGCGATACTCATCTCGTAAACTTTGCTGATCAGGTCATTTCGACCTATATTCGCGACAATTTCGAGATCCTGCAACTGAACCTGGTTGGTTCGCGTAAGGTGATTGATTTTGATCGGCAGGAATTGTCGGAAAAAGAGTTCGCCCAGAAGTACGGCATCCGCTTCACTCCGACTTTCCAGTTCTTCCCACAGTCGGCCGATGGCCTCGAATCAAAGGAGCCGACGGCGCGCGAGGTCGCGCGCGCACCGGGATATCTGAAGCCACAGCATTTTCTGGCCATGTTTCGGTTCGTGCGGGAGGAGGGCTACAAGCGCGGCACTTTTCGGGAATTTTTGGAAGGCTCGAAGAACTGATGGCAAAACAGCCAATTTTGCTTGACTGCTGAACATATGCAAATGTTATAATGCGTAAAATGTGTAGTGGACAGCAAGTCCATTGCAAGAAAGGCGGGCGAAGGCCCGCTACTGGGATGGAAACATGCATCGTTCGATGCTGGCTGCCTCGATGCTGGCTGCCTTGGCAGTCCTCTGGTGTGTGGCCGGAGCCGCGGCGCAGCAGCCAATCAAGCTGGAAGTCGTCAACGGCGCTATTCCAAATTCGTTGACCGGTGCTCCAGGCACCGCCGATGCCGGCAAGAAGGTCTTCCTGACGCGGACGCTTGGCAATTGTCTTTCCTGTCATCAGGTCACGAGACTGAAATCGGAAGAATTCCACGGGGAGTTTGGCCCATCGCTGGATGGGGTGGCAGGTCGTTACAGCAAGGAGCAGCTACGTCTCATTGTTTCCAATCCAAAGCTCGTATTCCCCGATACTGTGATGCCGGCCTTCTACAGGAATGATGGATTGAACCGTGTTCGGCCGGAATTCGCCGGCAAGCCTATCTTGACGGCCGCGCAGGTCGAGGACGTCGTCGCCTATCTTGAAACGCTGAACTGAGACAGCCAAGGAGTTTTGAAGATGAAGGGCCTCAATCGACGACAGACATTCGCGCTCGGGGGTGGCTTCGTTGCCCTGGCTTTGATGCCAATGGCTGCCGACGCCGAAGTCGGCAAGGACGTGGCGAAATGGATCGAAAAATTCACGGATGGCAAGCAGCCCGTGAAAGGCAAGATATCGCTCGATCTGCCTGAGATCGCGGAGAACGGCAACACGGTGCCGATGTCGCTGACCGTGGATAGTCCGATGACGGCGGAATCCTACGTCAAGGAGGTGATGGTCATCGCCGAAGGTAATCCCAACCCCGGAGTTGCGACGCTCATGTTTACGCCGCTGTCGGGTAAGGCTGAGGCCTCGATCCGGATCCGTTTGGCAGCAACCCAGAATGTGATCGCGATCGCGAAGATGAGTGATGGCTCGCTTTTCACGGAGCAGAAGACCGTGAAGGTGACAATCGGCGGCTGCGGCGGTTAGAGGAAAGGGAGAAATCATGGCAGAGAAACCGCGCGTCAAACTTCCGAAGGAAGTCGCCAAGGGCGAGGTCGTCCAGATCAAGACCTTGATCTCCCACGCGATGGAGTCGGGTCAGCGCAAGGATGCGCAGGGCCAAACCATTCCGCGCAAGATCATCAACAAGTTTGTCTGTGAGTTCAACGGCAAGACGGTGTTTTCATGCGCGCTGGAGCCGGCGATTTCGGCGAACCCTTACATCCAGTTCAATGCAAGGGTGGACGAGGCCGGTACTTTCCGGTTTGCCTGGACCGATGACGACGGAAGCGTAATCGCCACAGAGGAAAAGATAGCCATCAAGTCGTGATGCGTATGCGTTGAAGCTTTGAGGGAAGTACGATGATGTCTCGCCACGCAGGCTTGGCCGCTGTTGCGATTGCCGCAATTGCAGTTGTGGGGACGTTGGCGTCTGCGGAAGAGACGGAGCGAAAGGGCATTCCCGCGCCTCCCGGGCACGTCTTCAAGACGATCATTTCGGGCTACCAGTTCCGGACCAAGGAAACGCGTGCGTTGCAAGACGATGACCTCGAGAACCCCGGGTTTCTCGCGGTCGAGCGCGCCGCTGACGTCTGGAAGAAGGCAGAAGGCAGTGAAGGCAAATCCTGCATGAGCTGTCACGGCGAGGCGGAAAAGAGCATGAAGGGCGTCGGCGCCGCCATGCCAAAATGGGACGAGAAGTTGAAGAGACCGGTTAATATCGAGCAGCAGATCAACATCTGCCGTAGTGAGCACATGAAAGCTCAGCCCTGGGCGTTCAAGTCGCAGGAGCTCACGGACATGACAACATTCGTTCGCTACCAGTCGCGCGGCATGCCGGTGGCCGTGAAGACGGATGGTCCGATGTCGCCTTGGTTCGAGCGTGGCAAGCAGCTTTACTACACCAGAGTAGGTCAGCTTGATCTCGCCTGTGCGTCCTGCCACGAGACCAACAACGGGAAGTTCATGCGAGCTGACTTCCTGAGCCAGGGGCAGACCAACGGCTTTCCGACCTATCGCTTGCGCGACCAGCGTCTGATCCCGCTGCACGAGCGCTTCGAAGGTTGCATGTTCGACGTGCGGGGCGAACCGTACAAGCCTCTGTCCGACGAGTTCGTCGCTCTTGAACTTTATGTCGCCTGGCGTGGGATCGGACTGCCGGTCGAAACGCCAGCGGTCCGCAACTGAGGTGCTTCAGGGACTCCGGGGAAGTCAACGAATGGTCTCGCGTCGTGAATTCATTCAAGTAGCCGCGGCGGCCGCCGCATTGGTAGGTGGAGGCGGTGGTGGCCTGAGAGGGGCCGTCGCGCAGCAGCGCCTGACGCAGAAAGAAGTGCTGGCCTTTGAGCCGCTCGGCAATGTCACACTGGTGCATGTCACCGACATTCACGGTCAGCTGATGCCGCACTATTTTCGCGAGCCGTCGACAAATCTCGGAGTGGGTGATGCGAAGGGCTTGCCACCGCATATCACGGGCAAGGAGTTTCTCGCACATTACGGCATCCCCGCGGGCTCGTCCGCCGCCTATGCGTTGACGTCGGAGGATTTTGAGGCGCTGGCGAAAACGTATGGCAGGATCGGCGGTCTCGACCGCGCGGCAACAGTGATCAAGGCCATCCGTACCGAGCGCGGCGACAAGGTTGCTGTACTTGACAGCGGCGACACTTGGCAGGGCTCGTGGTCGTCGCTGAAGACGCGCGGCCAGGATGTCATCGATTGCATGGCCCTGTTGAAACCGGACGCAATGACCGGCCACTGGGAATTCACCTATGGGGCCGAACGCGTGAAGCAAGCGATCGAGGGGCTCGGCTTTCCATTCCTTGGGCTCAACATCCGGGATACAGAGTGGAACGAAGCTGCCTTCGAAGGTTCAACCTTCATCGAGCGGGGCGGTGTCAAGATCGCGCTGCTTGGTCAGGCCTTCCCGTACACGCCGGTGGCCAACCCCCGCTGGATGATTCCGAACTGGTCGTTCGGGGTGCGCGAGGAGGACGTCCAGACCCTGGTCGACAAGGTGCGCAAGGGCGGCGCGCAACTCGTGGTGCTGCTGTCACACAATGGTTTCGACGTTGACCGCAAGCTCGCCAGCCGGGTCAAGGGCATCGACGTCATCCTGACGGGGCACACCCATGATGCGCTGCCCGAGGCAATCAAGGTCGGCAAGACCTTGCTGATCGCGTCCGGTTCCTGTGGGAAATTCGTCTCGCGCCTCGACCTTGATGTGCGCGACGGCGAGGTCAAGGCGTTCCGCTTCAAGCTGATCCCGCTGATCTCGGACGTTATCGCTGCAGATACGGAGATGGCGGCAAAGATTGCAGCGGTACGGAAGCCCTTTGAGGGCGAACTTGCAAGAGTGCTTGGCAGGACCGAGTCGCTTCTGTATCGGCGCGGCAATTTCAACGGCACGTTCGACGATCTGATCTGCCAGGCGCTGCTGCAGGAACGGGACGCGGAAATTGCGCTGTCGCCAGGTTTCCGCTGGGGCACCAGCGTCCTGCCGGGACAGGATATCACGTTCGAGGATGTGACCAATGCGACAGCGATTACCTATCCCGCTGTCTACCGCATGGGCATGACCGGATCCCGGCTGAAGGAGATCATCGAGGACGTTGCCGACAATCTCTTCAACACCGACCCTTACTACCAACAGGGTGGCGACATGGTGCGGATCGGCGGGCTCTCTTATGCAATCGATATTGCCAAGCCGCAGGGTGAGCGGATCTCGGACATGCGGTTGATGACGACTGGCGCGCTTATCGAACCGTCCCGGGAATACCAGGTGGCGGGCTGGGCCAGTGTCAATGAAGGGACGGAGGGGCCGCCGATCTGGGAGGTCGTCTCGAATTACTTGACGCGGCAGAAGACGGTTCGCCTCGAACCCAACAGAGCCGTCAAAGTCTCCGGAGCGTGAGATCTCATGTCGAAGATGAATAGTCCTCAGCGGTCCGGCTCCAGGTTTCTTGCCATGAAATCGCAGGGCGTCACATGAGCCGACGCAGGATGAGCCGCCGCTTCCTGCTTCGTGCGGCTCTTTCCGCGGCCCTTTTCGTCGAAACTGGTTGGAGGAGCTCGGTCAAAGCCGCTGAGCCCCACAAACTTGCTCTTCAGATCAGTGACGACGACCCAGCAAAGATGCGCGCCGTGCTTGATGTTTCCGCGAACGTTTCCCGGTATTACACTGGCCGGGGCGAGGAGGTCGACATCGTGGTCGTTGCTTTCAATGGCGGTCTCGACATGCTGCTCGAGGACCGTTCGCCGGTGCGGGAGCGAATGAAGAACTTCATGAAGTCGATGCCTAACGTGAGCTTCGTCGCCTGTGGCAATACGCTCGAAACGCTGAAGGCCAAGGAGGGAAAACTGCC
>JGI24705J35276_12237947_pt1 | contig 14362 bp, 12 predicted proteins | sample TergutNt197P4_FD_35276 | JGI IMG/M metagenome (IMG submission 35276) | reverse complement strand
GGCATTTCCGGGAAACGGAAGCCAATGGCGATGCGTTCGCTGCGGAAATCAAGCGGCGAGGCAATAAACCCCTCTTCGATGCACACCCCCGGTTCATCCGGGATTTCGTTCTCGTTGCGCAGCCGCAGGCGGCGAGCCACGTCTAATAGTTCCTCAACTTTCTGTTTATATAGTGTTTTATCTTCCCTAATTCCTAATCGGGCATTTTCGTCACTAACAACTAACGCTACAGAGGGTCTCGACTGAGCGAATGCCGTCTTGTCCAGCCGGATATAGGAATAGAGTTGAGCACCTAAGGTGTCAAACCGATTTTCATATCCCGCCACGACCTTACTGTCAGGGTTAACGCTGTCAAAAACGCCGATCAGCATCGAGGGTTCTTCGGTATGCTTCACGCTGGTGATCTCATCGACCTTGGCCTTGATTTCAGCCTTGATCTTTGGCCCCTCGCCGGGATAGACGCTCATGCTATAGGGAACCGCCATCGGCCCCCAGACGAGTTGTGCGGATTCGGGCAGGTCGATCATGAACCGGCCAAAGCACGCGGTCTTGGTCTTCTGGAAGAGCGTTGCGATCTTCGGGGGAATATTGTTCATCGTCGGTGTCCTGTCATCAAAGGTGGAGAGCGTTCCCGTGCAGCCTGCAAGCACGGAGGCAAAGAGAGCAATGCGCCAGAAAGCCTTCATCGTCACCCTCCACATTCCCATTTCATTTTCAAAGCGATCTGGACGACGCAGTACAAGGTCGTGCGGATCACCGTCTCGTTCAGATAATTCACCGAATGCTCGTAACCTGTTTGAGGGAAGATGCCCGCGAATTTGCCGCTCCTCAGTTGATCGTCTGCCGAGTACACCGGCACGGTCTGATCCCCCGGTTCGGCGGAGGGACGTATCCGGGCCCTGAGGGCGCGCGCTGTCTGGTTCGAATCGCTTCCGCTCTCCTCTTTGGAGAGTTCGAGCGACACTTCGCCTTTGGCATCATCCTTGATGCAGCGCCAGCTATCAGGATTGGAATTGGACGGCAATGCCTTCGGCGGCGGCTGGGAAGGGCTGCCCTCCTGATCATAAGGAGAGGCGGCGGTGTTTCTCGGGCTAACCTCCCACACCACATTGTGGAAACTCTTGAAACCGGGATCATTTCCATAGTGGGCGTAGCTCAGAGGATGGTAATAAGGATCTTCTCCAAGCATGAGTTTGTCGTGAAATTTTTCGACTTGGCCTAATAATTTTCTTGTATGGTCCAATCCCTTATCTTCTTCTTTCGCCGGGTTGATCCACTCCTCGCGCAGCAGTCCCCACCAGGTTTTTTTAGCCTCTTTCGTGTAGATTTCTCCGTATGGATCTCCCTGCTCCGGCAGGTCTTTCCGCAGGAACTGCCCTTTTTCACCCACCACCTTCAGCCATCCGTTGCCATATCGCTTGTTCGGCAAAAGCTCCATGCCTCCCCAGCCGTTGGCCAGGATCGGCGTTACTCTCTCGCCGTTTCCGCCCAAGGCAAAGCTCGTGACATAGTCCACCAGTTTTTTGATGACCCCGATCTGCCAGATCGACTTCTGGGTGGTATCAAACCCGGCCAGCATCCGCCGGTAACAGGCTCCCGACCCGATGGCCGGTTGCACACCATGCACGATGCCTAGCACAGTATTTTGAAAACCGCCGATATCCGGGTGGCACATCGCCCGCGCGACCAGTCCGCCCATCGAATGGGTGACCACGATCACTTTCTCGCAGCAGCGCTTCTTGTCGTTGTAGTCCTGCATGATCGCTTTGATGCGGTCTCTGACGATTAACGCCTGCTCGCCATTGCTGCGAATCCAGTTGTAGCCGATGACGTGCACGGGGTAGCAGCAGTTCTTGCTGATCGTCTCCAGGTCTTTCTCCGTGACAGGGGGCAGCTCCGTGGTTGCACCCCACGTTTTGGTTTTGGGTTCTTTCTTGGTGCCGTCATCATTTTCTTCGGTGCCGTCATCAATGATGTCTTTCCAGGCCGGATTCAGCTTTTCATCGCTGCCGAACATGGTGTTCATCATCACTTCCATCCGGTTGATCACCTTGCCATAGGCCGAGAACATGACCTCGCCCCAACCCCGTTCGCAGGCTTTATGTTTGGCGCTCTTGCTCTTTGGGTTCGTTTTGAGATCATCGCCGAAGAAGGGTGAATTTCTGTCAGGCGCGACGATGCTGCTCTTGAGGTATGCCTTGCCTTCTTCGCTTTCAGGATCGCCGGGGTAGATATTGGCTTCGGTTCCGTCTGGATCGAGCAGGAGTTGCCGGGTAACAGGGTCTCCGCCAAAGCCCATACTCTTTAGCATTCCGAGCGAATCGTCCGGGTTCCAGACGATATTTTTTTTCGCTTTGAGCTTTTTAACCTGTTTTTCCGTCAGCCGCAGAATCGAGCCCATGATGCCGGGCAGAAAAATAATGGGGATCACCCGCTCCGGCGTGAAAGAGAAGCACTGAACGGTGTCCAGCGAGCTTGGGGAGCAGAAGCCTTCGCCAACCTGAGAGCCATCTTTTTTGAGTTGGGTTGAAAATTGTTGTTCCATGGGCGTGATGTCCAGATCATCCTTCAAACAAACATCAGATCACAAGCGCCTCGCCCGAGCGCGCGGGCCAGACTGCCACTTCAGCGTCTTGCTGCACGGTACGCACATGCAGCCGGGTAAAAGAGTTGGGCGAGGTATAGAGGGCTAAAAAACGCTCCAGCACGCTGGCAAACAAATAGACGCTGCCGCCGACGTAATGCTCTTCGTCCAGTGTCAACGTGACCTCCGTACCACGCACGAAGCCAGAGTAACCCGCACCGGAGACGCGCGATGTAGCGGGTTTGCTGCTGATGGAAACGATGCCCTGAATCTGCCGTTTGGTAACAGGCGAGTTGCTGAAATCATAGAGCGCCAGCATTTCCTTCATCGCATCCTGCCCCCCATCGACCAGGGAGAGGTAATTGAGCGACATGTGGGACACCAGCCGCCATTGCTGGCCGCGTTTGCGCGGCGGACGCAGGCTGGGCGTGGGTTTTCGTAGAAGTCGGACACGGCTGACCACCGAATGCTCGGACTGTGTGAAGTCGGTATCCCGCCTCTTTTCTCCACCACCGAACAACAACTGATCCGGCAAATCCCGATTGCTGCACAGCAATTCCAGGCTTAGAACTTCTGCCGCTGGCCGCACCGGGTCGAAATCGAGATCGACAATGTGCAGTTGCACATCCACGCCCTTATCGTTACGTCGCGTCGACGCTTCCCGGCTGGCATGCCAGTAAAAACGGGTCGAACCGGCCTCGTCCCCATGACAGAACGAGTAGAACGGCGGCACTTCTTCATGGCGCTCCTCCTCCCCGGAACCCTGAACCCTTGTGACGCGCTTGATCTGCACCACCTCATACGCATGACGCTTGCTGCCGTTCGGCCATACCGGATAGGAAGCGCGCCGATGTGTGACGCGGATCGGGTCGCCTGAACAGTAGAAGAGGTTGATGATGGGCGTGCACCCCAACTTGAAATGATCGACAGATAAGCGGTGCAATAACTGCTGATAGCGGTCAGTGTGGGGGAAACGGTCAATCAGGCATTGAATCACCAGCTTGTTGCCTTTGAGTTTTGGGGCGATCTCATTGAGGCGCAGGAATTCGACGAACAGGAATTTACTCGGAAAATTGAGGTATTCGGTCAACAACCTGTAACCGAGAAAAGATCTGTCGTCGTACTCCAGCATGCCCTCGTCGCGCGAGAAACCGACCGGCGCAATGCTTGAGCCCGGCAGTTCCAGGGTACGGTCAGGGTCGTTGCTGCCGTCGCCCACACGGACCCGATAGGTATGCGAGAGCAGGACTTCATAGAGCAAATGCATCAACGATGCTTCGCCATCCAGGAAGAAGCGCAGCGACCCAAGGTTGATCTTGTCGATGGCGAGGTTGGCTGGTGTTTGCAGTTCCAGCGTCAGCACCGCAGCCGCCTTCGGCGCGATCTGGCGGAGCCAGGCCGAGCCGCTGGTCAGTTTCAGGTGTGCCTGATTGATGACAAGCGGGTAAAGATCGACCGGATAGCAGGTGCGAAACTCGCAGGCAACGCCGCCGATGGGAGGCGCTTTTACGGGCTGCAGACGCGCGATGTGGTAGCGGGAACCGATCCCTGGTTTCGCGTCCAACTCGAACTGCACGATGCTCGATGCAGGGAACGGACGCAGGTAATGCGGATAGAGCACTTCCAGGAGGCTCTCGACGATCTCAGGGTATTCGTCGTCCAGTTTGCGACGGATACGGGCAGCGAGGAGGGCGAAGGACTCAATCAAACGCTCGGTGTGCGGGTCTTCGCAATGGTCGCCTTCCAGATTCAGCCGCCCGGCAAGTTTTGGATATTGACGGGCGAACCCGCCAGACTCGGAGCGAAGGAAGGCCAGTTCCTCTTCGTAGTAAGGTAACAGCGTCTCGAACATGCCCGGCATGATTATTTCCCGAAAGACCCCGCCTTCGGCAGGGGTGGTGCTTTGATTTCGGGGGCCTTGATTTCAGGAACTTTCAGAGGCTCTGCCGCTTCCTTGATGGCATCGTTGACGGAGGCCGCGCTCTGCTCTGCCTCTTCTCTCATGCTTTTCACGCCGCTTGCCCACCCTGAATCGGCTGAGATCGCCAGCCGGAAACCAACGTTGGCGCTGCGGTAGTCCGGCGCATAGGCGTTGCGCAGCGCCGAGCGCAAATAGCGAAGGTCATTGCCCCAACTGCCTCCACGCAAAACGCGGGCTGGCCCCTCAACCGGCCCTTTCGGATCACTGATAACAATTTTCGGCCCACTGAGCAGATCCTTCGGCTTGACGACCTGGGCACCCGGTGTCGTAGTCAGGCTGGCCAGGTAATACCCTTCGCCGTACCAGTCCTGCACCCATTCCCAGACATTTCCGTGCATGTCGTGCAGCCCCCACGGGTTCGGCTGCTTTTCCCCAACCGGATGCGTCTGTCCATCCGCGTTGTTCCAATACCAGACATGCTCGCCCGCGCGCCCTGCCTCAAAGGGAAACTTCGTCGCCACCCCGGTTCGTGCCGCATATTCCCATTCTGCTTCCGTAGGCAGACGGTATTTTGTTGTGCCTTCCAGGGCATTCAAGCGACGGATGAACTCCTGAGTATCGTCCCAGGACACATTTTCAACAGGGCGGCTCTCCCCCCGAAACCGACTCGGGTTGTTCCCCATGATTTTCGTCCATTGCGCCTGCGTGACTGTAAACTTGCCCAGGTAAAACGCATCGCTGATCTTGACAGGGTGTTGGGGCCTCTCATCGCCCTGGCATTCCGTGTCCCCTTCGCTACATCCCATCAGAAAAACACCGGGCTGGACGAGAATGAATTCCATGCCGAGCGTATTGGTCACGTTCTCGGGCGTGGTCTTGCATCCGCTCGTGCACATGATCGCTGCCGCCAAGGCGAGGGCGAGAACTGAACCGACGCCCTTGCGGGGATTTCTGTCTGAGCCGGATTCAATCATTCTGAACTTCATCGTTTCATTTCCTTCGGGGTGTTATCGGTCTGTCTTCATCAATCGGGACGAAAACCCAGCAATTCGTGTACGCGCTTGAGGGCCGTTTTCTCTTCGATGACCTCCTCCAGCCAACGCTCCAGCGGCATTTCCGCCCATGCTGCCGCGCGTGCGGCAACCAGCCCCACAGGGTTGTGCGGTTCGTGTTTGCGGAAATACCTGGCGATCTCACCCAATTGCCGAACCGCCTCAGCACGGCTGCCTATGGAACCTGCGGCAGTGCCGAATGGCTGAGCAGGAGAATCGAGCGCCTCCTGGGGCTGCTCGACTGGCAATGCCGAATCGACAAGGCCGCCGCAAAGCTCAAACATCCGCTCAATCACTTCCTGACACACATCGAGCGCCTCGCGTGTCTTGAGAAAGCCGGGGGCATCGTCCCCAAAGCATTCTTCCACGGCACGGGTGAGTTCTTCATGGGCCGCTCGGGTTTGTGCAAGCTCTCCAAGCCGTGTCCGATACCAACTGGCCCCGGTTTCTCGTGCGCTCTTCTCGAAATCTCCCGCAGGAAGTTTGCCCTCCTTGAGTTCGATGTCATAGGAGTTCTGTCCCGACGCCCCCCCGCGCAGAAGCAGGTTCTCCATCTCACGCGATTCTTCCCAGCGATACCAGCCGTAACCGCCATGATCCTGTGCTGTCAGGGGCACCTGACGTAACGCTTTCCCCAATTCGATATCCAGCCATTCGAGCTTTGCAACACGCTCCTCGGGGTCGCTCGGAAAAAGCGTTTCCCGGAAACGCCGCAGGTGCTCCCCAACCAGGCACATTCCCAGTGCTGCCCCCGTAAAACCCTCCAGACAGACCATTGCTTCTGCATACCAGACGGCCAGTTGCAAATCCTTGCTGTGCTCGCGTAACCCTTCTTCACACAACTGCCGGATCTTGTCCCAATCGGCCACCTTGAGCGGGATAACCCATTTCCCCTGTGGCAGTACCGGGCTGTCGGTTCGTCTGGCTTCACGGATCGCATCGAACCGTTCCGAATGGATCGGGTTTTCCCCCTCCGGGTGATCGCCTGGGATTGGCAGCAATAAGGTTTCCAGCGTTTCAATCAGGTTTATGCTCATAGGACGTTTTCCAGTTCTTCAGGTGTTATGTCGGTTTTTGAGTCCCCCCTGCCTTTCGCCAGGGGATTCCTCGATACGGATTTGATCCTTGGCCTGTTATGGCAAACGGTTTCTGTGTTCGTTTACCTGGTACACGTTCGTTGACAGCCGCAGGGTCGCGTCGAAAGCAACAGGGGGTTGGCGCGGATGCACCTGTAGCGTCGCATCCACTCGTAAATGCAGCATCCGTTCAAAGCTAATCGTTTCTTGCTTTGGGATATTGAGCGTCACCTGGACATCGGAGAGCCGGGACTCGAAGTTCTCGATGGCATATTGCACTTCTGCGCGCAGCCGCTCCTGGTCTACCGGGTCGAGCAAACTCAGGCTGGTGAGGTCAGGGATGCCGTACCGGATCACGGATCGGGCCGCCAATGGGTATTGAGCCAGGTTTTCGGGCTCCAGCACGCGGGTATTCAGTAAGGCTTCAAGGTCGCGCGCGAGTGCTGATTTGTAATCCTCCATACCAAATAACAGCACTGCGTCACGCTGCGGTTCTCCCGGAGAATCGTCCAGCAGACGATCCAGCACCGATGGCAGAATCAGCAATTGCGAATGCCGTGGCATGTCAACTGCCCAGGATGAGGTTCACCTGGCCGTCGAGCAGCCATCTGTAAGTGATAAACACGGCAGCGCCAACCAGAGCCAGCAGGCCAGCGTAAAACCAGAGCGGCATTTCATGGCGCACGAACTCCTGGAAGCGGTTCGGCAGTCGCCAGTTCGGGGCAAATTCGGCCTTTGGCCCCCGGATTCTCTGGATTTCCTGTCCCAGTCTCTCAGTCAGGGAATCACGCCGCTCCAACCCGGCGAATAGATACTTCCCCTGGAACCCCAGCAGCAGGCAGGTATGAAACACTTCCAGCGCCTCGATGTTCCTGACCGGGTCGCCGCGCAGCCTTTCAAGCCGATCAAAAAATCCCTTGCCTGCGAGGTGGTCTCCAAAAATGCGCAGTTGCAGCGGCGTGCGAGCCCATTGGTCATGAAATGGAAAATTGCCGCTTAACGCAATTTCATCAAGAAGCGCACAAAAGGCGTACTTGGCATCTTCGACCAGATTCGCCGGTTTGCCGCAGTTTTCCGCCTGTTTTTGAAAGTTGTCGAAAAAACGGTCGATCTGCTGGTTGAACCCGGAAAGGGATGTCGGCGCGTAATCGTCGCGCAGCATAAAGAGCAGATAAATGCCGTCTTCGAGCAGGTCGCGCAGGGTCGGCGCGGCAAAGACCTGGGCGGAAGACATCACGGGAGGGGTAACAGGGGTATCCATCATCATGGCCATCTTGAAAAAGCCTTTTAATTAACGGTAAGAAACAATCAATTCCAGCTTGAGGCGGGAGAGCGACTCCGGCACATAGATGCAGATGGAGCGAGCCTTTTTCATGTCATCGAAAATCTCGCCATGCGGCTCGAAAGCAAAGTAATGATTGCCCACGCGCATCGGCAAATAGGCAGGGGGCTGCTGTGTATACAGCAAATTCACGCCTGGCATCCCGGTATGGAGGATTTTTTCCACACTTTCGGGACTGCCAACCTTGAACTGTGACGGCACCTCTCCGAGAACCTGTGAGAAATCCATTTCTCCCTGTATTGACAGGAAGTAATCGACATTTTCGATCAGACTATCACTCTCCAAATGGCCGACGTAGAACGAAGGTTTCGGAGTAACGAGCGGAATGATCACGTAGCGCGAAGAAATAACGGTATCAATCAGTTCGCGGATCATTTTGTCGATCCTGGGGAAGGTATCGAATAGCTGTTCGTGGTCATATTTCGGCAGGTCGATCAGCTTGTAAGTGTTGGAAAAGGTCATTAACTGGCCGCATAAAGTGGCTAGTGCTCGATATAACTCCTCGGGATGCAGCGGTTCCGTACTGGCCAGATGATTCAGCAATGCAAAGTGAGCGTTGACTGTGTGGAGCATCCAGAACGATGCAATATCCGCTGTGGCGTTGTCCGCGACATTCTTGGATCGTTGCCGGTGCGTGCTCGACAACGCGCTGCTTTTTACCATCAGGATGTCAAGCAGGCGCTGGATCATGTTCAGAAGTTGTTCCGAACCGCTCACAGCCACCAGCGGCGGGATGTACGCTTCATCCTCCTGCCACTTGCCTGTTGCACCTTTCACTAAACGGGCAATCGGTACGGAATCAAAGCCGTCCCGGTTTTCCTCGTGCACCATCAGCCGCACATCGAGATTCAAGAAGCTGAGTTCTTCTTCAAGCGCATCGGAATAGATATCCTTAAACATTTTTTGCGCTGTCCGAAAGCGCGCAGGGCGGGCAATTTCTTCTTCGCACCCTGTAGCGGCATTGCCACCATAAGGATCGAGATTGGGCAGACAGGCGTACAGGACGGTCTGCGTTCCAACCTGTGGAAGATCGGCTAGTGTTCGGGATTGAGGCAGCGGCTCACAGGCAGGCGCAGCATAGCGGGTGCCGTCTCGAAAAGTCACATCGAGCCGGGTCGCCTTAACCAATCCCTCCCGCAGCACATCCGTGTCGAGGTCGAGCCCTCCCAACCCCCAGTGATATCGCTGGAGGGTTTTGAGGACTCCGGTTGCGGCTTGATCTATTCGGAGATCCAATTGCTGATAGCCCTGCGGGTAAAGGTACATGCCTTCACCCCATAAAATGCGTTTAATGTCGTTCATTGAACAATCCTGAACATGCGTCTCGCGCAATCTCCGCCATTTATGGCGGAGTCAAGCGAGACAGAGCGTTATGGGAGCCGAAGGCTCCCCAAAACCGTATCGAGGAATCCCCTGCCTTTCAGGCAGGGGTGACTCAAAAGTGACAAAGATTAATTTCGCGGGCGATTTGAGCGAATAATCCCGGCGCATTCCGGGGCGTAGTTCGGTCTTTGCCCTTGCATTGGTATGAACTGAGGTGTAATAGGGGTGATAAAGCATTCCTTTGCAGCAAATGTCAGCCCTTCTTTCCGAACGGCCTGGGCATCGAAGAGAAAGCGCCAGAATTGCGCGTCCGGTTTGCGGAAAAAACCGATAACGGCAACGTACTTGGTTTCAGGCAGTAGCTTGTCCGTCAATTCCTGAGTCGCTCCGGGCATGAGCACGAGTTCATGAGCGCTCACGAGTTCCTTTGGGAAAAGTTCGGCATCACCCTTGCTTGCCGCAGCATCAAAGGTGAGGCGTGCAAACTCATGCTTGTCCCGCAACTGGAAGACGCGCACGACGACGGTAAGGGGGCGACCATTGGCATCGAGGTTGACGTTGGAGCCCGCTACGCCTTTGAGCACCGTATCTTCCGGGATGCGAAAAATTGTGGAAGAAGGGTCTTCTGATCGGGGTGTTTGCGGGTTGAGCGCTTGTGCAAGGGCCTGCTCGGCTTTTTTGGAGGAGCTGGAGCAGGCTGATAACAGTACTGTCATTGCTATTGTTATCAATAGCAGGGGTTTGGATTTTGAAATGAAACGGGGATAGGCTTGCATGGATGCAAACTCCAAAACGATGCAATTGGGGGGGTGATTATTAGGGACTGGATTAACAGATAGTATGCTTTACATCCGGCGGCTAATCCTCCGTGGATTTGCCTGCTCGCTTGACTCGGTTCGACTAATGGGCGATCCAATGGCGCATTGCCAATGGAATAATTTTTTGGTTCAGCCGATCAGTCCCCATGTGTAAAGCGGGACTGTCCTTTCGAGATCAGCACTGCTCCACAACTACACTTGTCGCCCTCGCGCGCAACGGGCCTGCCGCCCACCATAAAGGGAGGCTCGGAAGCGCCTTGGACGATTTCGTGTGTTCCCCTGCACTTCGGGCAGGTCACTTTGTCGCCGATACAGGCCACGGGGATGCCATCGATATCATAGGGCACGGGGCCATCCCGTCCCCAGGCCGAAATCACTTCGCCGCCGTGGGAGGTTTTGTCGCCCAGCACAATTTTTTTGGGCATGATGTGTGCTCCTTTTCGTTGTAGTGAAAGAAATGGGAATATCGCCAAAATGAAAAACAAATCGAATGAATCAAACGCGGTCTGTCTTCAATGATTCCCCTTCAGGCAGCCGTCTCAAGTGGCTGACCGGGCGATTTTGTGTTTGTCGATGCTTTTTGGGTGACCGGACAGGTCAGGCCGATGTCAATGCGGCGGGTTTCTTCAAATTCTGCCACCAGCACCGGCTGTTGCAGTTGCGCCGCTCGGGTCAGCGCCTCGGCCAGCATCAACACGCTGCGTGTTGCGCCCGTGTCCACGCTTTCTTTCTCAAGGTTGCTGGACTCGGCAAACAGGTCAAGCTCACAACCGAAATCGCCAAGGCCGGAGAGAAGCGCCCCGATGCCGTCTGCACCGACGTTATGCACCAGCCAGCCCAATTCCAGCGGTTTGGGTTCTACGGGTTTCGGCTTTTCTGCGGGCTTCGCCTGCTCGTCCTGCGGTTCTTCACTCTTGAACGGCTGTTCCCGCAACCCGGCGCAAACCAGTGCCTTCTGGATGGCTTCCTGGAATTGCTGCGTCAATGCGCTGTTTTTGGTTGCAGGGTTTTGGATCGTGCTCGTCTTGTGTAGCGTAGCGAGCGGCGGGAGGTTCTTCAGAAAGGCGAGTTGCATCGGCACAGGCATCTTGTCGTCCCAATGGAGCAACTGATTCAGATTCTCTCCACGCGCCTGTTCCCGTTCCCAGTGAGGCGTCATCGGATTATTGGCTTGATTCCTGATGGCTTCAATGCGGGCAATTTGTGTTGCGTCTGGCGCAGTGAGCCCCGGTCGGCTCAATAGCACGGTCACTACGACATTTTCCGGCTTGGGTCTGGGGTCGAAACCGAAATTTTCCGTTTCTTGTACCTCGCCCAATGGCGAATCTATTCCCACCAGGATGGCCGCTGGCAGCGCGGGGTTGTTGTCGAAGAGGGCGATGAGGCGGTCTGCTACATTCCCGGAACCCGGCAGGGTGATGCACTCGGGCTGCTGCGGTGGATTATCGACATCGGCCACCACTACAGCTTGACGCATGGCTTGCAGGATTAGTTTTTGTTGCGTTGCGCTTTCTTCGGCACCGCGCTTGGACAGGGTATAGACCGGCAGCCACGGCAACGCTTCGCATCCTGCAATGGCATCGAAAAACACCTGTTGCAGTGAAGAAAGGAGCGCAGCCTCACTTCCGGCCTCCATCGAGGCTTCTGTTGAGTATTTCTGCCATACGCACTGTGGCGAGCCGTCACCCAATCCTTCCGGCTTCCGGGCCACATCTGCCCACACGCCCCGGCATACGAGATGGGCGCGCTTTTCCACCACTTCCTTCAGATGTGAGGCATACGCGGCGTCCTGCGTCGCTTGCTTCCCGGCAGCCTCCCGCTCATTAGCAAGTCTTTTTGCTCGTGTCTTGCGCCAGCCCCATGCCCATCTGCCTGCCCGCCATGCCACCAAGGCCAACACCGGCGGAGCGATGTGCAACAGCACAAGCGTGGGTAGCTCACCTTGCAGCCATTCGACAGGCAACGCCAGCCACAGGGCTGCCCACCACAATGCGCAAAACAGGGCGAGGAAAAAAAGGGACAGGAGTATGACTGAGAGCAAACTCTTACGGCTCTGTTCAGAACTTCCGGCTTCTTTCGCAGGTTTCATCCGCTCTTCCCGTCCGTCTCCGACCCTTCCTCCACCCATTCCCAATGTCCCGGCACTATGTGAGAGAACTTTTGTTTGACGCCCTTGAGCCGGTTGGGCAAACCGTGGCCGATTTGTTGAAAACGCCATCTACACGAGTTTTTCATGGTTTTGCGCCCGTTATGGGTCGGATACGGATGGTTTTGACAATAGCATCAAAAAGGCGCTGAACGTCCTTTGCGGCAAGTGAGGAAGATCCCCGTGCGCCCCAAGCCCCTAAATCGCCAATTTTGTTATATGTATAGGGAGGCGGCATAAAATATTTCCCCTCTCCAGCGAAAACTTCCAAATAAAGCCTTGGATTCGATAAGTCCTTGCTATCACCTTGTGCTTCCCATATGAAAAAATAGGCTTCCCCCGACGTTTCATCAGGCTGAAGAATGAATAAATCCTCCTCGCCTTGCCTGCCGTTAACGGTCAATTGACCGGATCGAATGCGTTTTATTGGCACAAAACGATTTATTTGTTTATCCTCAATCGACATTGCTTTTTCGGGAAAGCTTTTGACTTCACGGAGATAGCTTTGTCGTTCTGACAAAGGCCGGTTTTTTATATCTCCAAACAAACCGCTGCTAATTTTGATTTCGACATCGGGATGATCTTTCAGTTCAAACCTCAGACTTACCATTTCTTCATGAGGAATTTTGCTGATTTTGTCAGTATCAGCAATGAATGCATATCCAACACAAAACCCGGGGTTTGGTGGAATCTCAGATACATCATTGTTCAGGCGCATTATACTGGAAGGCAAAATATGCTTGCGATAGATAGATATTACCTCCTTCAACTGTTCATGCTCAAACGATTTTACACAAACTTCACGACCACATTCCGGAGAGCCATCAGGGACTTCCATACCCCTGAAAGCAATGTAGTACCCTTCTGTTGGCGTTGTAAAGGTATCGAGTGTATATAAATCAAAGCTTCCGTAATTTTTTTTGCTGACATAAAGCGGTAGTTTGCCTGTAAAAGAATCTTTTTTTGAATAGAAATAACCTGTTTCAGCAGGATCATTTGTTCTATAATTCAATATTGAGTCGCGCGTTTTTTCATAATTTTCCTTTCCTTTTATGGGAGTAATTTTGGTAAAAAAGTAGCTATTTTTTTCATCTACCCATTCTGCTTCAACGGGAATATCCACTAAATAACGCCCGAGGCAGTAAGTGCGACTCTCATTAAATGCCAGAACTTCATCTGCACGAGACACGTCTGGCAGATTGGCACCCACCGCCGTTGTATTCTCGACATTTTTTAGTGAACTTGAGCAAGCGGTTATCAGGATCAACATCGACGCCGGAATCAAAAAACACGGTATGAATTTACCCATCAAACGCAGCATGAATCGACAGGCTTCAAATATATTTCGCATGACAGTATCCTCCTTGAAGAATTCAACAATTTCTACAGAGCAATCAGCCATCCGGTGAATTTCAACTGTTCTCAAAAACAACTCGTTCACCAAATCTTATATCGCCCTCAACCCTTTTTCGCCTCCCCATTCCCAATGCCCCGGCCCTTGGGTGATGGCGTGTTTGTATATTTTCTCTGTTTTTGTGAGCAAATCACTGGTAGAAACAAAAATGATGTCACTGCGCTAATCCAGATGACGATGGTAAAGAACGGAAGGAGGAGAAACTCGGTACCGATCCACACATTGCCTCCCAATCTAGTGCCCGTTAAAACAGCGACGAGCGATACGATGTAGGGCACACCGGGTATCCACGGCAACCAAAAAAAACGAATCCCGTACCGCAAGTTGAAGACTGCCCAAACCACCAAGAGCGGCGCTGCAAGAAAGACTATCGCTTTTATCACTTCGAACCCAACGCTATCCATTCGCCCTTCCTCGTTACCTGCGTGATGTTTCAGTATATACGTGACCCAAGGTTAATCCGCCTCCGGAGAGGCGGGGGGCGGAGATTCATGCTTGGTTTCGCCATCCAACGGTTTTTCCTTCACCGGCCTCACCCGGATCGTCGAGGTGAGCTTGTCCCACATCGCAATCGCCTCGTCGTCGGTAAGGCTGGGCTGAACCGATGCGCGGGTGTTTTCCACAACCCCTGTGTAAAGTTTGAGCGTGACGGCAGGGCGCAGCAGGTCTTTGCCCACGCCGGGCGT
>JGI24705J35276_12237948_pt1 | contig 14369 bp, 13 predicted proteins | sample TergutNt197P4_FD_35276 | JGI IMG/M metagenome (IMG submission 35276) | reverse complement strand
TCCCAATCGTCCCGTTTTTCAGCCTGCACATCATTCTTATTCAAAAATGCTTCTCCAATACGGGTTTGCGTACCTTCAATCCTTGATGACTGTGTCGCTTCTTTGGCAACGTGCATTTGTATAAACAAATCAATATCAACATACTCGGAATACATATCAAGCCTGCCAAGAAACCTGTCGGCCTTGCTCAGTAATGCAATTACCGACATATCGTCAATTTGCCACAACCGATTTAACAATTCAGGTTGAAAACTTTTGTAACTGCCCTGACTGGTATAGGTTCCTGCCTTAAAATTCTTCATATTCTAATTTTTCCTGAAAACTTGTTGCAAAGATAATCATTATTCTACAAACAGCGAATATAATTAGAGTAAAAATCCAATTATTCTAAATTTTGGCAATAAAATTAGAATAACTCGGTATGTTATTTCTCAATTAATTTTACTTCTTCCTCACTCAAGCCATACAACGCATACACCATTTTATCAATTTCTTTGTCTGTTGCCGAAATTTGGACAGAAAGCAAGTTACATTCCTTTTTGTAATCCGCAAAATACCTGTCCCATTCATCCTGCTGTTTGAGAGAAAGGGTGATTTTTTGTTTTTTCAGTTCGGTGAGGAATTGTGCAAACTCCAATTTATCGAAATGTGCCAGCGTGTTGTTTATAGCAAGGGGTTTAAACCCCTTGTTAATTCCATCGTCAGTCGTGACAGTGAAATCTTTGGAAATATTCTCGTAAGCTAAACAAATCCACAGAACAGCAAAATCATCTATCGTTAAAGTAAACAGATTAAATTCCTCGAAATCAATCGTGTTTTCAATATAAAAACGCAATTTCTAAAGTTGGAAATAACCATGTATGATGCATTTCGGTGATTGTTTTTGTATCCGAATGCCTGCGTTTCTACTTGTTTCAAGTCGGTAGTTTTGTGGTCTTTCAGTTCAATTATGCCAATTACTTCGCCGTTTACCAAAATCGCACCATCGGCTTTTTTCGAGCCTTTTTCGTTTTTCTATTCTGTAATCAGATTATAATTGGGGGCGGGATTAAGTGCATAACCAAGAATTTTCACAAAAAGCTCCCGCAAAAAACCCTCCTGAAACTGTTCTTCCTTACTGTTGCGAATATTATCCTGAATTTCAGGGTGATGAAAATATTTAGAATACAAGTCATAAACGGCAACAATTTTATCGCTTCCTGCGGTCATGTGTTTTTTTAGAATCGTACTTTGAAATAATCTCATCAGATTGTCTTTTATCTCGCAAAATTAGCGAATTTTACGATATCACCAAGATATTTCATGGATAAATATCAAAAACAAAAAATCGCAGTAATACAGATGTTTACTGCGATTTTGCTATTAGTTCCTGAATCTCCTGAACTTGATTCAGGGTCAGGATGACGTCGTAATTGGCTTATTTCACTTCCTCAAAATCAACATCCGTCACGCCACCGTCATTTGGTTTGTTGGGGTTGCCGCTGTCGTTGGGGTTGCCGCCCTGGAAGTTTGAGAAGGGGTCGCCTGCGCCGCCGCTGAATGGGTTGCCTTGAGCGCCGCCGCCTGCTCCGCCTGCTTGTGCTTGGGCGTTGTATAAATCCTGGCTGACCGATTGAAAGACGGTGTTGATTTCAGCCATAGCTGTATCAATAGCTGCTATATCCTGTGCTTTATGGGCGTCTTTCAGTTTGCTTAATGCCATTTCAATCTGTGACTTTTTGTCGGCGGGAATCTTATCGCCCAGCTCGTTGAGTTGTTTTTCAGTCTGAAAAATCGTACTGTCGGCTAAGTTCAGCTTGTCAACGCGCTCTTTTTCTTTCTTGTCGGCTTCGGCATTGGCGGCGGCTTCGTCTTTCATTCGTTTGATTTCGGCGTCGCTCAAACCGCTCGATGCCTCAATACGAATGCTTTGTACTTTGCCTGTGCCTTTATCTTTGGCCGTTACATTCAAGATGCCGTTTGCATCAATGTCGAACGTGACTTCAATCTGTGGTGTGCCGCGCATGGCGGGTGGTATGCCGTCCAAGTGGAAACGACCGATTGATTTGTTATCTCTTGCCATTGAGCGTTCTCCTTGCAGGATATGAATTTCGACAGAGGGCTGGTTATCTGCCGCCGTAGTAAATATTTCGGATTTTTTGGTCGGGATTGTTGTGTTGGCGTCAATCAGGCGGGTCATTACACTACCCATCGTTTCGATACCCAGTGACAATGGCGTTACATCCAATAATACTACATCTTTTACTTCGCCGCTCATGACGCCTCCCTGGATAGCAGCACCCACAGCGACCACTTCGTCCGGATTGACTCCTTTCGACGGCGCTTTGCCAAAGAGTTTTTCTACCATTTCCTGAATGGCAGGAATACGCGTCGAACCTCCTACCAGAATCACTTCATCAATATCGGAAGGGGTCATCCCTGCATCGGAAAGGGCTTTTTTACAAGGTCCGATACATGCCTGTATCAATGAATCGGATAATTGTTCGAATTTTGCCCGTGACAATGTTTTTACCAGGTGCTTGGGAATATTGTTTACCGGCATGATATACGGCAAGTTTATTTCGGTACTTGTCGTACTCGACAGTTCAATTTTTGCCTTTTCAGCTGCTTCTTTCAGTCGCTGAAGTGCCATCGGTTCTTTTCTCAAATCAACACCTTCATCTTTGATAAACTCTTCGGCTAACCAGTCAATGATCATATGGTCGAAGTCATCTCCTCCAAGGTGTGTATCGCCATTTGTGGATTTTACTTCAAACACGCCGCCACCCAATTCAAGGATTGAGATATCAAATGTTCCTCCGCCAAGGTCGAACACGGCAATCTTCATGTCTTTCGATGCTTTGTCCAAACCATAAGCCAAAGATGCCGCAGTAGGCTCGTTTACGATACGTTTTACGTTCAGACCTGCAATCTCACCGGCTTCTTTGGTTGCCTGACGTTGTGCATCGCTAAAATATGCCGGAACGGTAATGACAGCATCTGTAACTTCTTGTCCCAGATAGTCTTCGGCAGTTTTTTTCATTTTTTGCAGAATCATTGCCGAAATTTCCTGTGGCGTGTACAGACGTCCGTCAATATCAACGCGCGGGGTGTTATTATCCCCTCGTGCAACTTTATACGGAATACGTGAGATTTCTTTCTGTACCCGGTCGTACGTTTCGCCCATAAAACGTTTGATAGAGAAAATCGTTTTTTGAGGATTCGTAATTGCCTGCCGTTTGGCAGGGTCACCCACTTTGCGTTCGCCGCCATCAACAAAAGCGACAATGGAAGGAGTGGTACGTTTGCCTTCACTGTTTGCTATGACGATAGGCTCATTGCCTTCGAGTACGGATACGCACGAGTTGGTTGTTCCTAAATCAATTCCAATAATTTTTCCCATAAATATTTCAGTTTTATAATTTATTCAATGATTTATATAATACAATTTAAAGATTTAAAATCTAAAAATTCAAAAAAATCAATTGTTTATTGTTCATTCTATCAAAATGTGTGCCAAAATAAAGAAACAGAGTTCCGGGAGTTCAGAACAAACAAGAAATGACAAAAGCCTGCCAATATGGCGGACAAATTAAAATTATTCGAAAGAAAACCGGCGTATTTAAAAATAAGCCTTACATTTGTTGTCTAAAAAAAGAAAAAATGAAAATAGGAGTTCTAAAAGAAATCAAACTCAACGAAAACCGCGTAAGCATGACGCCTTCAGGTGTTGATATGATGGTATATCACGGACATACTGTCTTCGTTGAAAAGGGAGCTGGCTTCGGAAGTGGTTTTTCAGATCCGGATTATGAATCGGCTGGAGGTAAAATCATTGAAACACCGGAAGAGATTTTTTCGCAAGCGGAAATGGTGATGCATGTAAAAGAAATCATGCCTGCGGAATACCATTTATTACGCCCCGGACAGATTGTTTTTGCTTATTTACATCTTGCAGCTGATTTATTGCAAATCAAAGCATTGATGCAGAGTAAATGTGTGGCCATAGCATACGAAACGGTTGAATTGCTGAACGGAAGCCTTCCATTGTTACAACCGATGAGTGAAGTTGCCGGCAGGATGTCTATTCAGGCGAGTGCACATTTTTTGGAGATGTCACAAGGAGGAAGAGGTGTATTGCTGGGAGGTGTTCCCGGTGTGGCTCCGGCCAAAGTTGTTATACTTGGTGGAGGTGTGGTCGGTACGAATGCTGCCAAAATGGCCTGCGGTCTTGGAGCCGACGTAACGATATTGGACAAAAACTTAGAACGGTTGCGTTATTTAAGCGATATTATGCCGGCTAACTGCAAATTATTGATGTCAACCCCGATGATTATCCGTGAGGAAATAAAATCGGCCGATGTGGTAGTTGGCGCTGTATTGGTTGCAGGTGGTAAGGCGCCTCAATTAGTTACACGCGAAATGATTTCTACCATGAAAAAAGGTACTGTGATGGTAGATGTAGCGATTGACCAGGGTGGCTGTTTTGAAACATCGCATGCAACCACCCATCAGGATCCTGTGTATATAGTTGACGATGTAGTTCATTATTGTGTAAGCAACATGCCAGGAGCCGTTGCCCGTACTTCTACATGGGCATTGACAAATGCCACTTTGCCCTACGCACTTACAATCGCTGATAAAGGTTGGAGGAAGGCAATGATTGATGATCCTGCATTATTCAAAGGGCTGAATATTTACGATGGGAAAATCGTAAATGCTCCTGTGGCAGAAGCTTTTGATTTGGATTATTATCACTTTCAATTATAAATTATCATTGTTTCACTAAATAATTTAAGGCTCATGAAAGATGTAATGTGTTTCTTTTTTTTATGTATTTGTTGTTTATTGACAAACTGCCAAAGGAAATCCGGTGACAATACTATCGTCCAATCCACCGAAACAGTAAATAATAACCTTGATTTCGAGATGATTGAAGTGCAGGGTGGTACGATTACAATAGGATGTACACCTGAGCAGGGTGGCGATTGTAGAGAAGCAGAAAAACCGGCTCATCTTGTAAAAGTCAGTGATTTTTTCATAGGAAAATATGAAGTAACACAAGCACAATGGAAAGCGGTAATGGGTGGTAATCCGTCTTATTTCAAAGGGGATAATTTACCTGTTGAACAGGTAAGTTGGCATGATATACTGGAGTTTATGGATAGGTTGAACACCTTAACCGGTAAGTTGTACCGGCTTCCGACTGAAGCGGAGTGGGAATTTGCTGCACGTGGCGGCCTAAACAGTAAAGGTTATAAATACAGTGGAAGTAATACTGTGGGTGAGATTGCATGGATTGAAAGTAATAGTACTAAAACGACGCATCCTGTAGGGTCAAAATTGCCTAACGAATTGGGTATCTACGATATGAGTGGTAATGTAATGGAATGGTGTAGTGATTGGCTTGGCCAGTATACTGAAGGTGGTAAAGTCAACCCGAAAGGCGCCAATATAGGTACGCTTCGGGTAGGTCGTGGAGGTAGCTGGAACAGTCTGGAAAGGGTGGTACGCATCTCGGCACGAAGTGGTAACAACCCTGACAGTCGTGCTATGAATCTTGGCTTTCGCTTGGCTTATAGTGAATAGATTATAAAAAAGGGGCTTTGATAAAGCCCCTTTTTTATAATCGGTCATAAATGAATCCGGTCAGCGACCTCCTCCGCCACCCGGGCCACGTTGTTGATTTGACAGTGCAACATATTTGGTGTACTGTTCTGCTGAGATAAACGGCTTAACTTTTTCATTACGTTCGTTCATTAATTTCGTCCTCTCCTGCATCATTTTTTCACGGTCATCGCCGTATTGTTGAAATAACTCACGCATTTTAGGTTGATACTCTTCTTCAATCTTTTTGATACTTGTAAGCTGAGAATCGTTCAAACCCAAATCTTTTTTCATCGTCTCATACCGTTGAGCCTGTTGTTCCGGACTCATCTGGCCACCACCTCCGCGTCCTTGCGCCGATACCATAAAAACAAACATCAGCAAAATACTTGCTACAAATACTTTTTTCATAAACTACTTAATTTTGATAAATAAAAAAAATAAAAAAATCTCACTTTCCATAAGACTTTGAATAGTAGTATTCGTTTAATCGGTAGAAAAACTTTTTATTTTTGTTTTGTACGTTGTCGCATTTTTCCGGTGGCCGGTTGTTGTTTGGTAAGTGTTGTTGCTTTTTGTGGACCTGTTTTGGGAGTGATTGGCGTTGCCTTTTTAGTTGTTGTCTCCTTTTTTATTTCGTCTTTCGTGTTTTTTGCTTCTTCTTCTCCTTCTTCGGACTCATTTTCTTCTTTTTGTTTTTCATCTTCTTCGGGGTCGAATACTTGATAGCCGGCTTCCACCAGTATGTTATACCAATTCAGTAAACGCTTAATATCCGTCGGATATACCCTTTCCCTGTCAAAATCAGGTAATACTTCACCCATGTAAGCACGTAGTTCATCGGATGTGGCCTTTGTAAAATCCCACTGAATCTTCTTTTGACTTTCTTTTTCCTTTATGTTATTCAGCACTTTATACAGCGGAATTCGATCTTCGTTTGTGTAAATATCAACATACGCCAATATGGTAGTTTTATCACTTTCGTATGCCGGAATCCGTTTTTTATCAGTCAGTGATTCTAAAATCCGAAGGTTTTTCCCTTGTGAGATCATTTTATACAATCCGGGTTTTCCGGATACAGAGAGGATCGTTTTCAACATAATGTTACTATTTATTTTTTTAATTTTGTTTCTACGCCTGCAAAATTATCAATAAAAATACAAATATTGGCTTGGATTTATATTTTTTTTTTATTTTTGCACATTAATATAATTAATACAAAGCAATAATCATGGATAATATTTTTGAACTTACAACGCAACAACTAAGCGAGATCGCCAACAGTTTACAGGCGAAAATTGAAGAAGGACTAAAAAAAGACGGGATGGAAATTTCGGATATTCCGACGCATATCACGCCGAAAAAAGACATCAAGAACGGAAAAGTACTGACTCTTGACTGGGGTGGAACTAATTTCAGAGCGGCAATCGTTGAATTTGTCGAAGGTAAACCGTTTATCATCGAGTCGAAAAAGAAACCGTTATCGGCTAAAGAAACAGCCGGTTTCAAACAAGTGGATTTATTTAACGAAATGGCTTCGCTGATTTGCAGTCTTGACAATTTAGACGAAAGTGTTACACAAATCGGTTATTGTTTCTCGTATCCTGCTGCTTCAAGACTTAACGGTGATGCCATCCTGCTTCGTTGGACAAAAGGGATAGACATTCCTGATATGATCGAAAAACCGGTTGGAGAGCCTTTAATGAATTATCTGAACAATTATAAAAACATTCACACTACTTTTACAAATATTAAAGTTATCAATGATACGGTTGCATGTTTGTTTGCCGGACTTAGTGAAACGGGTTTTGATACCTACATGGGATTGATCGTAGGTACAGGTACTAATATGGCAAGTCTGATGCCGCTCGACAAAATTGAAAAACTAAACAGCAAAGACGAAGGCGTCATTCCGGTTAATCTTGAGTCGGGTAACTTCCGTCCGCCTCATCTGACTGTGGTTGACGGATTGGTGGATGCCATGTCGAATAACAAAGGAAACCAGCTATTCGAAAAAGCAATATCAGGTGGTTATGTGGGTGAAATTTTCAAAACGCTTTTCTTCAACAAACGAATTAAGTACGACTTCGATGGCGAAGCCTTAGCCAATCTGATACATAAACCTGACGGTCAACCCGATGATCTGGTAAATGCCGGTCAATGGATTTACGATCGTTCAGCGAAACTTGTTGCAGCATCACTGACAGGGTTAGCTCAGGTGCTGCTTGCTCAGAATCCTGCGATTAAAAATATTTGCCTTGCAGCAGATGGCAGTGTATTTTGGGGAAAAGACAAACACAACGAATACTATTACAAAGAACTTGTCGCTAAAGAGCTTGATACATTATTACCTGTCGGGGTAACCATCACAATCATTGACGAAATGCAGGATCCTAATCTGGTAGGGTCGGCTATTTCGGCATTGTCATAATTTTTTTGCACGCAGATGACGCGGATGACAAAGATTTACGCAGATAATACTAAAAAAATCTGCGTCATCTGCGTGCTTTTGATTTTAAATCCGTGTGCTTGCATAACCACGTAAAAAACAAGAAAATGAAAAAAAACGTTTCACTTCCCTTTATGATGATGGGAGTGTTGTTCTGTGTGTGTTTGATTGTTTCAAACCTGCTGGCAACGAAAGTGATACAAATAGGACCTGTTTCAGCAACTGCCGCTCTGTTGGTTTTTCCGGTTGCTTATATCATTAACGACTGCATTGTAGAAGTGTGGGGTTATAAAAAAGCCCGTCTAATTATCTGGACGGGCTTTTTTATGAATTTTTTAGTGGTTGGGTTTGCTCAATTAGCCATCCTGCTACCGGCGCCTTCTTATTGGGAGGGCGACGAGGCATTTGCATTTATTTTTGGTTTGGGGCCACGAATTGTAACGGCAAGTTTTCTGGCCTTTTTAGTCGGTTCGTTTCTGAATGCCTACGTGATGAGCCGGATGAAAGTTGCTTCAAAAGGCAAAAATTTCTCGGCGCGGGCGATTGTATCAACCATTGTCGGCGAAGGCGCCGACTCTATCATCTTTTTCCCGATAGCCCTCGGAGGATTGCTTGGATGGAAAGAGCTATTAATCATAGCTGCCACTGAAGCTATTTTGAAAACACTTTACGAAGTAGTTATCCTTCCGATTACTATCTGTATTGTCACATGGATGAAAAAAATTGACCAGAGCGATGTGTACGATCAGGACATATCCTTTAATCCTTTTAAGATTAATGAGATGTGAGAATTATATCAAAAATAATTATTTGAATGTCATAATCCTAACAATTGGATTATCATCTTCATCAAGTGTCTCAACAAACTTCTCAAATTTTCCTTTCAATTGCTTTTTCTTATAAGCTTCTAATAATATATGCGTTTGCCTCAATTCAGCAGTCATATTTTTAGCTATTACAGGGGAGGTAGAAGGACCCCATTCCTTCATGCCATATTCAGAATCAAAAATAGACAATATACTAAATTCTCCGGTTTTAAATTCGTACAAAAAAAACGGTATCTTTCCACTCTTGGAATTAATGTCTAAAGGAATAATACCCATAACAATAAATCTATCGGTTGTTAATAACGTCGTCCACACTCTCCTTGGTTCGGATGTATGAACCGATGGCTTTCGGACTAATATTGGAGTTAGTATCTTCTCTTTCGTTAATAAAAACATCGTGTCACATGATATATCTGCAATCATAAAATCCTCACCATAATATATACTATTAGGGAAAAAAATCTCAATTGGTCTCCATGTATTATTCTCAAGTACTTGAGCAAATTTATTTGAATATCGTATAGGTAAAAAAATGTCAAAAGCGAAAACTGTACTTCCATCTTTTTTTGATATCAGACTGTAAGGTTTGGCTGTAGGGCTAAAATTTAAGCCATTTTTTTTAGCGAATACTTCATAAGCAGGATCAATATTTACTCCCTCGTATATAAGCAGCGTTTCATTATCAAAATTATACACTTTTAGTTCATTCTGAATCGCATTTTTTTTCAAAGTCCGTTTGAATTCGCCGTTTATCTTATAAACCTGAATGGATTGGGAACACACATATATTTCTTCATTCTTTTCATCAAAAATAACCCCAGCTCTTATCCAGCTATATTCTTTCCCGCTTTGTCCTTTATGGTTGAACTGAGAACATATTTTCCCGTTTCGATTGAAAACAAATATATCACCCAGTACTGGTTCATATACAAGTATATATTTGTCGGAAATATAAGAAAGCACTGCTCTTTCGCTCAATAAAATATCGTCAGTTGTTTCTAAAGCAACATATTCAATATCAGCAATTTCTTGAATGATTATTTCTTTTTTGGGGTGGTTTTTTGAAATATCAATGATAGGTAGGTTGACTGCTGTTGATTGAGAACTCACCAATTGACTTCCCATTAGATAAAAAAAAATCAGCACAAACAATACTTTTATCTTCATTCCTCCTTTATACAAGTCAATTGTTTTCCTGATAAAGAAAGCGTTTGATGCTTTGTTTGGGCGTTTTCTCAAAACCTTCTTTGCGGAGCTGGATTTCGGCGACACGACTGTAATTAGGGATTCGCTGATTGAGCACGGTCAGATTATCGTGCATAATGGCTTGAAGATCTTCTTCTGTCAAACCTTCTTTTTCAGCCTGTTCCATGTTTGGACAGACCAATCCAACAAGTTTATCCTGTTTTTGTACGACCAATGATTCGGACACATAAGGCAGGTTATTCAGTACGCTTTCAATCTCTTCGGGATAAATATTCTGTCCGTTTGAGCTAAGTATCAACGCCTTGCTGCGTCCGCGAATAAACAGATTACCTTCCTTGTCTATGATGCCTAAGTCGCCGGTGCGCATCCATCCGTCCGGAGTTATTATTTCTGTGGAAGCAGCGGGATTTTTATAATATCCCAGCATCGTATTCATACCCCGAACCAGAATTTCACCTGTTTCGCGTTCCGGATCGTCAGAATCTATTCTTATTTCCATACGGTCTATCTTTCGTCCGACCGATCCGAGTTTAAAGGAATCCCATTGAGCGTATGCTATCAGTGGTCCACATTCGGTCATTCCGTATCCGACGGTATAATGAAATCCGATGGAACGCAAAAACACTTCTATCTCGTGATTTAAAGGCGCACCCCCAAGAACGATTTCAATGAAATTGCCGCCGAAAGCGTTATTGAGCTGGGCGAGTATTTTTTTCTTAATGATTTGCTTAAGTAACGGAATTTTATACAAAAATTTCATCTTAGGTTGTTCCAGTATCGGGAATACATTATTCCTGACAATCTTCTCTATGATAAGTGGAACGGCGATGATCAACGTTGGACGGGCTACGGAAAAACTCTCAATAATTGATTTTGGATTGGGGACACGCGGTAAAAAGTTAATGTGACATCCTTTATTGATACCGTTCAGGATTTCGAATGCCAATCCATAGGTGTGCGCCATCGGCAAGATGCAAACAAAGTTGTCTCCGGCATGGACAAAGGGGATATTGTCGGCAGCAAATACCGTGTTACTCCATAGACTTCGGTAGGGCAGCATGACGCCTTTCGAAAAACCGGTAGTACCCGATGTATAATTCAACTGGGCTAATTCGTCCGGATCTTCGTGATGAAATTGCACATGTTCCGGTTTCATACCATCAGGGTACTGTTCCATGAACAGCTCATTAATCTGTATGCCTGCCTGGATGATTTCAGATTGTCGCGCATGAAGAATTGAGAAATCGTCTAAGGATATAAAACAGGTTACATCAGGCATTGCCGTCAGATCTAAATGTTCCCATGTCGAATTGGATACGAAAAACAATTTAGTCTCTGAATGATTGATTATATTGTGCGCATCATCAGGGGTGAAATCGTTCAAAACCGGAACCACCACAGCGCCATACGCTAAAACACCAAAGAAAGAGATTGCCCATCGGGATGAATTTCTACCCATCAATGCGATTTTATCGCCTTTACGGATACCTGCGTGTTTAAAGATAATATGCAACTTAGCAATTTCTACCGGTAAATCCTTATAATAAAAAGACTTCCCTTTGTGATCAGTCAAAGCTGGCAAGTCCCAGTAATCTTTGATGCTGTTTTCAATAAGTTCTAAAAATCGTTCGTTCATTGTGCGGATTTTTTTTTTAGGTCATTAATCTGTCAGGCAAATGTATTATAAATTCGGAGAAAAAACAACAGAAATCAAAATTTTTTTATTCAATTGATTTTTTTTCACACTTTATTTTTATTTTTGTGCTGTTGAATTGCAAGTCTAAACAATAATCCAATATAAAAGAACCAATCAATTTATCTATAAATATTATTAAAATGAATCGAAGACTATTTTTAAAAAACGGAGCACTTAGTTTGGCCGCTTTTACGATTATCCCTCGTAATGCATTGGGTGGCACATACATGGCAGCTCCAAGTGATCAGATCAATTTGGGTTTGATCGGGTGTGGAGCCCAGGGGCGTGGGTTAGGCCCTTCTTTTGCAGCCAAACCGGACACGAATGTGATTGCATTAGCTGATTGTGAATCACTTCGCCTGCCGTTTACGCAGGAACGAATTGAACGCGCTACCGAAAGAGCAAAGGGGCAAGCTTTCAAAGGGATCAAGCTATATGCGGACTACCGGGAACTTTTAGCGAATAAAGATATTGACGGAGTCATTATTGCCACACCCGACCATTGGCATGCATTTATAACCATTGAGGCTTGTCGGGCAGGAAAAGATGTATATGTAGAAAAACCTATGACACACAGTATTGAAGAGGGGCGTGCCATGGCCAATGCTGTGAAGAAGTATGAACGTGTATTGCAGGTAGGTAACATGCAACGTTCGTGGCGTAATTTCAGACATGCCTGCGAGTTGGTTCGCAACGGGTATATCGGTGAAATCAGAGAAATCAAGGTATCTGTCGGACCACCTCCCATTAAGTATAATTTACCGGCACAGCCACTACCGAAAACACTGAACTGGGAACGATGGATAGGCCCGGCTCAGATGAATCCGTATAACGAAGAGTTGATATTTCCGTTAGATCGCGGAGGTTTTCCTAACTGGCGCGATTACAAGGAATACGGCGGTGGGATGGTTTGCGACTGGGGCGCTCACATGTTCGATATTGCCCAATGGGCAATGGGTATGGATAATTCAGGCCCGGTAGAATTTATTCCTCCCAATCCTAATGAGTTAAAACCTCTCACAATGCGTTATGCCAATGGAACGATTATGACACATGAACCTTTCCGTAATGCCGATGGAAATGCAGTGCGTTTTATCGGAACAGATGGTGTGATTGATATCAGTCGCAGTTTCTTAGATACGATTCCAGCCAAGTTGCAAGATATCGAAATCGGGGATGATAAGATCAAACTCTATAAAAGTGATGATCATTATGACGATTTCTTGGGAGCAATGAAATCCCGTAAACAGCCGCTTAGCACGGTCGAAGTCGGGCATCGTACAGCTTCTTTATGCCATCTTGTGAATATCTGCTATGAGCTTAACCGGCCTTTGAAGTGGGATCCGGCAAGAGAAGAATTTCTTTTCTTCGATATGGAAGCGAACAACCTTCGTCGCACGCCTTATAGGGAAGGATTTAGCCTCGCAATCTAATTCAAACCTCTGTGTTTCTCCGTGTCTTCTCCGTGAAACGCTGTGTAATTTTATAACATAGAGAATCACAGAGAAGACACAGCGTTTCACGGAGATATAACATCCGGAAATGATACAACTATGTTATTACGATTCACCCATCGGAACGCTTCGCATAATTACCAATGAGAGGAGCATTACCAAAATCCAATTTGCTTTTGATTTGAAGGATAGCATCAATACCCTTGAAGCCGGAACGCCATTGCTAAAAGAGACAATACGACAGTTAAACGAATATTTTACAGGCATACGACAAGTGTTTTCATTGCCTCTCGATCTGCAAGGAACTGACTTTCAGTTGCGTACATGGAAAGCTCTTTGCGATATTCCATACGGCGAAACACGTTCATATAAACAAATTGCCGAAGCGGTAGGATGTCCGAAAGGATGTCGCGCCGTGGGGCTTGCCAATAACCGTAATCCGATTCCAATAATTATTCCTTGCCACCGCGTGATTGGAATAAACGGTGATTTAACGGGTTATGCCGGAGACTTGGAAGTCAAAAAACGATTATTGGCCATTGAATTTGAATGGAAAAGACAATTGACGGAAAAGAATTAGGACTAATTTACATTCGAAAGAATCTACGGGCAAGACACTATTCATTGCGTATCATAGAGGGTAAAATCATTGCCACCATCCCAAAAAGAGGTTCGGAAAGCGGCGTCTTGTCATTAATAGATGCTAACCGTGAGCGACTTCGTCGTATGTTAGCGAAGAGCACGAAGCGACCGGTATTGGACGAAGACTGCCGGATGAAAACCTGTACTTTCGAGCTGCATATTTTCCGTACGCAGCGGAATAATATTTATATTTCGCTGAAAGATGGGATATTACATATTGCCTGTCCTGAAGATACTGATTTTGATACTGAACAGATTCAACAAAAACTATGGGCAGTTGTTACAAAAGTGATGAGGATAGAGGCAATACGTGTGTTGTCCGGACGACTTGCAAAACTTGCTGCACAACATGGATTTCAATATGCAGGAGTGACGGTACGCAACAGTCGGTCGCGTTGGGGAAGTTGCAGCGCTAAAAAACGGATTAACCTGTCATCATCACTGATGTTATTGCCCGATCATTTGATTGATTATGTACTCTTACACGAATTATGCCATACAGTCGAGTT
>JGI24705J35276_12237950_pt1 | contig 14377 bp, 6 predicted proteins | sample TergutNt197P4_FD_35276 | JGI IMG/M metagenome (IMG submission 35276) | reverse complement strand
GCCGCGTTCGATCGCATCCAGGCGCCGGGTCTCGCGATCGATCGCGCGTACCGCGAGCCATGAGGACAGCGAGGTGATGTCGAGCATACGATTCAACTTGTCAGGGGAGCCGACGGCCAACAGCTGGATCTCCGGCCGGCTGCTCGTCGACCCGATCACGGTCGATGTCAGACTGGCGCGGATATCCGCCTGGTCGGCCGGAATGTCATAGCCGCCGGAGACGATGGCGCGCGCATTCTTGCCTTCGAGCGTGGTCGCACCGACGCGCAGGCGCCCATCACGGATGGTAAACGGAATCTCCGCCGGGCCGACCGACAGGCTACCTTCGGAAAGTGCCGGCTCCACGATCTGCCGCAGCTTGTTCTCATCAACCTGCCCGCTGTCACCGGCGCGGATCGCGACCTCGAAGGCGCGCGGATCGAGCCCCTTAATCTCGGCGGAATCCAGGGTCACCGTTCCGTTCCCTGTCAGCGCCCCGGTCAATGCCGCCGCGCTGCGGCCCTCGGTCGAAAGCGCCATCTGCAGCGAGGCGCGGCCCTTGGGCATTGCAAGACCACGATAGCGCAGTGCGGCCCCGTCCACTCTGGAGAACTCGACACGTGCGTTCAGCGTCAGACCATTTGGCCCTTCCCTGGCGTCGAGGCTCGCGCTCACCTCGCCGCCACCGATCCTGCCCTTGACCGGATCGAGCGTCATCGACTGGCCGTCGCTCTTGATCGTCCCGGAGATCGGACGCAATTCGCCGCCGCCCGGAAGCGTGCCGCGCAGAGCCTGAAATGCGACTCGGCAGCGCCAACCATTCAGGAATCCAGCCGTCAGCGGCTCGGCGACATCCTGGCCGGCCGCACCGATGACAGTTGCAAAGGCAGGCGCCAGGTCGAGCGCGTCAAGACCGACTTCACCTTCGATGCTTTTTTCCGGGTCGAGCATCATTGCAAGACGGCCGCGCAGGCGCGAGCCCGCGGTGGAGCTGTCCAGATCGTCGAAGGTCAGCTTGTTGCCGGCAAGCGCTACACGCGACGACAGGCTGATGTTCTGCGCCGACTTGTCGGAAGTACCCAACAGCGGCGCCAGATTGGCATTGCGAATATGCAGATTGAGGTTCGCGCTGGGCTCGGACGCAAACGGATCGGCGGTCCCCTGGACCTCGGCATCAGCGCCACCACCCGATATCCTGGCCTTCATTTGCAACGGCCGACGCCATGCACCGCTCACCGAGCCCTCGAACTGTGCCGCCCCCTGGCCCGCTGCGGCCACCCTGTCCAGACCGAGCAGCGCAAGCAGCGCGCTGGCGCGCTCCGACGACAACTTCGATTGCAACGTGAATTCGCTGTTGCGGAGCTTGTCGACATCAATGCCGCGGATCGCCGCAACGAGCGCCTGCGCCGAAAGCGTGGTCACGCCCTTCAGCTGCGGCGTATTGATGTCGAGCACCGCGCGTGCATTGGCGTGATCGGCCTGCTGGCTATTCTTGTCGAGACTCACATCCAGTTTCAGGCGCGCCGGCCCGGGCTCGTTCCCGACTGCCTCGAGACGCGATCCCAGTACTGGAGCGATCGGCGCGATCAGCGCCGCGATCTGACCGAGCGAGGCCGCGGTCGACTGCAGCTTCAGCTGGCCGGTAGCATTGGTGCGGTCGAGATGGCCGGCGCCCTCAGTGGTCACGCCGTTGGCCTGCCCGAATTGCAGTTGCTCAAGCGAAAGCGTGGTCGGGCTGTAACCGAATTTCGCCGTAAATGGCCGCAGTTCCTGACCTGCCGAAATCGCACGGCCTATGCCGAGCGAGAGCTTCGCTTCATCCGGCCACTCGCCCTGCGGACCCGCCAGCGAGCGCACGAAGCTCGACGCGGCGTCCAGGTCGAGGCGATCCGCCTTGAGCTCGGCCTCGATTCGCGAACCTTTGTTCGCCGCGGCTTGCGAGAAGGCCACCCGCCCTTCGACCGCGCCGCCGTCGATCTCGGCCCGCAACGCCTCGATCATCAAATGATTGGCGGCGACCGTCACATTGCCGTTCAACCGCAATGGTTTCAGGCTGCGCTGGCTCGCCTCGCTGCGGCCCTGCAACCATGCAACGAGCGTATCCGGATCGGAGGATTCGACCGAAAGCTTGCCGCTCAGGCTGTCCGGTACGTCGGGCCGCATGGCTGCACCGTTCAAGGCGATCTGGGTTGCACCGGGCGCCCGCAGATCAAGCCGATGGAAGGTCCAGGATTTTCCGTCACTGTGCAACTCGGCCGCAATGTTCTGCAAGGGCCGGCCGCCCAGCGTGACCTGCTCGGAACTGAACTCGATCTGTGCCGGCATCGGGGTTTGTGGGATCGCCGCAAGAGCGGCCCGCAGCGCGGGTAGGACGCGCACCGGCTCGCTGCTCGCCATGAAGCGGTCCGCATCGAGCTGCCGTGCCGACAGCGCGGCGTGCAGCAGCGGCGAGGCACCGAACCTCATGTCACCGGTGCCTGCGAGTTTCAGCGCGCTATCCTCACCGCCATAGCTCGCTTCCACCTGCTCAAACCTTGCGCTGGCCGGATCGGCCTTCACCCTTGCCGTGACCTTCCAGGGCGTAGACATCTCCCCGCCTGCCCTCGGTTTTGACGGAGGCACGGCCAGACTGACAGCACCCTCGAAACGGGGAATGCGCGTCTCGAAGGCGAGCACGCCGTCGAGATCAGCCAAGATCGGGCGATCACCGGGGTCGATGTTGAGATGGACGCGTACGCTGCCGCCGTCGGGCGTCGGGGCGGATGAGATGCGAAACGGATAGCGCACATCCCCCACCTTGAAATTACCGTCACCGCGCACCGATCCGGCAAGCGATCGCACGTCGCCACGAAAGGCGATATCGTTGAGTTCGAGCGTCGTCCGGCTTGGCGCGTCATGCAGGGCGATGCGACCCGTCAGGTTCAGACGATCGATCGCAAGCGAGGCCAGGTTGAAGGTCCCGTTGGTGGCCGGCAGGTCGACCCGCCCCCGGGCATCGAGGCCGAGATCGACCGCCACACCGTTGACCGTCAGCTCGGTGGCGCGCCACTCGCCGCGCATAAGTGAGCCCAGACTGAATTCGACATCGAGCTTATCGGCACGCAGCTTGCCAAGATCGTTGGCGCCGCCGAGCGTCACCGAATGCAGCCGCAGCGTCGGCGTCGGCAACAGCCGTGCATCAAGCTTGCCGGTGACGCGCACCGGCGCACCGATGATCCGGGTTGCTTCGGCCTCGAACTGCGGACGGAATTGGTTCCAGTCGACGAAGTAAGGTCCGATCAGCGCGGCTATCAGCGCAATAATGAAGGCAATTGCCAATCCGAGCAGCGTTGTCTGCACGGTCTCCCCTCGCAAGCTTCCCCGCGCGCCTATCCATACGCACATCAACGCTCTCAGCGCCGGAGCACCGCCATATATAGGGAAAACTGTGACAAAGCGACAGCAGTCCCGCAGTCGCAGCGAGCCTCGCTGGGGCGGCGTCCACGGAAGTCATCAAGATAGCTGTTGCGGGAATCCTTAGGGCTCGTACAGGAATTAGTGAATCGGTTTCGTCATTCCGGGATGGCCTGAAGGGCCAGGCCCAGAATCCATACCCCCGATTGGTGGTTATCGATTCCGGCCTCGCGGCTGCGTCGCGCCCCGGAATACCTGGACGACGTCTCAGCCCATCGGCACGATCTTGCCGGGGTTGAAGATGTTTTGCGGATCGAGCGCCCGCTTCAGTGCCCGCATCGCGTCCAGCGCCTCTGGTCCAAGCTCGGCCTTCAAGTATTTCTGCTTGCCCTGACCAACGCCGTGCTCGCCGGTGCAGGTGCCGCCCATCGACTGCGCCCGCTCGACCAGCCGGTGCATGAACTCCTCACCGCGCGCCATCTCTTCCGGGTCGTTCACGTCACACGACAGCGAGCAATGGAAATTGCCATCGCCGACGTGGCCGACGATCGGCGACAGCAGGTTGAGCCGCTTGACGTCCTCCTCGGTCTCGGTGACGCAATCTGCGAGCCGCGAGATCGGCACGCAGACGTCGGTCGCGACGATGCCGACGCTGGCGCCGGGCCGCAGCGCCTTCGCCGCCCAATAGGCATCGTGTCGCGCCTGCCAGAGCTTTGTCCGATCCTCGGGTTTGGTGGTCCAGCTGAACTCTCCGCCGCCGCATTCGTTCGCGATTTCGCCGAACGCCCTCGATTGTTCGTCGACCTCGATCGCGCTGCCGTGGAATTCCAGCAGCAGAAGCGGCGTCTCCGGCAGCGTCAGCTTGGAATAGGCGTTGCAGGCCTTCACCTGCTCGGCATTGAGCAACTCGATGCGCGCGAGCGGAATCCCGGTCTGGATCGCGAGGATAACGGCCTGGCAGGCGCCGCTCACGCTCGCAAAGGAACAGGCTGCGGCCGCAATCGTATCAGGGATACCGCGCAAGCGGATGGTGAGTTCGGAGATAATGCCGAGCGTGCCTTCAGCGCCGACGAACAGGTGCGTCAGGTCGTAGCCGGCGGAAGATTTCTTCGCCCGCGTGCCGGTCGTGATGATCTCGCCGTCACCGCGCACGACTTTCAGCGCCAGAACGTTCTCGCGCATGGTGCCGTAGCGGACTGCATTGGTGCCGGAAGCGCGCGTCGAGGCCATGCCGCCGAGCGAGGCGTCGGCGCCGGGATCGATCGGAAAGAACAGCCCCCGGTCCCGCAGGTGCTCGTTCAGCGCTTTGCGGGTAACGCCGGGCTGGATGACGCAATCGAGGTCCTCGGCGTGTACTTCGAGCACCCGGTTCATGTCACGCAGGTCGATGCAGATGCCGCCCGCCGGTGCGTTCACCTGCCCCTCCAGCGAGGTCCCCGTGCCGAAGGCGATCACTGGAACCCCATGCCGGGCGCAGATCCGCACGACGTCCTGGATGTCGGCGGTTTCCCGGGCCAGCACCACGCCATCCGGCGGCTGCGGGGCGAGCCAGGTCGTGGTGTGGGCGTGCTGTTCACACACGGCCTGCGAGGTGATCAGGTGGTTTCCGAAGCGCGCGGCGAGCGCTTCCAGCGCGCTGGCGAGAGCCTTCGGCTCCGGCCGCTGCAATTTGTTGGTGACCATCGTGTCCACTGAATTTCCTCCGACACTAGTGTCCCGTCTCCGAATAACTGACTAATTTGCCGCACGCTGGTGCGGTCATTCGGAGACAAAGGGACACTAGCAGAATCAAAGTGCTAGTGTGGCTCATGTCTCGCAATTGCCGATAAGGGCGAGCCGCAAAGAGGTCGGCAATTGCAAGACGACACCAGACCGTGACAAAGGATATATGGCCGGTCAAGTCAGGGAGAACCGGACGAAAAACGGGATTGAGAGATGACTTCCTATGCCGCCAAGGGTGGGGTCAAGGGTGACGCCAAGGATGCTACGAAGGATGACGAGCCGTTTCGCTCATCCGTGATGCAGATCGAGCCGCAGTGGATCGACCATAACGGCCACCTCAATATGGCCTACTACAACGTAATGTTCGACCGGGCCATCGATCAGTTGTGGCTCGAGTTCGGGCTCGGCCCGGCTTACGTGAAGGAGCGCCACGGCTCGACCTTCACCGCCGAATGCCATGTGCGATATTTGCGTGAAATCCATTTGGGAGACCCCGTCCAGGTATGGGTGTGGCTGCTCGCCGCCGACGACAAACGTCTACATACCTTCGAGGAACTACGGCATGCGACCGAAGGCTGGGTCTCCGCCACGTCGGAAAACATGACGCTCCACATCGACATGTCCCAACGGAAGGTCGCACCGTTTCCGCCCGATATTCGCGCACGCATCGAGGCGATTGCCAAGGCCCACACCGCCGTGCCGCGCCCCGAGGGCATCGGTCGAAGCATCGCGATGCCCTCGAAGCGGTAAGCGCTGAATCTTGCAGGGCCGCACACTCGGTCCCACGAGCCGATCGCTCGGGCTCGATTTGAGTCGTCGTGAGATCATCCACGCCAGTGCGCTGGCGTTAAATGCACTGTCACAGCAGCTCGCCGCCTCGGTGTGTAGCGCCGAGGCTCCAGGCGCGCGTCAGTCGCCCTGGACGCACATGAACGAGCCGATGCGTTGGGTCCAGTCCGGGCCGAGATTTGCGTATTCTCCAGGCGAAAGGCGCATGTTCTCGCCTGCGAACGTGTCGTCACTGAAGAAATCCCAGACTCCGGCCCCGACCTTGATCGAGGCAATCTGATTCTTCCAGCCGGCCTCCTCCAAGTTCGGCTGATCCTCACTGGTCGGAACGCTGAGACCGCCGAATCCCGATTCGGTGAAGATGGTGAGCTCGCACTTGCCTCCGGCCGGAACTGGCGGCGGTTCCGCCAATGCAACAACTCGCGATGGCGGCGGCGGCGGCAGGTTGGGATGGGCACAGTATTGGACACACTGCCACTCGCCACCACCGTCCTCGAAGTCCACCATCTGCCAATTAAGCTGGCAGCCGTCCGGGGTTACGCCCGTGCAATAGGGCTGCGCGACCGACACGTAAGCGGATGGCCAGTAGTAGGAGCCGCCGATCAGAACCACTCCGAGTGCGGTGTATGGAACGAACGTCCTCCATCCCCCGCCCGACCAGAGTCTGCGCTGGCTGGTATGGACTGGCCAAGCTCTGTTGTTCAGCGTGACGAACCTCCCGTTCCTCATGCCTCCTGGGGTGGCCATCGCTTGATGAGGGACGCCGGCTGCGCCTGGGCGGTTTGAGCCCGGTAGCGTCGCCTGTGGACCGCCGGCTGCGCCTGGGCGGCGCGAACCTGGTAGCGTCGCCTGCGGACCGCCGGCTGCGCCTGGGCGGCGCGAACCTGGTAGCGTCGCCTGCGGACCGCCGGCTGCGCCAGGGTGGTTCGAACCCGGACCGCCGCGTGCACCTGGGCGCATCGCCTGCGAGGCTGGGCGATTGAAGGCCGGCGTCTGGGGAGTGCTGGCTACGCCTGGCCGACCGGAGGTCGGTGCCCGCGGGACGTTGCTTACCACTGGCCGATTGTAGGTCGGCGCCCGCGGGGCGTTGGTTACCGCTGGTCGATTGTAGGTCGGCGCTCGTGGGACGTTGCTTACCGCTGGCCGATTGTAGGTCGGCATCCGCGCAGGGGCGGAAACCCGTGGTGCGACGCGAGCCGGCGCCGACCGTGCCGCCGGCCGACTGTTCGAAGCCTGTGCGGCCGATCCCAACAGACCCAATTGCGCGACGTCCGACAGCGCCAGCATGCCTGCCGCGAGCACCGTGCTTGCGATTAATCTCCTGACCAACATGCCACCCACCCTCTTCTAGTCTTTGTCACTCAGCCGAAGCCCTAAGATGTGCTTGTCTTCCAGACGGACGACCGAGTGAAATTCATCCCGCCAACATCCAAATCGCACCCTACTGCAACTCCGCTTCCTTGGTGACCGGTACGCCCACCAGCTTCCGCACATGCCGCACGACGTGGTCGGCGACAATCGCATGCGCCTCCGCGGTCGGGTGCACTGCGCCGCTGTACATGGCCGCATAGACCGGCTGCATAATATCGAGCAGCGAGATGCCGTTTGAATGCACATTGGCCGTCATGAAGGCGTCGTTCGGTGTCCGGAACAGCCGCCAGCGGTGCTGATACGGAAGGAATGCGGCCGGCGAATAAGGAACGAAGTCTTCACCGCCAACGAGACGCGGGATGGCCATCAGCGCACCATCGGCCTGTGCATTCCTGGGATCACGAGAGCAGATGCCCCGCTTGGCAAACGCAGGCTGGTGGTCGGTGATCAACTGGAACCCGGTGCCGGCGCCCGTCGTCATGACCGGGCAATTCGGCGCCCGGCCATTATCGATGCAGACAATGCGAGCGAAGAAATCGTTCAGGAAACCGACGGTTTCCTGCAGACGTTCGGGAGACAGCCTGAGCTTCGGGTTCACGTCCAGCCCGAGGGTCGGTTGGGCGCCGCAGACCGCGCCATTCTCGTCGAACTGGATTGGTTCATAGGCTGTCTGAAGCACACGATTGGGCGGCACACCAAACCCGTCGCGCAAGGCATCGCGCAACGCCTTCATGCGCTCCGGCAGCCGTTCCAGGTAAACCCGCGATACCTGGGGCGAGAAGCGGATTTGCTTGCCAATCACGTTTGCGATCGGAGCAAGATCGCCGGCGCTTTCGGTCATCGCGTACAGCATCAGCGCGGAGAAGCCGACATCGTTGCCACCAATCGACAGCAGCACGGCGTCAACGGGGCGCTTGCGCTGGTCAGGCGCACACCAGGTCTTGTTCACCGGGCGCAGCTGAATCTGGGTACTGCCGCTCGAATATATCGGCAGTTGATAGCTCGCCTGCATTGTGCGGGGGCCGCGGCAAATCAGGTCGGCCAACTGGTCGAGTTGGGGACGGACCATGGAATTGGCCGAACCTTCACGCGCCTTCTTTTCCAGGAAGATTCCTTCCGTTACTTCAGATCCGGTGCAGGCTAGGCTGACCAGCGTCACCGAGCGGTGCGGGTTCTCAAGAGCAAGCTGCAACCCGACGCGGAAGGGATAGCCGTATTGGGAGCGGTGGCAATCCGGGCTGAGCCATCGGGGGCCGCTCCTGGCGAAGGCTGCCTCGAACTGCGCGGAGCCTGGTGAATAGAAGTAACCATTCTGCTCGTCGTCGAGACGCCGGCGCGGCAGGACCTTTGGATCGTAACTTCCGGACGCGGCTACGCTGACGTTGATATCGGGCTCTTTCTTGCGCAGTGCGCGGGTCGCCATCTGCTCCTCGCGGATCAGAGCCGGATCATAGACCATCTGGCGGGTCGCGCTGAACGTGACTGGGCGGTCTGGATTGCTTTCACCGGAAGCAAAGGAATCGCCCATGGCGACGATAAAGAGGTCCTCGACCACGACCTGGGGTTCGCTGAGAGCACGCTCGTCGGGCAGCTTCACTTGCACGGACACGCCGGACGCGGAACGGTCGAGCGAGAAAGGAACACGCGGGATGACCAGCGAGGCGCTGCAGGACTGCGCCTTGGTCTCGGTCTTGCTCCCTGGTTTCCGCGGAGTCCAGCTCCACACGCAATTGCCCTGCCCTGCTTCGGCAAGGCGCTCTTTCGAAAGCTTGATTACAACGGTGTGAGCCTCTGGAAGAACGTAGTCTTCCCTGGCCGTGCCCCAGGAATAGCGCCGGTCACAGGTTGTAAGAAAACGACCCTGGTTGCTGTCGTAACAGACAACATCGACCGTTCGCGCGGCCCATCCGAGCCGCTGAATATCATAGCGGGACCGCGCCGTGGCCGCACATTGATCAGGGGTCGATGCATCCCGGCAGTCAGGGTCGTTCAACCTGCGCTCGGTGCGCCAGACGATGTCAGCAGGAATTGGCCCCTCACCGCGGGTTGCGGAATAGCCCTGCTCATACATCGCAAACGAACTAAAATTCTTGAAGAAACGGAACGGGCTTTCGACCCGCCAGACAATGTCTGCGGCGAGGCTGGGCACTGCGCCCAGTACCGTGAAGCAACCTGCTATGCAGGCAGCGACTGATGATCGACGAAACATATCTGCCCTCATACGCCCCTGTTAGACCTTCGCCGGGTGCCGTCGCAAGTTGCGTCGGAATCGGCCAAGCAACAGCCTCCAGTAAGCTACAACCTCGTCCCAGTGCGATCGCGTGTAGCGCTTTCCATTACCGAAGACCAGCTTCCCGCCAGCGCGTGGCCGCCCGACAAAACCACGACCGCGGTAACCGGGTAATGGGATTATCGACGCAGTACGCCCAGATTTAATTAGTTGCACTGTCACCATAGTCCCCGCACTGGCGATGCCGATGATGTTGCCACGCACGTCATAAGCGTAAGTCGCATGGCCTAGCTTCCGGTTCATTTGTGAGCCGCCTTGCCCGGGCCACATCCAGGCGATGGCGTTCGAGGCCAGCCGTCCCGTTCCCCGCCACCGGCGTGTCAAAGCCGACACCTCGTTCAGTCTGCTGGGGAAGCAGATACCTGCGGTATATTTCCTCTTCAGCTCTGGACACCCGCTTGCCTGTCTTGCGCATGCGGCAACAAGGCGTGACCTGGAGTGATGTGGAGGGGGAGACGATCGATGCAGTGCGCTCGGCGTCAATTAAATGCGCTGTCACCGTAATCCCCACGCGCCTCGAGCAATTCCCCGCCACTTGAAACTGTTGCTCGAAAGCACACCCGCCGGCAGGAAAGTCGCCATACTTGGCTGGCATTTGCCAGAAACCATGGTGAATCCAAAAAAGACATCCGGTGCCATTTATGCGTTGGTAACGGCGTGAGGGAGGATAGTGCCATGAATGTCACGCGCAGGGGCTTCGGCACGATGATTTTGACTGGCGCCGCTGCGGTGAGCACTCCAACGATCATGAGAGGGCAAGACGCGATCAAAGCCTACAACATCGAAGTACACCATCGGTCGATTCGCGATGGCGAAGCGCGCGGTCATGGCTGGTGCTTTGGATTGCCGCCTGGAATCACACCGGAACAGTGGCCGCTTGATCGATGCACCGGATATCCGCTCGTGCATGGCTTCACTCTGTTGTTGCCGCAGGACTACCGTTGCCACGGACCGGATTTTGTCGCTGTAAGCTTCTTCAGTGTGGCTCTTGAACACAGCGGTGGCGAGACAAACAAACTTGTCGAGACTGCCTTGAAGGCTGTGGAATCTCCGGCTGATCCGGAACTGCGACGTCTCTGGCAGCATCACCAGAAGCCGCATCCGCGGCTTCACTACATGAAGGACATCCTCGGAAGCGACTATGCTGCGATTTTGCTTACCGAGGCCGAGTTCAACAGTCCCTTCTGCCTGCCTCCCCAGTATGGGGAGCTGTCCCGTTTCGGCGGTGTACGTCCCGCGGAATGGCTCGGTAAAGGGTCGGCGCGCGCCTTTTGGGACGCAAAACAGCAAATGCGATTCGTGCGGGATGTACTTGGGCAGATTCCGGATGCGGATCTGGCGTACAACCTCGCCATTAGCCGGACGCCGCGTTTTGACCCGAACGCAGGCAAGACTCCGATGGAAGTTTACGATGGCTTCATTGCAAAGAATGGCTACCAGATGCCGTTCGACGAAGACTTCAAGAATCGTGAATGGGTAGCCGGTCACAGTTCCAACCATATCGGCGGGACGATGCGCCCAAGCCAAACGATCCCGGACGGCTTCGGCCCCTTCTATGTCGAGTTCGACGAGGAGTTCGGTGGATACAACTTTGGAGGCGGCAATGCGCAACTCGACTTTCAGTCGATGAAGTTTGACTGGGCTTGCGGTTGATTGCACAACGTCGATGCTGGTGCCCGTAATCGTACGAAGATGGTAGCAGTGCCGGCCATGCCGGGAGCGACAGGTGACTCGTCAGCGGCACCATGGCCGAGATCAATCCCGCCATCATCGCACCCTGCTGGCACAGAGGCGAACACGACCAAGCCGCCGGTGGGCGAAGCAGTCGCGCATTCGATTCCGTTTTCAAACAAACCGCAACGCCGCCCAGGCGGAGTATGTTCGCCTGGGTGCGTTTGGTTATTCACTGGGCTCTAAAATCCCCAGCATCCATTGGTCGATGCATCCGGCCAAATGGTTCAAGGCGACTGAGTGGAACGTCAGGTACGTGACCCTATGCGAGACTGCCAATCCTGTATAGGCTTGCGCCGATTTTCAAGTGAACAAGCAATCAGCAAAAGTGGTCTGGATTAAATGCTTCCGATGAAAGCCTACAACATCGAAGTACACCATCGGTCGATTTGCGATGGCGAAGCGCGCGGTCATGGCTGGTGCTTTGGATTGCCGCCTGGAATTGCACCAGAACAGTGGCCGCTGGACCGGTACAACGGCTATCCACTCGTGCATGGCTTCACTCTGTTGTTGCCGCAGGACTATCGCTGCCACGGACCGGATTTTGTCGCGGTAAGCTTCTTCAGCGTGGCTTTTGAACACACTGGCGGCCAGGTAAACGCGCTTGTCGAGACTGCCTTGAAAGCTGAGAAACCTCCAGTCGATCCTGAACTGCGACCTCTCTGGCTGTCTCACCACAAGCCGCATCCGCAGTTCCACTACATGAGCAACGGCGTCGGCGGCGACTATGCTGCGATTTTGCTTACCGAGGCCGAGTTCAACGGTCCCTTCTGCCAGCCTCCCCAGCACGAGGACCTGTCCCGGTTCGGCGGTGTACGTCCCCCGGAATGGCTTGGTAAAGGATCAGCGCGCGCCTATTGGGACGCAAACCAGGAAATACGATCCGTGCGAGATGTGCTTGGGCAGATTCCGGACCCAGATCTGACGTGCAACCGTGCCATTAGTTGGACACCGCGCTCTGACCCGAACGCTGGCAAGACTCCGATGGAAACCCATGGCGGCGGTGCCATTGCAGAGAGTGGCTACCAGCAGCCGTTCGACGAAGACTATAACGATCGTGAATGGGTAGCCGGTCATGACTCCGACCATATCGGTGGGACGATGTACCCATGCCAAGAGATCCCGGAGGGCTTCGGTCCCTTCTATGTCGAATTCACCGAGGAGTTCGGTGGATACAACTTTGGAGCCGGCATTGCACAGTTCGACTTTCAGACGATGAAGTTCTCCTGGAATTGCTTTTGATTGCACGTCGGCGTCGAGTTTTGCGGCGATGCGGTCGACCCAACCAGGTGTCGGATGCATCAGCAATACGCAAGGCCCGGTGGCAATGAGGCCCGAGGAGAACGCAAAGTAAGCTTTTCAATCCCTCGCGCGGGAAGGCTGGATGACCCAATCCTGCCTATTTACGCCCAGTTCCAAAGAAACAGGCCAAGCATCGGAATGCCAAGGCATTAATCGCCAGAATCGAAGACGCCAATCGTAGACAATCAGCACTTGCCGATACTTGTCGAAGTCACGGACTTCGATGTTGCTCCATTTTCCGTCCAACTCGATCCTGATGCGTTGACCAACGATGAACTCGCTAAAGGGCGGGCAATATCCGGTCAGCGTGTCAACGACGGACGTTTCTCGAAAATGTACGAGTACGCCGATGGCGAGGTCTGGTGATGTTGTGTGGGCAGTCTTCAGCATCTGAAAAGCCCCAATTAAATGCCGATTTAATATAGATTAAATGGATAGCGTGGGAAACCAATAATTTGACCACAAAATGACGCAATTAATCCTTGTTTGCCGCCGTCGGATCCGTGGTGCCGCTATTCGATCAGCCCTCGTCGTTCCGGCAGGGGGCTAGGGACTTGGCTGCCTCGTGATCCACCCGTGGACATTTCTTGCACCGGGATCGCGGGTGCCAGCCAGCACCCGGTCCGCGCCCTCTTCTTGAAGAGGGACAGGACGACAGCAAACCTCGCGCAATCAGCGTCGCGAGAACGCGGAGCGCCCTGAAGTGAAGGTTCCCACCAATCGACTGCGAAATCGGGCCTGTCGCGGGTCATGAGGCGCCATGGGCAGCCTTCAGGCCACCTTGGATAAGTCTGTTAAACCGCACGCCCAGGGCCTATATTGGCGGCAATCCCTGTTATGAAGGCTCCCTTTCACGCTCCCGCGGTGCCATCGTGGGGCAACACGATTCGCATGACAGAGCCGAGCAGACCCGCCCCCCATAGCGTCCCCGACCACCAGCCCGCGGCCGGCGGAATTGCCGCGCGTGCGCGCGCCGCGGCCGGCCCGAAATACCTCGCGGGCCTCAATCCCGAACAGCGCGAGGCGGTGGAAACGCTGGAAGGCCCCGTGCTCGTGCTTGCCGGCGCCGGCACCGGCAAGACGCGGGTGCTGACCACGCGCATCGCCCACATTCTCAGCACCGGCCGCGCCCGGCCGGGCGAGATCCTCTCGGTGACCTTCACCAACAAGGCCGCGCGCGAGATGAAGCTCAGGCTTGGTCAGATGCTCGGCCAAGCAGTGGAAGGCATGCCCTGGCTCGGCACCTTCCACTCGATAGGCGGTCGTATCCTGCGCTTCCATGCCGAGCTTGCGCAGCTCAATTCCAACTTCACGGTACTCGACGTCGACGACCAGATCCGCCTGCTGAAGCAATTGCTGCAGGCCGAAAACATCGACGACAAGCGCTGGCCAGCGCGCATGCTGGCCGGACTGATCGATAGCTGGAAGAACCGCGGCCTGATGCCCTCGCAGGTCCCGACGGGCGAGGCCGTCGCGTTCGGCAACGGCAAGGGCGGCAAGCTCTATGCGAGCTATCAGGAGCGGCTGAAGATCCTCAACGCCGCCGATTTCGGCGACCTGTTGCTGGAGAACATCCGGATTTTCCGCGAGCACCCGGACGTGCTCCGGCAATACCAGCTCCGCTTCAAGTACATCCTCGTCGATGAATATCAGGACACCAACGTCGCGCAGTATCTCTGGCTGCGGCTCTTGTCGCAGGCGCCATCGTCCTCTTCTCCCCGCACGCGGGGAGAGGTCGGATTGCCCCTGGCGACGCAAAGCGTCGTCCAGAGCAATCCGGGTGAGGGGGACTCTCCACAA
>JGI24705J35276_12237951_pt1 | contig 14393 bp, 12 predicted proteins | sample TergutNt197P4_FD_35276 | JGI IMG/M metagenome (IMG submission 35276) | reverse complement strand
CTACGCCGCCGCCAGGAGAAAGAGGTCGCGCGCAAGACCGCGGGCAAGAAGGCCCGCCTCCCCGGCAAGCTCGCCGACTGCACCGACCCGGGAACGGAGGGCTCCGAGCTCTTCATTGTCGAGGGCGATTCGGCCGGAGGCAGCGCCAAGCAGGCGCGTGAGCGCAAGACGCAGGCTGTGCTGCCGCTGCGCGGCAAGATCCTCAACGTCGCCTCCGCCGGCAAGGACAAGTTGATGGCCAATGCGCAGCTCAGCGACCTCGTGCAGGCGATCGGCTGCGGCATCAGCGCGCAATACCGCGAGGAAGACCTGCGCTACCAGCGCATCATCATCATGACCGACGCCGACGTGGACGGTGCCCATATCGCTTCGCTCTTGATCACCTTCTTCTACCGGCAGATGCCGCGACTGATCGACGAGGGGCATCTCTATCTGGCTGTGCCGCCTCTCTACAAGCTGACGCACGGCTCCAAGTCGATCTATGCCCGCGACGATGCGCACAAGGATGCGCTCCTGAAGAGCGAGTTCAACGCCAACGCCAAGGTCGAGGTGAACCGCTTCAAAGGGCTCGGCGAGATGATGCCGGCGCAGCTGAAGGAAACCACCATGGACCCGGCCAAGCGCACGCTGCTCAGGGTGGTCCTGCTGCCCGACGACCGCGACTCAACGGCCGATTCTGTCGAGCGCCTGATGGGAACCAAGGCGGAGGCACGCTTTGCCTTCATTTCGGACAAGGCTGAGTTCGCCAGCGAAGACCTGCTCGATGTGTAAGTTAAAATTCGCTTAAGTAGCTGATATTTAAAGCGTATTCGTCAATGACTGAGATGTGTCCTTATTCCCACACCGGAGCCTTTTCTGACCAGTGTGCCTGTCCCGCAACAGCTTTTCAGCGCCAAACCGCTATAGTTCCCGGCAACAGACGTTCGCAATTGCGGTGCCCGTCACTGCCACTGGGGGATTTGATTATGAAAAAGATTTTGCTCGCTATGACCGCGATTGCAGCGATGACGGCATCGGCCTCTGCAGCTGACCTTGGGGCAAGACCCTATGCGAAGGCGCCGGCTCTTGTTCCTACCCCCATCATGAACTGGACCGGCTTCTATGTCTTCGGCGGCGGCGGCGGCGGACTGTGGTCAGCCGACAGCAATGTTGTGAATCCGGCCGGTGCGCTAACCCGTGATCAGCGGCTCGGCGGCAATGGCTGGTTCGGAACGGTCGGTGCCGGCTATGACTGGCAGTTCAACGATAAGTGGGTACTTGGCATCTTCGGCGACGGTCAGTTTGGGGATATCAGTGGATCTTTGAATGATAGCGTCTTCACAGGCGGTGCCGTTGAAGGTCGCGAGAAACTTCGAACCAGTTACGCGGCTGGTGCGCGGCTGGGCTATCTCGTTGCGCCCAACGTGCTCTCTTACGTGAACGCCGGTTACTCGGGGTCGGATTGGTCGGGCACCACTCTGTCCAGTTTGACTCCGCCTTTCGGAGCTGTCGGCTCGACCCAGTCATTCAGCCGGAGCGGCTGGTTCATTGGTGGCGGCGTCGAGAATAATCTTGACTTCTTCGGCATTGCCGCGCCGGGCTGGTTCATGAAGACCGAGTATCGCTCCGCGTACTATGATCGCGCCACTCTGCCGGTGAGCGATGGCACCCCGGCGCTGACTGGCACTGCCATTACCTTCAAGCCGCAGGTGCAGACCATCAGCACCTCGTTGGTTTATCGCTTCAACTGGGGCGGCCCGGTGGTTGCGAAGTATTGAGTGGCCAGCCCTCTGGCTGAGATCAAAAAGCCCCGGCATCGTCCGGGGCTTTTTCGTTATGGAGATCAGCTTCACCGAGCTCGCCGATCCCGGCGTGCAATATCTATCAAGCCGCACTCGATACGGGCGAATGCACGTGCTCAGGCCGGACACCAAGCGCGATGATTCGCGCGGGAATTGCCTGAAGCGATGGCATAGCGCTGACCAACCGCAAGATCAGAGGCACGCTCATGGGATGATTGCCCGGCCTCAGCGCGCCGCTGATGATCCGGTTTTGCACGACGACCTGCAGTCTCTGCGTCATTTTCACCGGAAACTCTCGCCGACGGCGAACGGCGTCAAGCTCATCCTCGGACGGACAGCCAGCCTTGATTTTCTCTGCAAGCAGATTGGCGGTCGCGACCGCATCCTGCACAGCGAGATTGACCCCGACACCGCCGACTGGCGACATCGCGTGCGCGGCATCGCCGATGCACAGCAGGCCGGCACGCGTCCAACGCTTGAGGCGGTTGATTGCCACGGTGAGAAGCTTGATGTCGTCCCAGCTCCTCACGTCAGCAATTCCGGACGTGAGGATGGGCGCCATGCCGATGATGTCAGCGAGCAGCGCCTGTAGCCCCCTCTCCTTCACCACCTCATATTGCCCCTTGGCGATGACATAGGCGCACTGCCAATACTCGCCGCGATCAAATGTAACCATCATCTCGACGCGTGCGAACACGTTCGCGGCTTCATCTGACCCACGGCTGGCACGGAACCACAGCACGTCCATGGGAGCGCCGATTTCCTGGACTTCAAGGCCAGCGCGCTGCCGCAACGTCGAATGGCGGCCGTCACAGGCGACGGTGAGGTCAGCCTCGATGTCGATCGGCCCATCCAGCGTGCTCGCATGTACGCCGGAGATGGTCTCTCCACGCTGGACCAAGTCGGTTGCCTCCGTGCTCATCATCACCTTGAGAGACGGAAAGCACCGACTACTATCGCGCAGGAAGTTCAGAAAATCCCACTGCGGCATGAAGGCTATGAAGGGATATTTTGTGTGGAGCCGGCTGAGGTCGGCGATCCGCACCAATGTGCCGCCGAACATGCCTTCGAGCTTCTGCAATCGTTGATGCGGAAGCCTCAGGAAGCTCTCGATGAGCCCGAGTTCGTCCATTATCTGAAGCGTCGAGGGATGTACTGTGTCGCCGCGAAAATCGCGGAAGAAATCGGCATGCTTCTCCAGCACCACAGCGTCGATGCCGGCACGACCAAAGAGATAGCCGAGCATCATGCCCGCTGGCCCGCCGCCCACAATGCAGCAGCGGACTTTCATGGAGCGGGGGGCGCGCGGCTGTTCCGACGTGCCTGCGTTCATGGTTCGACCCTTGCGGTCACCCCAAGCCCAAATCAGAATAGCACGCCGCGCCTCCGGTCGGACAGCTCTGCGAAATTATCGCCGGAAAGTCTTGATCTCCGACAAGCTGCCGTCGCGATAGAGCAGTTTCACTGAGACAAACTGCGTCTGTGGCGGGATCTTCAAAACCCACTGCGCGTCTTTCGGGATCCCGCGCTCCCAATCGCAGGGCGGCAGCTTCACGACCTTATTGGGCACGGCCGTGTCGATGCCGACATACACTTCGCGGATCGCACAGCGAAACATTATCAGTTTCATGTAGTGGACCGACGGCCCATTTAATTCGCTGAACTCCAACCAGCCTGTGGAGGTCATTTCGAGCATCTTGCGGTAGCGGTTGATCAGCACCGCCTCTGGATCGAATTTGATCGGAAAAGGTCCCTGCATATCGCCCGCGGCATCGACATAGCGCACCTCGATGGAGGCGCCTTGAGCGTCGTCAGGAAGTTTGATCGCGGGATTAGGCGTGCGCTTGTGCGTGCGCGGGTCGAGAGAATCGAGGAACCCGGTCTCGCGGAAATCGCTGGTATCACCCATGCGCCAAGAGATCCCGAGCGTCGGGTCGGCGATCGAAAGCACTACGTTCCAGCCGCCAAGAGCGGAGCGCGCAAATGTCGCGGTAGGCGCCTTGACTGCGTCCTTCGGCACGCGCGGAACCGGCGGCAACGCCGCGATCTTTTGCGGGGACGGCTCGGCCGCAGGCTTTGCCGTATCGGTGTTCGCGACGGTGTCCCCGGCCTTGCCGTTCAAAAACACGTCGTCAACCATCTGGTCGAAATAGACTGGCACCTGCTTGTGCCTGGCAGCTTCGGCCAATTCGCTGACAGAGCGGCGCGTGCGCTGCGCTACCTGCACAAGATTCTCACCGGGCCGTAGCAGTTCCTTGGCAAAGACCCGCGTGAACACCGAATTGGGATTGGCATCATCATCCGATAGCCGGTCGAGCGCGGTCTGGCGCGGGCCTGCCGAAAAAACCGAGAAGATGCCTTCGGGCAATTGCGTCATCGGCGCGAGCCCGCCGCCACCGCTGATCGCGCGTATGCCTGCTCGTTCAAAGGGATTGTTGCGGCAGGCATCGAATACCAGGATCGAGGTCCGCGCCCTTCTGTTCTGCAGCCGCTCGACGATCCGATCAGCGAGAATGGAGGCGTCCCGCACCAGCTCCTCCTGGCCTTCGGTCGCCACCGGCACGTCGGTAGGCAGCAGGAAGTTCTGACCCGCGATCTCGAAGCCGTGCCCCGAATAAAAGAAAAAAGCGGTGTCGCCCGGCTCGATCGCCTTGTCGAAGGCAAGCAGCGCCTCTGAAAATTGCGGGCGACTTAGATTTTCCGCAACTGTAACTGTGAAGCCAAGCCGCTTCAGCGTCTCGCCCATCGTGTGGGCGTCGTTGACTGCCTTCAACAGTTTTGGGATGTTCCTGTAATTGTCGTTGCCCACCACAAGCGCAACGCGCTTTTCGGCATGGGCGGGAGCGATAAACCCGGTGAGGCCAGCGACAATGCCAAGGGCCCCCAAAAGAGCCCCCAAAACTCTGAAAAGCCCGCACTTCATCGAAACTCCCCGCTGCAGTCTCCCTGCCCCCACTGATTTCACAGCATAGTCGGCCAAAGCACAACCGGGGTCAGATTATCGCCGGAAAGTCCTGACCTCCGACGCACTGCCGTCGCGATAGAGCAGTTTCACCGAGACAAACTGCGTCTGCGGCGGAAGCTTCAAGTTGATCGGCGCGCCTTTCGCAATCGATACGAGATCGCGGGTGTCGCAGGGCGGCAGCTTCACGACCTTATCGGGCACAGCTTTGTCAATGCCGACATGCACTTCGCTGATCGCACAGCGAAGCTCTATCAGCATCGCATAGTAGACAAATAGCTCGTCGCCTCGATCCTTGAACTCCAACCAGTGTTGGGCGACCATTTCCAATTCGAGCATCTTGCGGTGGTTGCGGATGAGCGCCGCCTCCGGATCAAATTTGATCGGAAAAGGTCCCTGCATAACACCCGCAGCATCGACATAGCGCACCTCGATGGTGGAGGCTTGAGCGCCGTCGGGAAGCTTGATCATAGGGCTAGCCTTGGGCTTGAGCGTGTGCGGGTCGACATTAGCGAGATTAATGAGGGACTCAGTCTCGCGGAAATCGCCGGTATCACCCATGCGCCAAGAGACCCCGAGCGTCGGGTCGGCGATCGTAAGCACTCCCTCCCAGCCCAAGCCACCAGGGAGGTGCTTGAATGTCGCTGTAGGCGGCATGATTTCCCGTGTGATCGACAGGTCGAGCGGGGCATTCACCCCCTTGCGCACGATCGTGAGCCTAGTCCTGGTATCGACCGGACCCTTCATTTTGTTTACGGCCTGCTCCAACGTCATGCCTTGCACGGCCTCGCCGTCGATCTTGCTGATGAGGTCACCTGACATGATGCCAGCCTTGGCCGCCGGCCCACCATCGATCGGCTCAACGACCTTAACGAGCCCATTGTCCATCTGAGCTTGGAACCCAAGCCCGCCGGACCTAGTCTGCACGCGCGGAACTGAGACTGGCGGCAACGCCGCGATCTTTTGCGGCTCGGCCGCAGGCTTTGCCGTATCGGTGTTCGCGACGGTGTCCCCGGCCTTGCCGTTCAGGAACACGTCGTCAACCATCTGGTCGAAATAGACTGGCACCTGCTTGTGTCTGGCGGCTTCGGCCAATTCGCTGACAGAGCGGCGTGTGCGCTGCGCTACCTGCACAAGATTCTCACCGGGCCGTAGCAGTTCCTTGGCAAAGACCCGTGTGAACACCGAATTGGGATTGGTGTCATCATCCGATAGCCGGTCGAGCGCGGTCTGACGCGGACCTGCCGAGAAAACCGAGAAGACGCCTTCAGGCAATTGTGTCATCGGCGCGAGCCCGCCTCTGCCGCTGATCGAGCGTATGCCTGCTCGTTCAAAGGGGTTGTTGCGGCAGGCATCGAACACCAGGATCGAGGTCCGCGCCCTTCTGTTCTGCAGCCGCTCAACGATCCGATCAGCGAGAATGGAGGCGTCCCGCACCAGCTCTTCCTGGCCTTCGGTCGCCACCGGTACGTCGGTAGGCAGCAGGAAGTTCTGCCCCGCGATCTCGAAGCCGTGCCCCGAATAAAAGAAAAAGGCCGTGTCGCCCGGCTCGATCGCCTTGTCGAAGGCAAGCAGCGCCTCTGAAAATTGCGGACGGCTTAGATTTTCCGCAACTGTAACTGTGAAGCCAAGCCGCTTCAGCGTCTCGCCCATCGTGTGGGCGTCGTTGACTGCCTTCAACAGCTTTGGGATGTTCCTGTAATTGTCGTTGCCCACCACAAGCGCAACGCGCTTTTCGGCATGGGCGGGAGCGATAAACCCCGTCAGGCCAGCGACAATGCCAAGGCCCCCCAAAAGAGCCCCCAAAACTCCGAAAAGCCCGCGCTTCATCCAAATTCCCCAGTTGCAGTCTCCCCCTGCCCACGATTTCACAGCATAGTCGGCCAAAGCGCAACCAGGGTTCAAGAGTGCCTAAGCCCAGGAAATACCAAGCCATTCGTTATCGCGATACTTAGGTTTTTGGGACTTCCGTGCGCCTGCTCCATTGACTTTGGCTGATTTCCCCTTATGTTCCCCAGCAACGTAGCTCAGCATCTATCGTAATTTCTGAGCATGGCGCTTTGTTCGCGTAAGTCAGCACCCCAAGCTTCTTTGAGAGCGCGCCGTTTCGGGGTAAGACGCGACAGCCTTATCACCCTCGATTCCGAACGGCGGTTTCGACCAGAGGCTCAATGTCCTTTTCCCATCTCGGACTATCCGAAAAAGTCCTGGCTGCAGTCGCGGCCACTGGTTACACCACCCCGACCCCCATTCAGGAACAGGCGATCCCCCACGTGCTCGCACGCCGAGACGTCCTCGGAATCGCCCAGACCGGCACCGGCAAGACTGCAGCGTTCGTCCTGCCTATGCTCACGATCCTCGAAAAGGGGCGCGCCCGGGCACGCATGCCGCGCACCCTGATCCTCGAACCGACCCGCGAACTCGCGGCACAGGTCAAAGAAAATTTTGACCGCTACGGCGCAGGCCAGAAACTCAACGTCGCGCTTCTGATTGGCGGCGTCTCCTTCGGTGACCAGGACTCCAAGCTGACGCGTGGCGTCGACGTGCTCATCGCAACGCCTGGCCGCTTGCTCGACCACACCGAGCGCGGAGGCCTCCTTCTCACGGGCGTCGAGTTGCTCGTCATCGACGAAGCCGACCGGATGCTGGACATGGGCTTCATCCCCGATATCGAGCGCATCTGTAAGCTGGTTCCGTTCACGCGGCAGACTCTGTTCTTCACAGCGACCATGCCGCCGGAAATCCGGCGCATTACCGACGCCTTCCTGCACAATCCTCTGAAGGTCGAGGTCTCCAGACCTGCCACCACAGCCGTGACCGTGACGCAATCACAGGTCCCCGCGGGACGCGAGGCGCGTGAGAAACGCGAATTGCTGCGGCGCCTGCTCCGCGAAGCCAAAGATCTCAAGAACGCAATCATCTTCTGTAATCGCAAGCGCGATGTCGCCATTCTTCATAGATCGTTGCAGAAGCACGGCTTCAGCGCTGGAGCGTTGCACGGCGATATGGACCAGCCCGCACGCATGGCGGCACTTGATCAATTCCGCAAAGGCGAATTGCCGCTCCTGGTTGCTTCCGACGTCGCTGCACGCGGCCTCGATATTCCCGAAGTCAGCCACGTGTTCAATTTCGACGTCCCCCATCATCCTGACGACTACGTTCACCGCATCGGCCGCACCGGACGCGCGGGCCGAGCCGGAACCGCGATTTCTCTTGTTGCGCCGCTCGACCAGAAGTCGATTGCCGCGATCGAAAAGCTGATCGGCCAAAGCATCCCGCGCGCCGAAGGCGACTACGAAGTCCACGCCGAGGCAACCGATCGGTCGGAACGACAACGTGGCCGCGAGCGCTCGCGCGCCGGGCGCGGCAAATCGCGTCGTGGCCAAGAATCACGTGGTCAAGAATCTCGTGGCCAAGAATCGCACAATGAACCGCGCGAGCAACCGCGAGACGATGTGCGCCAGACATCCGAAGCAGCCAGTCGGCCGCGCCAGAAGGAAAAGAAGGAAAATACTTCTCAGGTGCCGTCGATCGGCCGCCCCGTACCACGCCGTCAACAGCGTGAAACTGATTCCGAGCCTGGTGATCACTCGCATCTCCCGGCGTTTCTGTTGCGTCCGATTCGCACGACGGCGGGAACCTGACGGTCGACTCTCTCGCTCGGCAGGTACGTCGGCCTGCCACGCTTCAACGGTGGGCACGCTTGGCTCTACCCACCACTTGACCTACTCTTTTCTTGGCCCTCTTTTTCTTTGCTGCAGACATTGAAGCAGCTTTCTTTGTCGTGCTTCTCGCTTTCGGCCGCTTCTTGAGCGCGGCGCGTTGAGCCGCCGCAAGCGCCGCATGTGCCCATTCGGCAAGTTCCTCGGGATCATCGAACAAACGCGCCGGCAATTGCCAGTACGAATTCATCGTGACCGTCTTGGCACGATTCTTGGCACGGGTCTGATACTCGAACGGCCTGGATCCCTCGATCTCGAATTGCGGAATTGTTTGCTCATCGGCCCGGAAATAGAGCCCAGCGCGCAACGAAAACGCGAAGTTGGTGCCATCCGCAGAGATACCGAAGCCGGAAAACATCGGGCGAATGCTGACAGGTCCGAAATCAGAAAACAGGTCGAGCAGGAATTCGCGATCCATGGCGGTCACCCTGCATTAGCTCCGCAGGCGCATCGCTCAACGCCCCCTCTTTCACGAGCCCGCGGTCAGAACAAGCCGTCCCGCGATGTTGCCGGCTCTGAGACGATCCAGAGCTGTGTTCGGATCGTCATGCGGCACCCGCTCGATCGGCATCGCCTTCAGCCTGCCCGATTTCGCCAGGTCGACCAGTTCACGAAGCTCGCTCAGACTTCCTGAGTAGCTGCCCCGAATCGTCAGAGCTCGCAGCGGCACCATCAGTAATTGGAGCGCAAGCTCGCCTCCATAGAGCCCGACGGAAACGTAGGTCCCGCCGCGCGCCAAAACAGCAATGCCCGTTTCGGCCGTATCAGACGAGGCGACGAAATCGACAACGCCATAAATGGGCAGCGTCGAAGCACGGGTGATCTCGGTAGCCAAGTCCTCTGTGCGAGAGTTGACAAGTGCGGTAGCGCCCGCCTCTTTTGCTGCCTGGAGCTTGCTATCGCTGATGTCCACAGCGACGATCCGCTCATAACCGAAGGCCGAGAGAATGCTGATCGCGGTGAGTCCTACGCCTCCCGCCCCGATCACGACAACGGGATTGTCACTCGGGATATCACTCAGCTTTCGAACTGCCGAATAGGCTGTTATCCCCGAACACGCATATGTGGCCGCAAGGGCCGGATCAACGCCGTCAAAGTCAACCAGATATTCCGGACGAGACACGACGACGTGCGTGCCAAAGCCGCCATCACGATGAATTCCAAGACTGTTCGGCTGCAGACACATCTGATCGTTGCCTGAGTTGCAGTGACGGCATTTGCCGCAACCCGCCCATGGATAGACCAACCGATGGTCGCCAATCTTCACTCCATGCGCGTCAGGCCCAATCGCCACCACCCTGCCCACGGTCTCGTGCCCCGGAATAAAAGGAAACTTGAGGCCGCGGTCCGCCAGAGAGAGGCGCTTGCCGCCACCGAGTTCGTAGTAACCATCCTGAAAGCAGATGTCCGTGTGACAGACCCCGCAAAACGTGGTTCGCAACACCACTTCTGTGCCGACCGGCTCAGGAACGGCCACCTCAACAGCCTCAAGCGGCTGACCACTCCGCACAACAGCCCAACCTCGCTTCACCCTCTGCTCCAATCATTTCCCATTGTCGCCGGGCTAGAGGCACCCAAATACAGATGCGGTCAAGTGCACACTGCATTGGCCATGATCTCCAGCGCAGTCTTCGTCAGTGCCGTGCCCCGGATTGCCGTACAGGAACAAGAATTCCTCGCGTGGTCAGCACGGCAGGAATTTCGATCAGGAATAAGGAGCGGATGCGCGATGAGGGCCGACGCGGATATTCGCAGCTTGTCTTGGGGCACAATGAAGCCGGGCAAGCAGCTGGACACTGGTGGGAACCAGTCACACCTCGGAATTATTTTTGAGGCCAGCTTGCCAGAAGTCTCGCACCAAGTACCATTGCATGCGGTTGCGTTGTTCAGGATGCAACCGGCGCGGCTCCGCTTCCTCCTGTTTCGTCGCCGCGCAGCAGCACCTTAAAAGAAACGCTTTCGCCTCTCTCTGCATCCCGAGAGGCTATGACTTGTTGTTCCGGTCGGTATCTTTCAGGGGGACACCGACTCTCTCCTCGCCCGCTGACCTACGGGCGAGGATTTTTTTGCATTCGATCGTGGCGGAAATCGGACGGCAGGTGCAGTCGAGGCTTAGCCTTCGGCTTTCGCCGGCTTCAATTCCACGGACTCGCCGCAGCCGCAGGCCGAGACCTGGTTGGGATTGTTGAAGACAAATTGCGCCTGCATCTTGTCGGTCTTGTAGTCCATCTCGGTGCCGAGCAGGAACAGGACCGCCTTGGGATCGACCAGAATCTTGACGCCCTTTTCCTCGACAATTTCGTCGGTCGGTTGGATCTCGTGGGCATATTCGACCGTGTAGGACTGGCCGGCGCAGCCGCCGTTCTTTACCCCGACGCGAAGGCCGACGATTTCGGAATCAGCGCGCTGGGTCAGCTCGGCAATGCGTTGTGCAGCAGCGTCCGTGATCTGCATGACACGAGGGCGCGGTCGCGGCTTCAGATTGGATGAGTTCGACACTGACTCGATTTTGGGTGTGTGGGTCATATCGTCCATGTGGTCAATCCTCATGTGTTCAACACCACAGCAAATTCAATGTGCGAGTCGCTTTTCAGACGGAACGCCTCACCACATATTCAGCACGAGGCGGGCCTCGTCGCTCATCCGCTCCGGAGTCCAAAACGGCTCCCAGACAACCTTGACGTCGACCACGCCGACACCACGAACGCTTGCCACCGCATTTTGCACCATGATCGGCAGCTCTTCCGCCGCCGGACAGTTCGGTGTCGTCAGGGTCATCTCGATATCTATCGAACGATCATCCTTGATCTCCACCCGGTAGATCAGGCCGAGCTCGTAAATATCGGCCGGGATTTCGGGGTCGAACACGGTCTTCAGCGCCGCGATGATTTCGTCGGTCAGCCGCTCGGTCTCCTCGGCAGACAGCGCCGAATGCGTTTCCATCGGGTTGGCATGGATTTCAGCCATATCTGTCATGCGAATAAATCCCGCGCTTTCAACAGTGCCTCTGTAAGACGGTCGACTTCCTCACGCGTATTATACATGCCGAACGAGGCGCGGCATGTCGCGGTCACGTTGAACCGCTCCAAAAGCGGCATGACACAATGGGTGCCAGCCCGCACCGCGATCCCCTGGCGATCAATCACGGTGGCGACATCGTGGGCGTGCGCGCCCTTGAGCTCGAACGAGATCACCGGCCCCTTGCCGCGAGCGGTGCCGATCAGCCGCAGCGAGTTGATTTCGCGCAGCCGCTCTTGGGCGTAAGTCAGAAGATCGTGCTCATGTGCGGCGATACGCTCCTTGCCGATCGAATTGACATAGTCAATCGCGGCACCAAGCCCGATCGCCTCGACGATCGGCGGCGTCCCTGCCTCAAACTTATATGGCGGATCGCCATAGGTGACCCAGTCCTTCGCGACTTCCCGGATCATCTCCCCGCCGCCGTTGTACGGCCTCATCGCAACCAGATGCTCATGCTTGGCATAGAGCACGCCGATGCCGGTGGGGCCGTAAACCTTGTGGCCGGTGAAAGCGTAAAAGTCGCAATCGATATCCTGCACGTCGATAGGCAGATGCACAGCACCTTGCGCACCGTCGACCAGCACCGGGATGCCGCGGTCATGAGCCAGCCGCACGACCTCCTTCACCGGAACGAAGGTGCCGAGCGCATTCGACATCTGCGTGATCGCCACCAGCTTGGTCTTCGGCGACAACAGTTTCTCGAATTCATCGATCAGGAAGTTTCCCTCGTCATCGACCGGCGCCCATTTGATCACCGCGCCATGCCGCTCCCTGAGGAAATGCCAGGGAAGGATGTTGGAGTGGTGCTCCATGATCGAGAGCACGATCTCGTCGCCCTCCCTGATATTGGGCTCACCCCACGACGATCCGACAAGGTTGATCGCCTCGGTAACGTTGCGGGTGAAGATGATCTCCTCACTACGCCTGGCGTTCACGAATTGGGCGACCTTGGCGCGCGCTCCCTCGTAAGCCTCTGTCGCGGCATTGGCGAGATAGTGCAGACCGCGATGCACATTGGCATATTCCGACGTGTAGGCCTGCGTCATACGATCGAGCACGGCCTGCGGCTTCTGCGCGGACGCTGCGTTGTCGAGATAGACCAGCGGCTTGCCATAGACTTTCAGCGCAAGCGCCGGAAAATCCTGGCGTACCCGCCCGACATCATAAGAACCGTTCAGAACTGCCGGATGCGCGCTCATGTCCGCCTCTCCAGCCAGCGCTCAGCCACTGCCATCACATGCTCGCGCAAATCATCGTCGGCGATCTGCTCGATCGCTTCACCGACAAAGGCCTGGATCAGCAACGCTTGCGCTTCCTTCTCGGAAAGCCCACGGGCACGCAGATAGAACAGCAGGCTGTCGTCGAGCGCGCCGGTAGTCGCTCCATGACCGCAGGAGACGTCATCGGCGAAAATTTCGAGTTCCGGCTTGTTGTCGGCTTCCGCCTGGTCTGACAGCAGCAGCGCCCGGGTCATCATCTTGCCGTCGGTCTTCTGCGCATCTGGACGAACGATGATGCGGCCCTGGAACACCGAGTGCCCGCGATCGTCGACCACGGCGCGGAAGACTTCGCGGCTGGTGCAGCCCGGCACGGCATGATCAACAACGAGCGTCGTGTCGCCATGTTCGGTCTTCCTCAGCAGGTTCACGCCGTTGATCGAAAGCTCACTGCCCTCGCCAGCCAGCGTGAAGAAGCCCTGCAGGCGGCTCACAGCGCCGCCAGTGGTCATGTTGAAGAAGTTCAGTCTTGTCTTGGCGCCAACCGTCACGATCTCGGAGGTGACGTTTACGGCATCGGGCGCATCGTCCATCAGGCGGATATGCGTGACGTCGGCATTATCGCCGATCGCGATCATCACGGCGTCATTGACCTGATAGGCACCCGCTTGCCCAGCCACAACAAAGCTCTCGATGAGAGTGGCGCGCACGCCGTTGCCGATGCGCAAGTGCGATCGGGTAAAAGTGGAGGCCGATGCTGCAGTCGCCACATGGATGATCTGAACGGGCGCGGACAGCTGCGCGCCATCGGCAATTGAGAGTATGACGCCATCGGTCACCATCGCCGCATTCAGCGAAATCATGGCATCGGTCGAGGCGGTCTGCAGGAGATCGCCTGCAGCATCCTTCTCCAGCGCCTCATGCAGCCTCTCGACACTCACCTCGGAGCCAAGCGCCGCCACATCGGAAAGTTTTGGCGCAAAGACGCCATCGACCAGCACCAGCCGGCTGGCGGGCGCAATCGAACGGGCCTTCACCGCCTCAGTTGCACTCGATAGCGCCGCCGCGTCAGGCGCCGGCGCGAGCGGCAACAACTCGCCCACCAGGGCGCGCAAGTCGGTATATTTCCAGTCTTCGATCCGGCGGTGCGGCAGCCCCAGGCGCTCATAGACGTCAAACGCCTCGCGCCGTGCCGCCGCAATCGCTGCTGAACCCGGCAGACGGGCTTGGGCGCTGGCGAACAGCTCGTTCGCCGCACGATCGTTCCCGGTCTTGGTTAAGGCAACGTTCATCGTAACATCCGTTTATCTGCTCAAGCCGCGTCTTCGAACTGGGCGTAACCGGACTCCTCCAGCTCCAGCGCCAGCTGCTTATCGCCGCTCTTCACGACGCGGCCGCGCGACATCACATGCACGACATCGGGCACGATGTAGTTCAGGAGGCGCTGATAGTGGGTGATCACCACCATCGCGCGTTTGGGCGAACGCAGCGCGTTGACACCGTCGGCGGCAATCCGCAACGCATCGATATCGAGTCCCGAATCCATCTCGTCGAGGATGCACAGGCTCGGCTCTAACAGGGCCATCTGCAGCACTTCGTTGCGCTTCTTCTCGCCGCCCGAAAAGCCGACATTGACGCCGCGCTTGAGCATGTCCTGCGGGACGTTGAGAGATTTTGCGATCTCTCGCAC
>JGI24705J35276_12237952_pt1 | contig 14399 bp, 11 predicted proteins | sample TergutNt197P4_FD_35276 | JGI IMG/M metagenome (IMG submission 35276) | reverse complement strand
AGCATGTCCTCCTCCATCGGTGAGGGGCTGCCTGCCTTCTCGCGCCAAGCTTCGTCAACGTAGACGTGGCAGGTAGCGCAGGCGCAGGCACCGCCGCACTCAGCTTCGATTCCGGGAATGCTGTTGCGGATGGCGGCTTCCATCACGGTCGCGCCGTTCCCGATTTCCACTGTGCGGGTCTCGCCCTTGTGACTGACAAAGTGAATCTTGGCCATGTGTACTTGTGCTGTGCTCGTGCTGCGGGGTATCTCAAGGTTATGGGAGGCAGTGCTGTCCTATAACCGGTCAGTGGGCCGGGCGCCAGGGCGTGATCCACAAACGTGGGAACCCGTCTTGTTTCGCGGTAAACGCGGAACACTTTGCACGGGCATCACACCTCCAACAAGTGATAACACCGTATCCTTGAAGGTGGGGGCTGGGCTGCCTTGTGACAAGCGTGGAGATCACGGTCAAACGAAAGGTAAAAACGACATGCGATCCATGCGCACAGGCCGCTCTGCTGATTGGAAACCGGCATCAAGACTGGCGCAAAATCACTTCAATGGCGTCGCAGGCCTCGGCCACTGCCTCTTTCAGCTCGGCGAAAGCGCGGGACGGGTTGTCGCCGGTCCGGATTGCGGATTCGAGACCGGCGGCCGCTTCCGCAACCGCAAGGGCGCCAATTCCACAGGCTGAGCCCTTCAGTTTGTGCGCTTGCGCCGGGGTCTCGGCCGGCAGCCCCGCCATTGAGGCGATCAGTTCCGTCGACTGCTTCGCGAACATCGCGAGCACTTCATGTTCCAGCCCGGCGTCGCCGAGTGTCATACGCGCGAGATGGTCGAGATCGAGCGGGTTGACAAGCGGAGCAAGTGGCGGCGAAGGCATCCAGTCCATCCGTTGCGGGTCAGGCGTCATGGCACAGGTTCCGGCATTAGGGGGGCGCGGCGGTTTGATATGGGACCAGCCAACCATGGAATGGTTAACGGAACATTTTCACCATTACGACGCAGTTTCGCCGACTTATTGGCAAAATTTTGCCGCAATAGATCAAGTTCTTGGGGATTTTCGTGTATTGCGAAGGCGTTACGCCGTGGTCCTGTTAACGATGATTAAGAATGTCTTACTCATGGCATTTCATTCGCGGCGCTCTACCAATAGGATGCTAACGGAAATGGGCGGCACCTGGGGTGGGGGACCGCTGTGATCCGCTCAAACGGCATGATCTGATCCATGGTTTTGCGAGGCTACATGACTCGCGGGACCGTGCGTTAGTTAACGAGGGCTCGACTGAACATGGCCAATACTCCCAATAAGGTCAAAGACCCCACTGAAGTCGCGCTTTCCGCGATTCAGGAAACGCTGAACATGAGCGATGGTGCCGTTGACACCGGCCGTACCTCTGCGGCGCGCGCCCAGACGGCCCATATGACAACGCCGCCGAAGCCACCGGCCTTCCATGAAGCGCCCCTCGATACGACGCCGTTTGGGACTGAATGGCCAGTATCCGAGCCAATCGAGGAGCCTCACACACAGCACCATGCCGCCAACGACGATCGCGAGGCGATCGGCCATATCTTGCAGGTGCTGCACAAGGGCCGCCCTGGCCGCAGCGTCTATACGTTCGCAAGCCTGTTCGCCGGTGTCTGGCTCGCGGGTTGCGGGGCGCTGACCTACGGCTTCCTGACTTCGCTGCAAGACGCCCTCGGTCAGAGCGGCGGAGTGCTCGTTGTGGGCGGCCTGGTCGCGATGTTCTTTGCTCCCGTGGCATTGTTTTACTTCCTCGCCAGCCTCGCCGGGCGCGGCCAGGAAATGCGCTTGATCGCGCAGGCGATGGCGCAAGTCGCAATCCGCTTCTCTGAGCCGGAAGCGTTGGCTTCCGACTCGATGGTGACCGTCGGCCAGGCAGTCCGCCGCGAAGTCGCGGCCATGGGCGACGGCGTCGAGCGCGCCATCGCGCGTGCCGGCGAATTGGAAATGCTGGTCGCCAATGAAGTCGCCGCCCTGGAGCGCGCCTACACCGACAACGAAGTGCGCATCCGCGCGCTTTTACAGGACATCGCTCATCAGCGTGACCATCTGGTCGGCCAAGCCGAACACGTCCGCAGCGCTATTTCCGAAGTGCAAGCCGATTTGCGCCAGGACATCGCATTTTTCTCGGAAGCGCTCGAGTCTCGCGTCGATGAGGTTGCCAAGAGCATCACCAGTGCTCTGGAGGAGCGCGGCGCCCACATCACCCATGCGCTCAGCAACGCCGGCGACAACATGATTCTCGCACTGGGCGAACGAGGCGGCGACCTGCTCGACCGCCTCGAACACGCAAGCTCCGAAACCACGCGCGCCGTGCTTGATGCGAGCGAGCGGCTGACTGCGGTTCTCAACTTCAAGACTGGCCACGTCGACGAGGAATTCGCCGACCTCGCCGACCGCATCCACGAGATGCTGACCGAGCGCATCAACAGCGTCGCTGACGAGTTCGAGCAGCGCTCAGTCGCGATCGTTGACGGCGTTTCCGAGCGCACCGAGCAGGTCCACGACTCCCTGAAGAATTCCGGCGACTCGCTCCTGCTCGAGCTTGATCTACGAAGCAATGACCTCTCCACCAAGATCGACGAAGCCAGCAACCGGCTCTCCAACCAGATCGTGACCAGCGGGGACAAGGCGGGCGAAGCGCTCAATGACACCGTGAACACACTGGTCACCAAGGTCATGCGCCAGTCCGAAACCGCTCACGATTCTCTGTCGCTACAAATGAATGCGTTCCAGGAACTGGTGACGAACCAGGGTTCGGTTCTGGCGGAGAAGTTCGCCCGCGACTCCGGCTCGCTTGGCGCGCTGATCACACGTCATATCTCGGAGTTCGATCACACGGTTAAGACCTTCGGCGGCGACATCGTCGATCGCATGGGCCAGCGCACTGAAGCACTCGTCGATACGCTGAAGACGTGCATCGACACCCTGGAAACCCGCTTCAGCTCGAACAGCGGCGATATCGCCGCGGCACTCGATCAGCGCCTGACGAAGTTCGAAGTTACAATCGACGAGCGCGTCATCAACCTTGATCTCTCTCTGGACGGCAAGATTGTCAATCTCGATACCGCCATCGGCGGCCATATCAAGACCCTCAACGAACAGTTCGGCGACCACGTCGCGACGATCACGCAGGCGTTCGATGAGCGCGCCAACTCCGTCACCGAGACATTTGAGAACCGTCTCGGCACACTCGCTACGTCGCTGACCGACAGTGCAGCGCAGTCCATTGAAGCGGTTGACCGCTACATCACCAGCGCCACCGAGATGATCGATGGCCGTAGCGCCCGGCTGACTGACACGATTACTGCCCGCTTCCAGGAAATCCATCAGGCCATCGAAACCAAGGCCGGCTCGGTCGCCGACGATGTCGGCATGCACGTCGCACAGTTCGAGGATCTGCTTGGTTCGCGGATCGAGGCTGCCGCAAGCCGCATCGAGAGCAGCGGAAATCAGGTCAGCAATGAGCTGACGTCGCGGGCTGAGATGATCTCGACGGCCATCCGCTCGCATGTCGAGGATGCCGAGCGCACGCTGACCAACCTCGTGGTCAATACCAGCGAGACCATACAGGCTGGAGCGCACACCGCGCAGCAGTCGCTGATGACCGTTTCCACCGACATCAATGCACAGCTCAAGCTTGTCTCCTCCGAAGTTGAGCGCGCGCTGACCGCCGTCGGCACGGGAGCGGCCAACTCGATCGTTGTAAGCGCACGCGACGCGCAGCTGAGCCTGGTCTCGGCATCGAGCGACGCTGCCGACCAGATCAAGGCGCTCGCCTCAGACGTGCAACAGGCGCTGTCGCTGGCAGGAATCACCGCGGCCGACACCTTGACCACCAGCGCGCGCGAGGCGCAAACCACCCTGACCGCGTCCTCGGCGGATGCGGTAAGCCAGATTCGAGCGATCTCCACCGAGGTCGAGCAGTCGCTCGGCACGGCCAGCGCGAATGCGACCAGCGATATCCAGACCGCGGCGATCACCGCCCAAACCGCACTGTTAAGCGCGTCAACCGAGGCAAGCTTGCGGGTCAAGTCGAGTTCGGCTGACATCGAGCAGTCGGTGCTTGCAGCCACCGGCGCCTTCGGCTCCACCATGACGGCCAAGACCAACGAGATCGTCGCTCATGTTCAGCAACAGACCGACCAGTTGTCGAATTTGATCGACTCGAAGGGCGGCGTGCTGGTGGACGCGATCGGTGCCAAGATAGACCAGCTCACAACCGACATCGATCGCGCCACCTCGGGCGCGCTCGAGTCAATCGAGACGCGCAGCCTCGCCTTCTCGCAGTCGATGCTGGACAACAGCAACGCGGTGGTGCGGACTGTCAACCTGGCCAGCGAGTCCGCGGCCGGGTCAATCAACAAGTCGCTCACGGACATCGAACAGGCCTCGCGTACCGCGATCGAGCAGTCGCGCCAGGCCTCGATCGCGGCGGTCACTGAGATGCAGGAGACGAACACGATCCTGCGCACGGACACCGTCACCCTGTTCGAACGCTTGCGGGAAGGCAACATCCTCTTGCAGGAAGTCCTGACTGGAGCACACGACAACCTCGACTCGCTCGAGCGGGCGCTGGTGAGCCGTGTCGCCGACTTCGTGTCCGCGATGAACGACGTTAACACACGGAATGGTGCGGCGACGCAGATGCTGGAAAGGCAACTCGACGTCTTTAATGCCAAGACGAAGAGTGCGCTCGATGATCTCGGCCAGCTGTCGGCCCAGTTCGACGCGCACGGCAAGATGCTTGTCGATGCGGCCGCCATGGTCGAGCTGAGCAACCGCAATACGACCGCCTCGCTCACCGAACGCAAGCAGACACTGGAATCGCTTGTCACAACGATCGACCATCGCACGGACGACCTTAGCCAGCGTCTGTCGCGCTTCACTGGGCTGCTCGACGAATCTCTCGCTGCGGCCGATGAGCGTGCCCGCGATATCGCCCGCGTGGTCGCCGAGACCGCCAGTTCCGGCTCGTCCACAATCACTCGCCAGTTCGATGCGGTGCGCGCGGCTTCCGAAGCAAAGCACCGGCAAACCGTCGAAGCCATGCACGATATCTATCAGCAGGCGACGAGCGAAGCCGATACGATGTTCAAGCAGTCGGCGGAGAAGTTCGCTAACCTCGTGGTCAGCATGAAACAGATGGCGCTTGAGATGCACAACGAGCTCGAGGCCACCCGCAACGAACTGCGTCGCGGCGTGCTGGAGATGCCGCAAGAGGCTGCCGAGAGCACCGCACAGATGCGCAAGTTGGTCGTTGACCAGATCGAGGCGTTGGCCGAACTCAACCGGATCGTGGCCCAGCATGGCCGTGGCCTCGACGTTGCGACAGAGCGCGTTGCGACAGAGCGCGTTGCGACAGACCGCCAAGGCATTCAGCATCAGGAAGAGCCGAGGCCTGCCGCCGCCGTCAGCCGCAATGAAACGCGCATGCGCGACAGCGGCAGCGGCAGCGCGTCATCTCTGCCGCCGATGGACCTCGGCATGCCCGCGCCGCGGCTTCGCACCGAGGCCCCGCCGGTTTCGCTCGAAAGCTCGGATCAGGGACGTAACGGCTGGCTGTCCGACTTGTTGAACCGCGCCAACTCTGATCCGCTGCGAGGCGCGCCGCAAGAGCCGCAGGCGCCGCGGGGTGGCGGCAATCCGTTGGAATCGCTGTCGCTCGACATCGGCCGACTGATGGACCGCAATCTTGCCGGCGATATGTGGGATCGCTACCAGCGCGGCGAGAATAAGGTTTTCACCAAGCGGCTCTATACCGGAGCCGGGCAAAAGGCCTTCGACGAGGTCAGCCGCAAGTACAGAACCGACCGCAACTTCAAGCAAACCGTCGACCGCTACATCACGGAATTCGAACGGTTGCTTGACGAAATCACCCACGACGGCCGCCATCCTCAGGACCTGCGCAGCCACCTCACGTCGGAGACAGGACTGGTTTACACCCTTCTCGCTCAAGCCGCCGGACGGCTGGGGTGAGGCAACAGCGGGCAGCAAATTGCGAAGTGAAGAACGGAGGCCTTGCGGCCTCCGTTGTTGTTTTCAGTCGCATCGAACAGGAATAAGCGATGGTCTTCATTCTCTCGCGGGACGGGCGCGACGAGGAATTTCCAGCCTGCAAACTCGCGTTCGAGCGGTACGAGACCTATCTCGCGAGAAACAGAGCTGTATTCCCTCACGGAGCATACGAACTCGCAACTTCCGATTGGTACTACAATCCCAGGGATCACCGCTGTCCGCATGATGCCTGGCTGGAATCCCTGCAAGTCCTGGAAAAACCCGATACTGAGCCTCGCCAGAGATCCTGCTCAATCACGCTTCGATTGCTTGGCGCATATCACGACGGCCATATCGAGATTGCATATCCAAAGGTGTATGCCTACTCGTTCAAGAAACTCTCGCCAAATGCGCCGTCGCATGGCGACTGGCGTTACGACGAGTTTCGCATCTCGGATCGAGGCCATCTCGTTCATGAAATCGAGTGGGCTTATGAGACTCAATGCAGGGCGTTTGTCTGGACGATCGAAGCGGACGACATCAATTTCCGATGGACACCGAAAACAGGCGATAAAAGCGAATGATGCTATTCGCCATTACCGCCGCTTGCGCCCGTTCGTAGCCGACTGCGCCTGTTGTGTGCTGTTGCTGGCGCCAAACAGAATTCGGGTCGGGTTGCGATCGAAATTGTTTACGGCGCGGCTGATGTCGGCGAGCGTCCGGCGACCATCAGCCATCAACACGCCGGAGCGCCTGTCGAAATCTTCGGCAAGTTCGCGGATCGACTTCACCGTCTGGAACAGCTCCCCACCGTCCTTGCCGCCGGCGAGCGTGTCGAGGCCAAGCATGACACTATCGGCCTTGGACATCACGCCGTCGATCCTTGTCATGATGCCGTCCATCCGCTCAGAGCTGCGCGCCAGCGACGTTGTGAAGGTATCGAGATTCTTCAGCGAGTTTCTCACCGACTCCTGGTTATCGGCGATAAGCTTGTTGATGTTCTGCAGCGTGCCGCGGATTGCTTCGGTCACGTCCTGCAGCTTGTTGGGATCGGCGGTCAGGCTCGGGATTCCGTCCTCGTCCAGCGACGGCGGAGGCGCGGCCTCATCGCCGCCTTTCAGCGAGATCGCGGCAATGCCGGTCAAGCCCTGGAATTCAAGGCCAACAATCGTATCCTTGCGAATTGGGGCATTCTTCTCGACCATCGCAAGCGCGACCACTCGACGCGGATTGTCGAGCTTTACGGAGACAACCTCCCCCACCCTGATGCCGTTGAAGTTGACGCTGCCACCGTTGCGCAATCCCGTGGCAGGCCCCTCGAACACGATGCGCAAGGGGCTGCGCAATTCGGTGGCGTGGAATGACTGGAACCAGAGCACGAAGCCGATCGCAGCGGCGATGACCGCCAGCGTGAACGACCCGATCAGCACGTAGTTCGCTCGTGTTTCCATCAAAATCTCCGGTTACTCACGCCGCGACCACTCGAGCGCGTTTGCCATGAAAGTACTGCCTCAACCAGGGATGTTGCGAGGCTTGCATGTCGGCGATCGAGCCTGCAGCAATAATCTTGCCGCCGCCCAAAACAGCTATGCGGTCGCAAGCTGTATGAAGACTGTCCAGGTCGTGGGTTACCATGAAAACGGTGAGGCCCAAAGTGCGCTGCAGAGTCCTGACCAGCTCGTCGAAGTCACCGGCGCCGATCGGATCGAGGCCTGAGGTTGGCTCATCCAGAAACACGAGCTCGGGATCGAGCGCGAGCGCCCGCGCAAGGGCCACACGCTTGATCATGCCGCCGGAAAGCTCGGAGGGAAAGCGCTCAGCGACTTCAGGCTTCAGACCCACCATTGCGAGCTTGGCGATGGTAATCTCGTCCATCAGGCGCTGCGAGACCTTCAGATACTCACGCACCGGAAACTGGATGTTCTGTCGCACCGTCAGCGAGGAGAACAAGGCGCCTTGCTGGAACAGAATACCCCAGCGCCGCTCTACGCCGCGACGCACAGATGCGCTGGAGGTATCGAGGTCAGTACCGAATACCTCAATCTGGCCACTGACCTTCGGCACGAGGCCGATAATGGTCCGCAACAGCACCGATTTGCCGGCGCCCGATGGGCCGACGAAGCCCAGAATCTCGCCTTGCTTGACGTCGAGATCGAGCCCGTCGAGCACGCGCGTCGACCCGAACTGTACGGTGATGTCGCGGACGCGAATGATGGGGGCTGGAATCTCGGGAGCCATCATCAGATCCCGATGGAAGAAAAGAAGATCGTGAATACGCCATCCATCACGATGACGAAGAAGATGCTCTTCACGACCGATGACGTGGTGTGCTGGCCGAGCGATTCCGCACTGCCCCGCACGGCAAGCCCCTCAACGCAGGCAACGATGCCGATCACTGCCGCCATGACCGGCGCCTTGATCATGCCGACGATGAAGTGATCGATGGAGATCGCGTCGCGCAGGCGCATGAGGAAGGCTTCCGGTTGAACGCCGCCATAGAGCCAGGCGACGAGCCCGCCACCATAGAGCGCGGCCATCGAACCGAGGAAAGCGAGGATGGGCAGCGCGATCACCAGCGCGAGCATGCGTGGCAAGACCAGCACCTCGATCGGATCGAAGCCCATGGTCCGCAGCGCGTCGATCTCCTCGCGCATCTTCATCGAGCCGAGTTCGGCGGTGTAGGCACTGCCCGAACGCCCCGCGACCATGATCGCGACAAGGAGCACGCCAATCTCGCGCAGCACCAGCACGCCCAGCATATCGACAACGAAGATGTCGGCGCCAAACTTGCGGAAGTGGAAGATCCCCTGCTGCGAGATAATACCGCCGATCAGAAAGGTGATCAGCACGATGATCGGCACCGCGCGCCAGCAGACCTGTTCGATGTGATGCACGGTCGAGGCCAGGCGGAACGAGCGAGGATGAAGGAGCACGCGCCCACTTGCCGCCAGTATCGCGCCAAGCATATCCGTCAGGCCGATCATCGTTCCGGCAACACCGGCAACGCCGCGGCCGATCTGCTCCAGCATGCCGGCAATTGTTACCGCATCGGTCTCAATGCCGGGCGTGGCCTCAACCCGTCGCACCTCGTCGACCAAACTGGAATAGTTCGCCGAGAGGCCGGCGATCGGCGCTTCAACATTGCCCTGCGCGAGGCTGCGGCGCAGCCGCTCGATCAGCCAAGCGCCAAATGTATCGAGCCTGGAGACATCGGAGACATCGATCAAGATATTCGGCTGGCTGCCGGCGAGCTTCTCGGCATCAGCCACAATCCGCTCAAGGACGGGCGCGAAGCTCGCGGTCCAGGTCCCCATAGCGCACAGCGCCAACGCATCGCCTTTCGCGATCCGCTCCAGCTTCGGGTCGTTCAAGATGTCCGCCCCCCTGCCAATGCCGCAAAAACGGAGAGAAAGAGATGGTTGCGCACGCGCCCCTGCCTTAAAGAAGTGGCTTCAACCAGCCATATTTTGTTGCGCGACGCAACCCACCGGCTCGGAAATTGCCAGAGTTCTAAATGACTTCCGACGAACTTCCAATATTGACGGCGCGAATTGAGCGCTTCCCGATTGCTGGCAGCTTCACCATCAGTCGAGGGGCCAAGACGGAGGCTGTAACTGTCGTGGCCGAAATAACCCGGGAAGGTCTGACTGGCCGGGGCGAATGCGTTCCCTATGCCCGTTATGGCGAGACGCCCGAATCGACGCTCACAGCCATCCGCGCGCTGCAACCAGCAGTTGAAGGGAACCTCGATCGCCAGGCCCTGCTGACCGCGATGCCGCCAGGCGCAGCCCGTAACGCCCTGGACTGCGCCCTGATTGATCTGGAAGCCAAGCAGGCAGGTCTGCGGGCCTGGCACCTGCTGCGGCGCCCAAGGCCCACCGAGCGCACCACAGCCTACACGATCTCGCTGGGGAGCCCGAAAGAAATGGCGGTAGCCACCGCGAAGGCGGCGCACCGTGCGCTCCTGAAGATCAAGCTCGGCGGCGACGGCGATGCCGGGCGAATCGCTGCGGTGCGCGAGGCTGCACCCGAATCGGAACTCATCGTCGACGCCAATGAAGCCTGGACGACAGCCAATCTGGAACCCAACCTTGCCGCCTGCGCGAGCGCGGGTGTCACTCTCGTGGAACAGCCATTGCCAGCCGGCCAGGACGACGCGCTGGCGCGCATCAAACGGCCGCTTGCGGTCTGCGCCGACGAGAGCGTCCATGATCGCAAGTCGCTTGCGCCGCTCCGCGAGCGCTATGACGCGGTGAACATCAAGCTCGACAAGGCTGGCGGCCTCACCGAGGCGCTCGCGATGGCTGATGCGGCACGGGCACTCGGCTTCGAAATCATGGTCGGCTGCATGGTTGCGACCTCGCTGTCGATGGCGCCAGCGATGTTGCTCACGCCGCAGGCTCGATACGTCGACCTCGACGGCCCGCTGTTGCTGGCTCGCGATCGCGAGCATGGGCTGCGCTATGAGGGCAGCCTCGTCTATCCTCCGGAAGCCTCGCTATGGGGGTGAGCGATGAGGCGCTGGCGCGCCGACCAGATCAGGATCGCGCCAACGCCAGCCATTGCGGCCATGACGTAATAGACGCCCTCGCCGATACGGGCATAGATCATGCCTGACGCGATCGAGGTCGCCGCGCTCAAGAGCCCGCCGACCGCGGCAGAATAGCCCTGCCCTCGCGCTATCTGATGCGAAGGCACATGCTGTACCAGCAGATTCATGGTGCCGACAGTCGTCAGCGCGAAGGTCAGGCCGTGCCCCAACTGCACGATGCAAAGCAACGGAACCGATGGCTCCAAAGCTGTGATCACCCAGCGCACAACTGCGCCCACGCCGCCGATCACCATCAGCAGCGACGGGTGCAACGAAAATCGCGGCGACAGCGCGAAGACAAGGATTTCGGCGAGCACACCGATCGTCCAAAGGACTGCAATCGTCAGCCCACCAAGGCCATGAGCCTGCCAGCTTATCGAGGCAAAGGTGTTGTAGGCGACGTGACTGCCCTGAATCAGCGCAGCCGAGACAATAATCGCCAGGAAACTCGGATCGCGCATCAGCGCCTTGCCACTGCCCGCAACCGCGGTCTTTCGCCGCACATCGTCAAGCGGCCGGAGCAGGAAGCTGACAAGCGCTGCAATCACTGCCAGTGCGACGATAACCCAGATCAACTGACGCGCGGCGATTGTATCGACCAGGAACCCGCAGACGAGCGCGCCCAGCGCGAACGCCGCCGAGCCCCACAGCCGAAGTGGTCCATAGTTGAGACCGTAGCGGACGACGCCCCGTAACGCATAGGCATCCGTCAGCGGTATTGTCGGCGTCCACAGGACACAGGTCACGGCGTAGGCAAGGAACAGGGATAACGGCTGATGCTGCGTGCCGACCACCGCAAAGCCGACTGCGGTGGCGATAGCCGCGGCGATGATCGCCCCGCGAATGGCGTGGTGTCGTTCGGCAAGGCTGGTCGCGTAAGGCAACGTGGTGAAGCGCGCAATGGCTGGGAGGGCGTTGATGATACCGATCCATGCAGCATCTATGCCGATTGCCTTCAGCCAGACCGGAAAAAACGGCAGCTGAGTGCCGAACGCCGCGAACATGGCTGAGTAAAACAGTGCCAGCCGCACGGCAAATGGCCCGCTCTGGGACATGACTGTGGGAATTTGTGATTGGGGCGGCATCAATTCAATTGCGATTCGGTCGATATCGTGGTGATCGTTAGCGCAACGCGCGATGGTTTGCGCGACGAGATTGCCAATACCCTCGCCATGACCCATCGCCATGACCAATGAATCATTCGCCCTCTCGCCGATTTCAGCCCGCGCGGCCGAGCCAAGCGAGGCTGATTACAACGCGATCCGCGAGGCCTTTATGGAGACCGCGCGTGGCCGCTGGTTCCTCGACGAATATGCGAAGCGCAACCGCAACGCCGACACCGGCCTGGTGCTCGATGCGATAGCCAGAATCGAAGGAGCGCTTGCAGCACGGCAACCCGTCATCGAAGACCGGCTGCCGGAGGCTCTGGCGGCGATCCGTCGTGCGGTGGCAGAGGCGGAAGCCGCTGCCAGTGCGCCCCCTGATCAAGCGGCGCTGGCGACGAACCTCGAGCCGATCCACCGGGGGGTGCGGATCATCAAGGAGATCTCCTGGCGCTGGCGCGAGATCGGTGCAGACGGGCGGATCTGCGATCTCATTGATTCGCAGCTCACGGCCATCGAAGGGGCCTGCGATCAGATTTCGACCATCGACCCACGGCTTGAGCTCAAGACCGCTTTCGACCTGCTCAAAGAGCAGATCGAGCAGGCCGGCACCTCCGACGTCACAGCTACCGCCCCTGGGGCTGAAGTTGCAGCGGAGGGTCACAACGAACTTGTCGATCACATCGAACAGCATCAGTTCGATGCTGCGGCGGAGGCCGAAGACAATGCGATTCTGGACAGGATCGCGCTGGAGATGGCTGCACTCGATTCGGATTCTGAAGAGGCGGTTGCCGAACCCGGCGAGGTTGCGCCCGGGGTCGCCGGGTCCGCGGCAGAGCCCGCACGCGAGGTCACAGAAAGTTCGGCAGGGACGGAGTACCTGGCGCTGGAAGCGGCGCAAACCGCTCTGGTCTCCCCCTGGTCAACCCTGCCAGAGTCACCACTAGGTTCGACCACCCTCGCCCGCGGCTTGCTCCAAAAGCCTTGGACCATCGTCGACGATCCCTTGGAGCCCATCCGCCGCATGACCCAAGCCGAGAAGATCGCATTCTTCTCCTGAGATGCTGATTCAACGGTACTCCGTTCGCGCCGAAACCCGAAAATCGTCCGCCGCCGCAGTGCGACGAGCGTCGCTCGCGCTGACAACTCGTAGATAGCGTTCCCCGTTCACAAGACCGACCAGCCTCAAAGGACTCGCAGGTCGCAAATCCGAAGGCAAGTTAGAGGTCTTCCAGACAATAGCGCTCTATCAAGGTCTCGGGCGGATCATTCAGGCCGCTGAAAAATATCATATCATCCATAACCTGCCCACTCGCATCGCGAAAATACCAGATCAGGAATCCGTCGAGCCGATGGATCAGCAGTTGATTATGATTGACTGTCTCCTGCCACTCATCTTGCGCGAGCAGGACGCCCAGTTTGTCCTCGGGAAGGTTGACGGTGAAGCTGTAGTCGGAGCCCTGTGCGACTTGGTACTGTAAAATCAGGTTCAGAAAAGCCTGCAGATCGACCTTTTCATCATAGCGCTCGTTGTCATGGCACCGAAAGACGCGCTCTTGAGGATCAACGCCAAAGGAACAGACGTGTTGGTTCTCGTCCAGAAACATCAGCAACCCATCGACAATACGCAATTTGCCAGGGCGATAAAAATGTTCATGCGCATTGGTGAACTGTGGCAGCTTGCCGATCAGACGATAGAACGTCTCCAGAGGAGCCGGCAGACTGCGGCCAAGAGCATGCTCCGCTGAAGCAATGCTCTTCTGCCTGAACCCGTCCTGTGCAGTGAGCGGTCGGCCAAGCAGATCTTCTGCGAGGGCTTGGATGTCATGTATGCGGATCATGCGCTGAACCTATAGAGCGCGTGACTCAAAGGCAAGACTCAAGGCCCCAGTGAACTGGCGTAGCTTCCGAAGAATTCGGCTTCAACGTCCTGTCGTTTGCGCGTCTTCGAAGTCTCCATTCGGTGATGATGGATGCGGTATTAGCCGCGCTCCTGTGGAGAAGCAGCCGACACACTGCGAGGTGTGAGACAGGGTGAGCCGTACTGGCGTTCAATCACGCCATCGACTACGATCGAGGACGGGGGCTCGTCTTGTAGACGGAGGCGGACCCAAAAAAATTACTGATGAGGAACGAGTAGTGAAAATTACAAACCGTGGCACGATTTGGATCTTTAATGGACCGCGAAATAAATTTCCGTCTGCGGTGTTCTCAACCAAGGAAAAGGCCCTTAGTTGGATAGAATCGAACAAGTGTGAAGGCACGCTGACGGAGTACCCACTGGACGTAAGCATATATGATTGGTGCATCGAAAATGATCTTTTCCGTCCAAAACACGATTCTCAAAGATCGTCTGGATTCATTTCGAACTTCTCATCAGCATATCCAGATCATTATCATTTCGTGAACGGTCAAGAAGGACCGCCTGAGAGAGACTGAAAGGGGATGCCGTCCATGATCCGTGTGGCGCTCTACGCCCGCAACCGCGCGAACAAGCGGGCCGCTTGGCCGTCCCGTGGCGCCGTTGATTGGGGTGGTGATCTTGAGGCGGATGGAAATAATTTCGGTGAGCGTGTTCGTGGTTGAATGGCGCAATGCATGGCGCTACGCGCCGCTTCAATTGCGCCCTTCTGTAACGGGCCTCGATCTGTCAATCCCTTTTTGCGTCGTACCACTCGCCGGGGTCTTGCTTCTGTACGGGG